>MDTE01119427.1_pt1 | contig 34818 bp, 40 predicted proteins | sample 811231 | NCBI WGS metagenome assembly MDTE01 (sample SAMN05326651, study PRJNA326480) | marine metagenome | isolation source: seawater | place: Indian Ocean: Red Sea | collected 2010
ACCAAATAACCTCATCGTTGTAGGGGCTCGACCTGCAATGGGGAAAACTAGTTTTGGATTGAATATCGCTGCCCACGCTGCAATGGAAGCATCCGCCCCTGTCCTCTTCTTTTCTTTAGAGATGAGCCAATATGAAATCAGTCAACGAATTCTTTGTACTGAAGCCCGAGTTGATTCCAGCAAAGTACGGATTGGGAGCATGACTGATGATGATTGGACAAAAATAAGCCATGCTGTTGGTCGATTGTCAGGAGCTCCGCTCTGGATCGACGATAACCCCAACACAACCGTCATGGAAATACGAGCGAAAGCAAGAAGGCTTAAAAGCAGAGTCGGTTCCATCGGGATGGTTGTTGTTGATTACCTTCAACTTATGAGCGGGAGGCTACGAGCTGAGAATAGGCAAGTAGAAGTATCTGAAATCAGTCGGAGCTTGAAGATATTGGCACGTGAATTGGAGTGCCCAGTTGTTGCGCTTTCGCAGTTAAGTAGAAATCTTGAACAACGTCAGGATAAACGGCCGATGCTTTCTGACCTTAGGGAGTCGGGTTCTATTGAGCAGGATGCCGATGTGGTTATGTTCCTGTATCGGGATGAGGTATATGACATGGAATCCCCTGATCAGGGGATGGCTGAAGTGCTTGTCGCTAAACACCGCTCCGGTCCAACAGGGAAAGTTAAACTAGCTTGGCTTAAGCACTACACACGGTTCTCAGACATGGCTAGAAATACAGATACTCCCCCTTCAGAAGAATATTAAGGGAAAGATGTTTCTCGGCGAAAACCTGGTTGTCCTACTTGTTCTTGCTTTTGGTGGGGCATTAGCAGTGGGAAATTTTCTCGCTCTTGTCACTGCTAAAGCGGCACCCTCAGATCGAGATTATGAGAAACCGCCACTTTTTCGTTCAATAGTCATGATTCTTATAGGCCTCATTGCGGCGATTTGGGCGATAGTGAGTCTTGTTTGAGGCATAAAATACTCTCTCAAAAGTAACTGTAGTCCGTATCCTGTAATGCTATGAAAGGGAAAGATCCTTTACGGCGTTCAATAAGAGCGCAAGCGGTATCGATAGGTTTCGCTATTGCTCCTTTCGGGCTTGCATTTGGGGCTCTTTGTACTGAAGCGGGTGTTGGTATTTGGGAAGCACTTGGATTCTCTGCTCTCGTATTTGGAGGGTCATCACAATTTGCCGCTGTTAGTGTCTTAGCAGATGAAGGGACTGTCATCGCCGCAGTAACTTCTGGTTTGCTTCTGAATCTTCGGTCATTAGCATTTGGAGTCTCTATGGCGCCTTCTCTTCAAGGCTCATTCTTTTGGAGGGCCTGTATTTCTCAGTTGATGATCGATGAATCCACTGCAGTTGCTTCTGCACAATCCACTCATAACAATCGCCGTTATGGATACCTATGGGGAGGGTTGAGCGTTTTTGTTTTATGGAATCTTATGACATTGATTGGAGTTTCAGTTCTGTCTGAAACGAAGTCGCTTATAACTGATTTGGGTATTGACGCTACAATTCCTGCGGCTTTCCTTGGTTTGATTTGGGGGAAGCTAACTAATCCTACTCACAGGGTGATAGGAATTATCGGAGCGGTGATAGCTTTCGTTCTTGTGCCTGTAACGCCAGCAGGAATACCGGTAATCGCCGCCGCGGCTGGAGTGATCTGGGTGCGGCCGTGGCAATCAAAAACAGGGGAAACAGCATGAACGATGTTACGACGGTCATTCTTCTCTTAGCGGCTGGGACGTACTTCCTTAAGGCTCTCGGACCTCTCTACTTCGGGGACTCTAGACAATTGCCCGTTAGGTTTCAGGAATTAACACTGTTGCTTCCAACGCCACTTATCGCCGCCCTTGTAGTGACAAGCACGTTTAGTAGAAATGAAGCCCTTGTTTTTGATGCCAGGATCATTGGAGTTATAGCAGCTAGCCTTGCTCTTTGGAAAAAACTCCCCTTTGTGGTGGTGGTTGTTATCGCCGCGGCAGCGACTGCTTTGTGGCGGCTCGCATTCGGGTAAATGGACAACACTAGGAAGCTTTAAAAACTGTTCACGAAATCTTAAACAAGAGATAGGATACATCCGTGAGCGAAAGCACAGTTGAAAAAGTTGGAGCGACCGAAACGGTAAGCAACGAAAAGGCACAGAACACTTTTTCAACAGCGATGATCATCTCTGGGATAAGGTGTGCCTTCACATACGTTATTTTTCCCATTCTCGCTCCGGCATTCGGGATTGCCTCAGGAGTTGGCTCGGGGGTAGGTTTGGTTGCCAGCATCATTGGAATTATTGCGAATCTCTACAGCATTAAACGGTTCCATGCATCAAACCATAAATGGAAATGGAAAATCACAGCTCTTAACGTAAGTGTGATTATTCTTTTAACCGTGCTTCTAATTCTGGATTTAACTTCACTGTTGTAAGCAGCAAATAGCAGAATATTGAGCAACGGACTACTATGTAAAGCATGCTTGACAAACTGCAGCGCCCATTAGGGAAGGAAAGTCAGATAGACCCGCTTAATCCTTCTCAGTTGACAGTAGAAAATGTTTCAGTGGAGATTGACGGGGATTCTATTCTTGACAATGTGTCCGTATCAGTGCAGCAAGGGGAATGTTTGGTAATTCTCGGACCAAGCGGTTGTGGAAAGACGACTCTCCTGCGAAGTTTGGCCGGATTGCAACCTATATCAACTGGGAAAATAAACTTGTATGGAGAGGTAATAGCCAACCAGGGATTACATATCCCACCTGAAGAAAGAAATATCGGGATGGTCTTTCAGGATTGGGCCCTTTTTCCTCATTTGACGGTTTTTGAAAATGTTGTTTTTGGGCTTACCAGGGCAGAAAGAAGAAATCCGTCCGCTGATATAAGTGAGCTTTTGGAAATGGTTGGAATTTCTTCACTTGCAGACCGATACCCGTCATCATTATCTGGAGGAGAACAGCAACGCGTTGCTCTTGCCCGATCCCTAGCTCCTAAACCGGCAACAATTCTTTTGGATGAGCCATTCTCCAGCCTTGATATTGGTTTGCGTGTGGAATTACGACAAGAAGTTGCGGGACTATTTAAACAGTTAGGTGTAACAAGTGTTTTCGTCACGCATGATCAAGATGAGGCGTTTTCTCTCGGTAATCAAGTGGCTGTCATGAATAATGGACGAATCATTCAGCAAGACAAACCGGCGTATTTGTATCAACACCCTACTGATAGGTGGGTTGCAAATTTTGTTGGTGAGGCTTGCACTATTAAAGGGGATGCCCTTGGATCCGTAGCCCAGACAAGGTTAGGGTCGATCAATTTATGTTTCGAAATGAGGGGTAAAGTCGATGTATTGATTCGCCCTGAGGAAATATTGATTGAAGCTGGTGATGAAGCGGAAATAGTAGCCATTGATTTTTTTGGTCACGACACTCTCTATACCATTATGACTAACGATGATAACCATTCTTTGCAATGCAGGACTGGTGGTATGCCTCGCCATAGTGTGGGCGATCGTGTGTCCATAAAACATTCAGGTGTTCAAACGGTCGCATTCCCAATTGATGCTTAAAAGTAAATTTTCCCGAATTTGTTTTGACGAGTTGGCTTTTAATGTTAAGCAAGCTTAATATTAAGCTTGCTTAACATAAAGGAGCAACTAATGAATCAAGACACGAAGCAAAAGTCAATCACCAAGCCCTTTACCAAAGGGCTCCTCGTATTGGGGATATCTCTTCTATTAATCGCATGTGGAGATGATACGAAATCACTTGATGGTGCATCCAAAACCATTTTTGATGGAGAGTGCGTTAATGAAACAGATGAAACAATAGTTATCTATTCTGGACGTTCCGAAAATCTTGTCCTTCCAGTGATAGAAGCATTCGTTTGTGAAAGCGGAATAAAAGTCGATGTACGATGGGGGTCCTCCACAGATATGGCTCTTCTTATAGATGAGGAAGGGTCCAAAACACAAGCTGACGTTTTCCTCTCTCGTTCACCTGGTCCAGTCGGTTACCTAGATGGGAAAGGCTATCTAAAATCAATTAATACGGGTGTTCTTAATCTCGTTGACGAAAAGATGAGATCAAAAAATGCGACTTGGATTGGATTCTCTGGTCGTCAGAGAGTCCTTGTTTATAACACCGATCAATACAGTGAAGATACGCTTCCATCATCTGTTTTTGATCTTACTTCACCGGAGTATGAAGGAAAGGTAGCCGTACCAGGATCCAATGGTTCATTTATTGACTGGTTCACTATCTTGATAGATCAATATGGTGATAACGAAGCCGGAGACTGGATTGATCAGATGGTCGATAACGGGGCACGTTATTATCCAAATAATAGATCTATCGTTGAAGCAGTTGGAAGGGGAGAAATAGCGATGGGATTGGTGAATCACTATTACAACTACAAAATCTCTGCTGCAACCGGGCCGGAGCACAAAGCAAAGAACCATGTGTTTAAAGACAACGACATTGGTGGAACCTTAATCATTTCGGCTGCGGCAGTTCTTGAATCTTCAGATAAAAGCGATGAAGCTGAGGACTTTCTTACCTATTTACTTTCGCCACAGGTTCAGTCCTATTTCACAGAAACAACATATGAATACCCCATAGCTGCCGGAGTTCAACCCAATTCTGCTCTTTCCGAACTACAAGCATTCGAAATCGGGTCAATTGATTTTGATTCGCTAGGAGAAGGATTTGAAAATGCAAACAGGTTGGTTGAATCAAGCGGAATTCTCAATCAGTAGTAGGAAAAATGAGTAGGACTAAAGTACAAGCTCAATCTCCAGCACTCCTTAAATTAGGGGTGCTGGGGATTGCGGTTTTGTTCAGTTTCCCTGCCGGTTATTTGCTTTGGCGTAACTTCACCGGAGACAGGTCATCACTTGCGTTATTGAATAAAAGTCAGGTTTTATCCCCGCTTCAACGTTCTTTAGTACTAGCAGTTTCAGTTTCATTAACAACAGCAGTTTTAGGCATTCTGTTTGCTTGGTTAACATCAAGATGTGATCTTCCCGGAAAACGCTTCTGGAAAGTTATTCTCCCGATTCCACTGGTATTTCCTAGCTTTATTGGGGCTGCTGCCTTCATTCGAACTATGAACCCAGGGGGTTTTCTCAATGATATTTTAGGCGGAATAGGGATAAGTAACGTAGTTGAAATTCGTGGCTTTTTTGGTGCGTGGTTTGTACTAACACTATTTTGCTATCCGTACGTGTATCTCCCTGTCGCTGCAAAACTCCGACATTTACCATCTTCGTTAGAAGAGACATCGAGAGTATTGGGTCGCTCACCGTTGAAAACATTTCAACATGTTGTTTACCCTCAAATATCTTCTGTTCTGTATGCAGGGACACTCCTTGTTTTCCTCTATACCATCAGTGATTTTGGAGCGGTCCAACTCCTTCGTTATGACACTCTCACTCGAAGTATCGCAACAGCGCAACTTGCAAATAAGTCCCTCTCGTTGGCATTAGGGCTCTTTTTATTGGTCATAGCAGGAATTATTGTTTTCGCTGAACGAATGGTATCAAAAACCTCTCCGACAGCAGTACAGAGTGAAATAGGCCCACCATTGGAATATAAACTTGGGGTATGGAAGACCCCTTCTTTAATTTTAGTTAGCCTCATAACGCTCTTATCGTTAGGAGCTCCTCTTTTTACGCTCGGGAAATGGGCATTTGATGGGATAAGGAGAGGATCAGGAAATAGTCAGCCTTTAACATTGGACGGAGGACAAATTTGGGAGTCAACTTGGAATACACTTTCAATAAGCGTGATAGCGGGGGTAGCTGCAATAATTGCAGTCCTTCCTATTGCTATTCTGATTTCCCGATTCAGAAGTAAGGTTGGAGGACTTGCTCACTTTCTCGTTATCGCTACGTTCGCCGTACCTGGGATTCTTATTGCCTTATCAATGCGCTTCTGGTCACTGCAAACAGATTGGGCCTACAACTTATTCAATAACACAAAGGCGTTATTGGTATTTTCATATGTTGTCCGCTTTGGATCACTGGCGATGGGGGTCGTTTTATTATCTGTAGCATCTATCCCACGAAACCTTGAAGATGCAGGCCAGACACTTGGAGTATCCCGACTGTCTCGTTTCTTTCGAATAAATCTGCCGCTTATGGCTCCTGGACTAGGAGCTGCCGCAGGGCTTGTTATCTTGTCAACAATGAAAGAACTTCCCATAACATTACTGATTTCTCCTCTAGGGTTTTCAACATTGGCAACCCGAATGTTCTCTTCATTTGAAGAAGCCTTTATTGCGGAAGCTGGAATTCTCGCAGTGATTCTCGTGGGCTTATCTTCATTATTGACTTGGACGCTGGTTATCCGAAAGTCCGATCACTTGTAAGATTAAGCAACGCTGACAAGAATACGTTGAGAAGCAAAAGCTCCTATTCCAACTTGCTTTCCATTTATAGAAACTGTGGTTTTCCCATCGGAAGATACGTTAGTAACAGTTCCATTTTCGCCAGGAATTAGGTTTGATTCTTCTAAAAATTCAAGAAGTCCGGGTTCAAACTCAAGTTCCTCAGGTATTCGTTCAATCACAAAGGCATTTCCTATTGAAACTTCAGCAAGGGAAGACGCGCTTTTTGGACTTTGATAATCAGAGCCGGGAATCGGGTTCCCATGCGGGCAGGTAGTTGGGTCCTCAAGCAGTCGAAGAAAAGCAGCTTCAACTCGAGGAGAGACAACATGTTCCCACTTTCCCGCTTCGTGATGAGCTTCCGCCCAACTAAGCCCAAGAATATCTGTAAGAAAACGTTCTGCCAGCCGATGACGACGAACAACCTGATTAGCCAGCTTCAAGCCCTCAGAAGTAAGCGAGATTGTATTTCCTGTAACTGTCACTAGATTTGCATCAATTAGTTTTTTGACCATTTCTGACACAGCTGGACGAGAAACTTGTAATCGTTCAACTATACGAGCCTGAATAACATCTACCCCGTCTTCTTCAAGTTCAAAGATCGTTTCGCAGTATTCTTCAAATGCTGGGTGATAGTCATTATTTTGATACGGCATATTATTATTGTATCTCATCTCGTCTATGGGCGACAGTGGGAATATCCCCCAAAACTGAATTTGCTCATTTCAGTATTTGTCGTAAGTTCAACGTGATGAAGAAATCTATCGGCATTATTGTCAATCCTAGATCAGGTGGGGATGTACGAAGAGCAGTAGCTGCAGCAGGAAGATCCACTGTTGAAGACAAAGTCAGTATCGTCCGTCGGGTTGTGCTTGGAGCTCTTGCTGTTGGGGTCAAAGATTTTTTCGTAAATTATGAACCCATGCAAGTCGTTCGGCGGGCGACGGAAACTATTCGAGGAATCAAGATTAATTATGTAAATGAATCTATGACATTCACTGAGGAAGACTCCACCATTGCTGCGGAGATTCTCAAAGATCAAGGAGTTCCATGTGTCGCGGTTCTCGGCGGTGATGGGACTAATCGAGCAGTTACAAAAGGCTGGCAGAATATCCCAGTCATTCCTATATCAACAGGTACAAACAACGCATTTCCCGTATTTATTGAGCCCACTGTTGCTGGGACTGCACTTGGACTTGTAGCTATTGATGCAGTTTCGTTACAAGATGTTTCTACCCCTGTGAAATTAATACACCTGTCCGGCGTAAATGATATTGAAGATATTGCGCTGGTTGACGCAGTAGCTGTGAATGATCCTTATGTGGGGTCTTTGGAACTATTTGATCCGAAAACAATGGTTATGGCGCTTCTGACACAGGCGGATCCAGCTGCTATTGGATTTTCTTCGGTTGGGGGGCTACTAACTCCCCTCTCTGGTGAAGATGACTCAGCGTTATTTGTCCGTTTTGCTCCAGTTGGAAGTGGTCGTGATTCGATAAGGATCAAAGCTCCCACTGCACCAGGCCATTATGACTCAATTGGTATTGAGGAAGTCAAAGTTGTGCTATTTGAGGAAGAGGTAACCGTTGAAGGGGAAGTTCTTCTTGCCTTTGATGGCGAAAGGAAACTACGGATTCCCAAGGGAGAAGTTGTGCGACTCTGCGTCCGTCGCGATGGGCCTAGAGTCATTAATCCAGCGAAGGCAGTAACCCTTGGGCGCCATGTGATGATTGATGATTAAATGTCAGGGATACCCATGTCAAAATTAGAGGATCGTATCCCACCGTCTACGCCGAGAATCTGACCAGTTACGTAAGAAGCTGCGGGGGATGCCAGGTAGATGGCAGCGGCGGTTACGTCATCTACTTCCCCCAATCGTTTCATCGGGGTGCCAATGACCATTGAATTGTGGATTTCTTCATTGGTTAAGACAATTTCAAGAGCAGTAGTTTTAATTGCGCCTGGGGCAATAGCGTTTACCCGAATTCGTGGAGCTAGATCTAGTGATGTATGTATTGTCAATTGGATCATCGCCGCTTTCGCTGTTCCGTATGCTGCAAATCCTCGACTAGGAAAGCGCCCTGCAGCTGAAGCGATATTGACAACGCTTCCATTCACAGATTCAGCTAGGTAGGGAACGGCGAGTTGGGTGAGATTAAATGCAGTTGTGACATTCCAGCGTAACGCTTCAGAAAAAGCTTCTTCAGATGTATCCATGAAGCTTGTAGGCATAGAACCGCCGATATTATTCACGACTGTAGTAATTGTCCCAAAACGGGAAATAGCCGCATCAACTAAATCTTCAAGCCCTTCGCGTTTTGCAAGACTGCCGCATACTGAGACAACTTCGCGGCCAAGAGATGATATATCTTCAGATACTTGCTCTAGGTCATTTTCATTTCTAGCTCCGATGACCAAGTCCGCACCGGCTTCGGCAAATCCGACCGCTATTGCTCTTCCAATTCCGCGGCTCGCACCTGTCACTATTGCTACATGATCTTTCAATTGAAATGAATCCAATACCATTTCTTAATGGTGACCCACAAAGAGGTTAGTTGCACATCCATTTGGCAAAATAGGTGCCGAATTCTTTTGTCTCAGCCATACTGAAACCATGAACACAGACACTTATTCCAATTCTCTTCTCCCTGCAGATGAAGATCTTGACATTATCCATACTCGAAAATACGAAACACGCGTATATAGATTAAATGAAACAGAAATGCTTGTCCGAGGTGCTATTTCCGACGTGAAACCACCTGGACTATATGTGATTGATGATCCAGATGAGCTTGAAATCCATCAGATGCAGATAGAAATGATCGTTAAAATCCCACAGCTTGAAATTACTTCTATTACGGCAGGGTTTGAGACCCACCCCCACAAATCTTGCCCTAAGATCCTTGATCACTACAGCAACCTTGTTGGTTTGAATGTTGCTAGAGGTTTCACTCACAAAGTTAGAGAACTATTTGGCGGACCTCGTGGTTGCACACATATAACCGCGTTACTACAGGCAATGGCTCCAGCGGTTGTGCAAGCTACATGGTCAATGGCGGTTCGACAAAGACGAGAAATTGGTCTTTCTCCAGGAGCGATTGATGAGAACCGAGAGAAAATGCATCAAGGGAATATCAATACATGTCATATCTGGGCTGAGGATGGGGAACACATACAGGAAATTCGTGATGGGAAAATGCCCGAACCACCTTTACAAGTAACGGAACGCCTTATTCAACTTGGTCGCAAGCCTGAGGAGTGGCGAGCTTTTTAAGAATCATGTAAAAGACCACTGCCCTTTTTCATCAAAATGAAGTTCACTCAATTCCCCCTCACGAACTTCTTTATCTGTACCTAATGCAACTGAGACCTTCTGATAATTCCATTTCATCACATCTAAGGACAATTCAATTAGTTGCTCATCCGTGAAAAACTCTCTAAGACCTTCTAATAATTCCTTAGTAATCTCATTTGGTTGTGTCATTAAATCAGTAGCGAACCGGATAGCTAGCGAATGCTTTCGTTCCAAACCATCGTCATTCCGAAGGGCTTTCTGCGCGGTTTCTTCGTCCAATCCATGTTCTCTGGCAACTGCCAGACGTAAGGATCGTCAAGTATGGCAATCATGATGTTCAGCGCAGCGCAGACGCACCATCTCAGTTGTAACTGGATCTACCAAATCTAATCGCACCACTTCTTCCTGCCATCGTGAGAGAACTTCTCTAAAAAGGGAGTTGAAATTTGTTGAAGAAACCCTTAGGGATCGACTCATACGTGAACTTCCTCAAACAATTTCCTCCACACGATTAAAAGTCGAATTCTCTGCTCAATCACAAGTAAAGCGTTCACAAAGTTCACAAAGCCTCCATCACCGAGATGACCTTGAACAGCAAAAGCAGACTCATCAGGAATCCTAGCTACATCAATAATGAATTCTTCTGTGAACCGTAAACACGATTTCTCAAGATCATTGAATTGATGTGACGTTGGCCATTGGGAAAGATCAGTTAGCTTTGCCGAATTTAGATGCTGATTCGCCGCATCAACTTCAGAATCACAACCCAAAATCATTGCGATCCTCAACTTACATAAACCCAAAATTTCTTTATTGGTTACCTCCCACGCTAAATCATGAATATTGGTCAATTCTTTGGCAACACGCGTCCTATTTCCAAGAATTTCATTAAAGAATTGACCCGTTGACCTTTCCATACTCAGAGAATAGATCCTTTTATAGACAAACTTCATATATCTTTTGGAACTTCATAAAGGAAATGCCAAAATTGTGACTATGACTGGAAGGAAATTATGGAACCACTTATTCGTTACCCAATAGTGCAACACGCCTGGTTCGTTAATGACATCGATGAGGCATGTAGGAAATGGAATAGGGTTACTGGGGCTGGCCCATTTTTTGTCACGAGGGGACATTGGGGAGACCGACACCTGTATAGGGGAGAGGAGATAACCGTGCCACTAGATTATGGCTTCGGTTACCACGGAGACACGCATGTCCAGTTCATTCAACAAAATGAAGATGGACCTTCAATCTACCGAGACATGTACGGACCGGGTGAGGAAGGCTTTCATCATATAGGAATGCTCGTTCCTGACGATGACATAGAAAGAGAAGGAGAGAAGTACGAAGCAGCAGGATTTCCTGTGGCGTCGTCACTCTGGTCAGTAGCGAATGTCATTTATGTTGATACGCGCGAAGCAATCGGATGTTTTCTTGAACTACATGGAGATAACCCTGGGATACGTGAAGTATTTGATGGGTGGAAGAAAGCATCCGAAACTTGGGATGGCCACACAGATTTAATTCGCGGGAATCGAGCAGAGTAAATTAACCTTCCCCCTACTGCGATACGGTAGAAACATGGTTTGGTGGGAAGCGCTACTTCTTTTTGTAGGCGGTGGAGCCGCAGGCATCGTCAATGCGATGGCTGGAGGAGGGTCGTCACTGACCGTACCCTTACTCGTCTTAGCTGGAGTTCCTGGAAATTTTGCCAATGGAACCAACAGGGTTGGCATTTTTGTATCAAACGGAGCGACGATCTGGTCATTCCACAAACAGGGAATCACTGCATACCGAGAAGCCATTCCGTTTTTCCTTCCCGTAACGATTGGCTCACTAATCGGGTCAATAGGGATTAGTCAAGTTACTGATCAGACCTTCGAGACAATATTTGGAATACTCATTCTCCCAATAATTTTTCTCTCTCTCCGTGAACCTAAAACAGTGGGACTAGGACCTGAACTTTCGAAAACAAAACTAATAGTGACCTTTCTCTGCATAGGAATATATGCGGGAGCGATACAAATGGGAGTAGGTCTCGTTCTATTAGCATTCTTAACTCGAGCTGGACTGCCTCTGATGAAAGCCAATATCGTGAAAGTCCTCGTGACATTAGCGGTAACAATAACCGCATTACCTGTTTTTATCATTCAGGGGAAAGTTCGCTGGTAGCCAGCAATTATCCTAACGGTAGGGCTATCAATTGGGGGATGGTTGGGAGCTCGAATAGCAGTTCGAGGTGGAGAGAGGATGATTAGAATCTTTATGGTTCTTGCTGCGATCGGACTAACAGGGAAGCTTCTGGGGGTTTACGGATAAAGCCGCATCGCCACTGGTTCCGATCCGGTCTATGTGAAAGAATTTGCACATGCATCTAGATATCGCAGTTGTTGGCTCCTGTAATCTCGACCTTGTCGTAAATGTTGAGCAAATACCCAAAGTTGGCCAAACTATTCTTGGCGGGGACCTTTCTCGTATACCCGGCGGGAAAGGAGCGAATCAGGCGGTGGCCGCTGCCCGTCTTGGGTATCGGTCGGCGATGATTGGACGTATCGGGGATGATGGAAACGGGGAGTTCCTAAGGCAAGGTTTAGATAACGATGGGGTTGATACGAGTGCGCTATTGATAACAGACGGAATCCCCTCAGGGATAGCGATGATTACGGTCCAAAGAGATGGAGATAACTCAATCGTTGTTAGTCCTGGCGCAAACGCTCATTTATCTCCGGATGACATCATGAACGCAAGTAGAATCTCTGATGCAACTACTGTCCTCGCTCAAGCAGAGATTCCAATTGAGACAGTTCTAGCGGCAGCTCGTAATACAACGGGGTCATTTATTTGGAACCCTGCTCCCGCCCCAGACGAAATTGCCCCATTGGAATTACTTGATCTAGTCGACGTTCTTGTTCCGAACCAAACAGAATTAGCGTTACTTGCCGGAACAGGCCCGATCGATTCAGTGGAAAAGGCAATAACAGCAGCACAAACCCTTCCTTGCGCATCAGTAGTTGTCACACTTGGAGCAGCCGGCGCAGTTGTTGTAGTGCAGAATGAAACAGCGCATGTTCCTGCTCCTACGATAACTCCTGTTGACACGACAGGAGCTGGAGACGCATTCTGTGCGGCTTTAGCAGGGGGGATTTCACAAGGACAGGATCTAGTAACTGCAACTCATGAAGCTGTCAGGGTTGGAGCGGCGACAACTCTCGTCGCAGGGGCACAGAGCTCACTTCCAACCAGACAGCAGGTGAATCAAAGGTTAGAAGACGGGGAGTAAGCCATCCTCACCGATCAATACGAGAATACCTACGATGATGCTGAGCATACCGATAATCGCCGCAAGCACACGATAAAAAATACTATGCTTTCGCAACCAGTCATTAGCTCCGATAGAAATAACCGCAATCGCCGAGTTCGCTAGTATCAATCCAACAACCCAGAACATGAGAATAAGCAAACCCCCAGATTTCCCTGACGCTTGGGTTGTAGCAACAAAAATAGCTATCTGTGTCGGGGTCTCAATACCTATACCATGAAGAATCCCAACACCAATAGCGGTAGGACGGGTTAATGATTCTCCCGTAATGACAAACTCATGTGTATGTGGGTGGTGATGTGGGGAACTTTCACCAATAACAAGGTCATGGGAATGTTCATGTAGTTCATCGCAGCCATCGTGGGTATGACCATGGGAATGTTCAATCTGAATGCTTCGACCTCTCGCGGTTCTTTGAACTCGTTGTAAGCCTTTATAGAGTCCATCACGAATAAGCATCCAACGACTCCTCAAACGGAAATCTCTACCTTGATAGACGAGACCTGCCAGCACCCAAATCCCTAAACCGATAAGGGATGCCCCGATGAAATACATGAGAGTCGTATCAACCGTCTCTGGCACAGTGAAATCAGCAAGGATGATAGCGATCCCTAAAACAGCGACAACCGCAGCATGCCCAAGTGCGTACAAACTAGAAAGAACAAATGCTCTCTTTCTGTCCTTCTCCACGGAAGAGATATCAGTGAGAGCAGCTATGTGATCCCAGTCAAATCCATGACGCAACCCATAGCCGAATGCGGATAGAAGCAGGGCGAAGTTCATTGAAAGAACCTTTCAAGTGACGTAGAAACTGTCAAATCATGGATTAATACAAATAATTACAAGACGATCGCATACATTTGTTGGACTCATCTACTTGCTGTTGATACATTTATGAAATCAACGAAACACCGAGGAGATATCTTCACATGGGAGAAAAACCCCCTTCAACATTATTTGGATTTACTGAAATACCGGTTGCGGAAGCGCACTGCGACGGACCATGCGGTGTCTATGATCCCGCATCAGCCCGTATCGCGGCAGAAGCTGTTCGGTCAATGACGAAAAAAATCCTAGACCTGACCCCACCAGAGCCTGGCGATACCCAAGCAGTGGCGTCCTACCTGAACACCGTAGGTCGGTATGTAGCGATTAAAGAAGAGCAAGCTGAACTCGCAAAGCACGAACTTCTCGTTCTTTGGACCGACTACTTCAAACCAGTCCACCTTGAGGCAAACCCTGACCTCCACGACGTTTTCTGGAATGCTGCTAAAGCCTGTTCTGAATGTAAACAACATGTATCTACAGAGGCAGCGGACGAATTGATGGCTGCTGTAGAGAAAATCCACAACATTTTCTGGGAAAGCAAGAGCCGAGAAGTCACATATTACGAAGCAAGTTGAGAGAAACGGTTCTTCGCGAACTATTAGCACTGGCTTTCGGAAAAAGAAAGAGGTACCGCGTCCAAGGAGAAAGCATGTTACCAGTGCTTGCCCCTGATGATGTAGTACTCGTTTGTCCAACACGCACCTGCGAGATTGGAGATATTGTTGTTGCGAAACACCCGTATCAGGAAATTACAGTCATTAAATACGTTACTGAGATAGATGACAATGGTTTCCTTGAATTAACTAGTCCCGGAGGAACCGATAGCAGTAAATTCGGTCGACCACCCAGCAAAAACATTCTTGGAGTAGTGACATTCAATCTCACCAAGAAATCCCTCATAATTAATGATGAAATCGTGCTTTAAACAAGGTCATTAAAATCAACTATCGAACGGACCCCTAATTCCTCGATACAGCTTCGTGTCGCTTTATTGACAATTACTGAAGCTCCGACATAATTCGATCCCGTAGATGAAAGAACATCTTTCACTGCACGAATAGTGTTTCCAGTTGTGATCCAATCATCAACGACTAACACTCGATCGGTTACAGCAAGGTCAAACGATCGACCCTGAAAACTCTCTCTTTCCCCAGTCCACGTGATTTCTGAGCGAATACGAGTATCGGCTCCGGGGTGGTTCCTTCCTTCTTTACGGATAAGGACCAGACCGGCATTAAGAAATTGAGCTACTAAGGCACCTAAAACAGGCCCACGCGCTTCCGGAGCTACCACTTTGGTTATTCCTTCATTTTCAAAACCGTTAGCCATTGCCGCTCCTAAACCACTCAATATTTCCGAGTTTCGGAACAATCCAGCCACATCGGGATGGTTATCTACAAGCGGGAATGAATTAACAAGTAGTTTAGAGAACTCACTACGTTCGGATAGATCCATAATGCAAGCCTACAAATCTTTGGCAATTCTCGTAATCACAAATACAGAGAAAAACGTATTAACACGCGTGAAATGAGTGGAGAACTAGTCAAGAGGCGCAATCATGGATACATGAATTCCAAACTGGTATACGTAGCTGGACCCTTATTTGAAGAAGGGGAGCGGTGGTGGATTGAACAAATTGAGAAAACGATCACAGATCAACATTTCCGGACGTTTTTACCACACCGAGATAACCCCGATAAGCAACCAGAAACCATTCAACTAATCTTTGAAAATAATCGCGACGCGATCCGAAACGCAGACCTAATAGTGGCTAATCTAAATGGAATCACTACGGATGATGGGACGGCTTGGGAACTCGGTTTTGCCGCTGCGCTTGATAAGCCATCAATAGGGATATTCACTGATTGGAGGTCACGCTTTGAAGGTGACGAATTAGTGAATCTAATGATAAGCCGATCATTAGACAGAATAGTTCGATCTCTTGAAGAGCTTTCATCCGCTTTGAACCAATGGTCAGACAATAACTAGTTGATGGTGAGACATGCAGTTACTTGAACCAAATATCCAGAATTACCATTGGGGAAGTCAATCATTCCTGTCCGCCCTACAAGGAAGAGCACCGACACAGGATCCGGAAGCAGAACTTTGGATGAGTGCCCATCCTAAATCACCAAGCAGAATCCTCAATAGTGAAGAAACCCTCAAAGAAATCATTGATAAAGCCCCTAATGAAACTCTAGGACCCCGGGCAAAAGACTTCCACAACGAATTGCCGTACATCATGAAAATACTTGCAATAGAAACACCCCTTTCCCTTCAAGTTCACCCTTCCGAAGAACAGGCAGAAGCAGGGTATAAGCGAGAGACTCAATCAGACCAACCCCATAACGATTTAGAACTGTCATATTCGTCCCCGAGAGGGAAGGAAGAAATTGTTTGCGCATTGACAGAATTTCACACAAAATTCGGTTTTCGCGATATAGAAACAATAAGAAAAATCTTAAGCATTTCAGATGAACCAGAGTTTGTTGAAATTCGAAAAACGTTAACGAAAGAAACACTGGGAGAAGACAAGATTACAGATGTCATCTCACAAATCTTGGCCTATGACTCACAACAAATCCAAAGAATGACCCAAGTGGTTATTGACGCTTGGGATATAACTACGGGAATGTCGGAAACCGAAATGCAATACTTCGCCCAATTAGCAGAAATGTATCCGTCTGATCCGGGAGTGGTAATTTCCGTACTGTTAAATTTCGTTACTCTCAACCCAGGAGAAGCACTCTATGTCCCGCCAGGAATGGTACATGTGTACCTCAAGGGAAACGCAGTAGAGATTACCTCCAATAGTGATAACGTTTTGCGCTGCGGACTGACTACGAAACATATTGATACGGAAGAATTCCTCACTGTAGCAAATTTCACTCCACAGAGTCCGATTATTCAAGACCCTGAATCTTCAAACCATTCGTATGAATCACCAACAGAATTCACTCTTTCCCGTCTTGCGGTAGATACAGAATGGGAAACAACACTGACAGGACCCGAGATGCTGATCTCAACGCAAGGCTCCTTCAGAATCCGTGGTCTCAAGGGAGAAACAATATATGTTGATCAGGGAGCAGCCGTCTGGGTTCCATTCTCGGACGGAGGGTATTCCATTTCAGGGCAAGCACTTATCTTTCGTTGCTCAGTAATATAACTAATTGGCTTAGATCCCTAACTGACGACTAGCCAGATCACGTAGAATTTCTTCGCTTCCGCCACCAATGGCTTGAACCCGGACTTCCCGGTAAAGACGTTCAGTTATTGAGCCCTTTAAGTAACTCGCTCCGCCGAGAATCTGAGCTGCTTCCCTCGCACAGAACTCAAATGTAGTTGATGCCTGTACTTTAAGTTCGGCAATCTCTGCCACTGGATTGTCCCCTTGATTCATCCTCCATGACAGTAACTCACACCATGCTTGAGCAGCGTTGATGCGGCGATCCATTTCTACGAATTTATGACGGATTACTTGATGATCAGCTAGACGTTTGCCAAAGGTTTTTCTTTCGCGTGACCAATCCAATGCTTCATTAAAACAGGCCCGCGAAAAAGCTATCGCTTGAGAAGCCATATCAATACGTTCAGAATTGAAGTTATTAACTATCGCGTCAAATCCAGTGCCTTCCTCTCCGATCAAGTTTGTTGCAGGGACTCGAATGTCATCAAAGTACAACGTTGCCGTGTCCGAGCTCAGCCAACCCATCTTATCAAGTTGTGTTCTTTCCAGTCCTTCTCGATCACCTTCTATGAGCAAGAGGGAGATTCCAGATGGACCATCGTGACCAGTTCTGACAGCAACTGTGAAAAAATCGGCGTTCATTCCGGAAGTAATAAACGTTTTCTGTCCGTTAACAACTAAGTCCTCTCCATCTCGAACTGCGGTTGTCGTAATTCGTGCCACATCTGAACCACCGCCTGGTTCTGTTATAGCGAGAGCAGCAATTGCTTCCCCTGTCATACATGGGGGTAGTACACGCTTTTTCATCTCCGCTGATCCGAAGCGTTGTATGGGAGGTAAACCAATATAGTTTGAGAAAAAAGAAGCGATTACCCCTCCCGAACCAGCGATACATAACTCTTGAAGCATTACCATCCGGAGAATGGCATCTCTTTGGCCATGCCCCCCATACTCTTCATCAAACCCATCTCCGAAAACACCGATCGCTGCACCTTTTCTATACAACTCTCTTGGGATTTCCCCTGCTTGTTCCCATTCAGCCACATGGGGGACAATCTCTTTCATGGTGAAATCACGGATTACTGAGCGAAAGGCTTCATGCTCTTCCGTATAGAAAGGAGAAGAGATCATAGCTTTAGTTTTCCACAAAAAATTTAACTATTCACCTAAACTTGAAAAATCAGGATCTCTTTTTTCCGCAAAAGCTGTAAGTGCTTCCATGTTTGCTGGTTTCCCCATCAGTTCAGCGAAAGCTTTATCTTCACGTTTTCTCGCCGCATATATCTGATCACGTATGGGGTCCATGACGACTTTTTTAGAAGCGACGAGCGAACTGATCGGCTTAGCGGCAAGGACTAGAGCATGGTCAATACATGTATCCATTAGTTCCGAATCAGCACAGATTCTGAAAACCAATCCCATTTCAAAACATTGCTGAGCTGAAAGCCATTCGGAACTCATCAATATCCATGTGGCGTTTTGCCTCCCCATGATTCTCGGGAAAGTGAAACTACTCCCTGCTTCCGGTGCTAACGCAAGGTCGGTGAAAGGGCATTTAACACGAGCGCTTTCACCCATGAAAACCAGATCGGCTAAACCGAGAATCGTTACGCCAATTCCTAAACCAATGCCATTCACGGCGCACAATAAGGGCTTTGAAAATTCGATCAACTGGTCAGCTAGACCAGGGAATCCATGTTTCCCAGGGGTAAAATTCGGATCCCCCATGCGCTGTGCCATCTCAACAACATCTGTTCCTGAAGAGAAACTATCCCCAGTTCCAGTAACAACAACCACTGCAACACCTTGGTCCTTATCTGCTTCAATTAGGGCTTCGGTAACCTCGTCGTAAAGGGCTTCATTGAATGCGTTCTTTGACTCAGGGCGATTCAAACGGATTACCCGAACTCTTCCTTCGTTTGTTATGTCAATCATCTATCCCTACTTTTTGTGCAGTTGGAGGTGGCCACTTCCCATGCCCCGGTCGTTCTTCGTGTGGGACGAGAAAACAATGGGTCCCTTGGTAGATGCTAGGCATGCATTTATTGCAATGGATACATAGCCCTTCGTCATGAATTCCGGATTCCCATTTCTTTACAAGATCTGGCTCTCTGAGTAACGCTCGACCCATCGCTACAAAGTCAAACCCTTCGGTGATTGCCAGCTCAACTGTTTCAAAGTTATTAATTCCTCCTAGCAGGATCAAAGGCATTTCAACAGCTTCCCTGACTTGGCGTGCTTGTTCTAAAAAGTACGCTTCTTCAAAAGGGTAGTAGGGCATAAATTTCTTTGCGGTGAGTTTGAAACCAAGTCGCATGAAACCCTTGGGAAAAATTTCTGCCATTTCATGTACGGGAACATCTCCTCGAAAAAAATACATGGGGTTCTCAAATGAACTTCCACCTGTTAGTTCCAAAGCATCTAACGCACCGTCATCCTCAAGCATACGGGCGACCTCTGCACATTCGTCTACCTTGAATCCACCCTTGACACCGTCATCTAGGTTGAGTTTCGCGATGATAGCCATATCGTCGGGAACAGCATCTTTAACTCTTCTTGCGATCATTCTGGCTAAGCGAGCTCGATTCTCGAGGCTTCCTCCCCAATTGTCTTTGCGCCGGTTTAACTTTGGGCTAAGGAAATTGCTGATTAAATACCCATGCCCAAAATGTAGTTCGATACAGTCAAATCCTGATTTGCTAGCTAAAACAGCCGCGGACGTAAAATTATCGATGACACGTGCAAGTTCGGTTTCAGTTGCTGGACTTGTGTTCTTGAAACGTGACTTAGAGAAAACTTTAGATGCGGATAAGGCTCGACCCCCAACACCCATTCCAACTGGACCGGCATGTCCTAACTGAATGGAAGCGGCCACATTAAGTTGATGCATTGACTCAACGAAAAACTTAAGACCAGGAACTGCTTCCTCTCGAACTACTATTTCGTTCGGGGCTCCTTGCCCATCAGGTGAAACAGCGCAGTAAGCGAGGGTGGTCATACCGATTCCACCTTCAGCGAAAGCATGGTGAAAATCAACCAGAGCATCAGTAACCATGTTGTCTATTGCCATGCCTTCAAAAGTCGCTGCTTTGATAATACGGTTGCGGAGCATAACCGGTCCAAGCATAACTGGTGAAAAAATTGATTTTTTCTCTGTGCCTTCCATCTTTCCTCTTCCCTCTGAGGACAATCTAGCCGACACTTCTCATTTACTCATCTTGATAGGTAGCATCATCTCAGGCAACAATACATAAGAGCTCTTTTTTGGAGGTGGAGATGGGTAATGAACCTAATGAGGTTGACTTTCATTTTGATGTTATGTGCCCATGGGCATACCAAACTTCTAAATGGATCCGAGATGTTCGAGATCAAAATGGGTTAGTCATCAACTGGAAGTTCTTCAGCTTGGAGGAAGTGAATCTTCGAGAAGGGAAGAAACACCCATGGGAGCGCGATTGGTCGTATGGCTGGTCAATGATGCGCATAGGTGCCATTCTTCGAAGAGAAAACATGGAATCCCTAGACAAATGGTATGAACGCTCTGGAAGAGCACTTCATGAAGAAGGAAGGCGCCCCCATGAACCCGAGGTAGCGAAGGAACTTCTTGTGGAGATAGGAATGGATCCACAAATTGTGGATATTTCACTTGAGGATCAATCAACCCACGAAGAAATAAAGGAAGACCATCAACGAGTCATAAATGCTGGTGGCTATGGAGTGCCGACACTCTTTTTTGGTGACCATGCGCTATATGGACCTGTTCTTATAGATCCCCCAGAAGGGGAGGCTGCGATGCGGCTCTGGACAGCTGTCACAGCATGGCTTGAGTTCCCACATTTATATGAAATGCAGAAACCGAAGACAGCCGAAGACGAGCAAGACATATATCAAACGTTCCGCCCATACCTTGAAGCACGTGATTGGGTAAGTATCAATCGGGGTAAAGTAATTGATTTCAATCAAGACGGAACCGACCCGAAAGCGTAATCATAAAGTGACCCCTTCTTCAGAACATAGAATTCCGGGAAGGTCACCCCGTTTTTCGTCACAATTTGAAGAAGAAGACATTCCTTGGATACCTGTACGTAGCCAAAGGAATAAGGATGGTTCCGAATCACATGTATGGGAGAAATGGGTCGCCTTTTCTGTAGAACCGATGTATCTTGCCCTCTTCGCCAAATGGGATCCAGGGATGATCGTACGAAAGCACGGGCATTTCAGCCCTCACGTTATTACAGTTCTCAAAGGCGAGTTTACTTGCGGCGACCGTTTGTGTGGACCGGGAACACATATAGAGCTACCTATGGGTGCTGATTTCGGACCATTCGTTGCAGGAGAGAAAGGAGTTGAACTTTACGAAGTCATGATGGGAGACCCTCGTTCATGGAGTGATGATCCAGAGGGAATGGAAAAAACCCTTAAACGACACGGCGTCACAGCATTGCCCGATCCGCCAATCAACCTTCCCGCTGGCCTAGAAGATCTCCGGAACGTATATGCCAGAGCAGAACGAGTTAACCCTCAAGCAAAATAATCTAAAATCTCTGATCGTAATCTCGGTATCCCTGCACCCGAAGAGGCACTCACCCAAATTACGTCACTTTTCTCGACCCCTAACTTGTTGACGAGTTCAGATCTACGCCCACTACTTTTCGATGAGCGTATTTTGTCAATCTTGGTTGCAACGAATCGATAAGAAAGGTCGATATGCTCCAGCCACTCAACTGTTTGTAAATCCAAAGCAGTTGGACCAACGGCACTGTCGATCAAAACATAGACACCGCCTAAAGTTGGGCTTTCAATAAGGTACTCCTCAATCATTCTCCGCCATCGTTCCATTTCCTTTTTTGGGGCTTTAGCAAATCCATAACCTGGAAGATCAACCAGCCATTTACCCGACCCTTCCGGTTGAAGTTCATAAATGTTAATAAGTTGGGTAGCCCCTGGCGATTTTGAAATTTTCGCCAACTTCTTCCTATTAGCCAGAGCATTGATCAATGAAGACTTGCCCACGTTTGAACGCCCGACAAAAGCTAATTCAAGCGAACGATCCGGTAATTGACTCAATCGGGAAGCGGATTGCAGAAAATTTAACGCCAAAGGAGAGGACATGGTTCCAGCGTACAGCGTTACCACTGCATCAAATGACAAGCGCACCGCAGCAGAAGAAGTATTCTCACTCCACTAGAGAACTCCTGTTAATTATCCAAAGAAACCTTTTCCACGAGGCTTAAAGAATCAGTCAACGACAATACTCGGAAATAAATCACAATCAAGTACATCCCCATTTACCAATCCAGGGTCCGATGTTGGAATAGCAACTTCACCTGAACCCCGAAAGAACCTCGCATCGTCACCACACCACCGTGTAGCGAGAGCTCTACGAGGAAATTCAGAACTAGAGTTCCCGTAAGATCCATGGACGATCATGCCGTGGAAGACCAAGCAGTCCCCTGGCTCAACTCCCCAAGATAGAATTTCATAATCACCCATGTTCCCTTCTATATCTGGCAGTTCGGGTAAACCAGTACCTTCATACGGAGAGTCATCCCCAAAGTGATGAGGATTGTGTGCAACCCATTTATGGCTTCCCTTAACAAACTTAAGCGAAGATTCTTCCCCAATGGGATCCAGTGGCAACCATACTGAACACACCTGTGACCCGGAAACAGCCCAATAGGGTTGATCTTGATGCCACGGAGTTCGTTCAGAAGTCTCTTTCTCCTTAACAAACATCTGGTCATAGAAAAAATTGATGCGATTCGACATCATAATTTCTGTTGCAACCTTAGCTGCTGGTGATTCAAAGACGAATCTCCTAAAGGGCTCTAACCGTTGCCACATATCAAGATCCGCAAAAAACCGTCCGGGGTTTCCCTCAGGGGTATATTCCTCGGAAAGAGGTCCAGGATATCTAAGAGCTAAATCAAAGGCATCATGAAGAAAATCAACCCAGGAGACATCAAAGATGTTTCTCAACAGCACAGCACCATCATTCGTGTACCCGTTTCTCTCAACATCACTTATGTCGCGTAGGGGAGTTCCAATCATTTCAGTAATGTTTACCGGTTTCCCAACCATTCGGACCCAGAACGGCCTCAGCGAAACTTCTTGGATGATCCTCGAGCTGAGTTGCCATGGTGTCATTCCATCGGTTTAGGTAACCGTATAAAGCGCAAATAGAGACAATTGCAGTGATCTCTTCATCGGAGAAATGCGCCCGTAAGTTCTTTGTATCCTCGTCCGTAACGGCATTGGGGATTTGTCCGGCATGAAACGCAAATCGGAGAGCAACAACTTCAGAATCCGTGAATAAGGAACTAGTCTCAAAATTCCATATGTCGGACAATTTCTCACTTTTCACACCTGCCTGAAGGGCAGAGGAAGAGGTGTGAGCCTGACAATATCGACATTCAGCACCTGTACTAACCATTAGAGAAATCAGTCCGCGCAATTCAGCTGGAAGGATTGAATTACCTAGGACTACAGAACTTAGATCTGAGAACGCCTCAACTAATCCGGGGATACGCGCCATTGTCTTCAATGAATTTGGGATAAACCCGAGGATTTCCTCAACAAAAGAAAACCTTTCAGAAAGATGGTGAGGGAGATTGTCGTCTTCAAGTGGATTTACTCGAGCCATGATCAAGTGTCGCATATACAAAAAAAAGACGCCAACGGACACTTCAGAGAGTGAAACACCTCACATGCGCGCTGACGCCTTCATTAAGTATCAACTACTCATTCAAGGTGGCATGTACACGTGATAGTGCAAGGTAACCCCCCTTCCACCTATGTGTTATTGACACCGAACCTAACAAAAAACTAAATGTGATGTAGGTATACCTATAATTTCCCCTTCTTATAATTCTAAATACGTAACTGTCTCTTTTCCTAAGAAGTCATTACTCTATGACCGTGGAGAAATTTGAACAGATTTTCCAAATCAAAAAACTGCTTAATCATCTGGACAATGGTACGAATGTCGATGCCGGTGGATGCTATGAGAATCAAACCGACAACTATATAAATCAAGAGCTCGCTCAGAGGGAATGGAAGACGTTTTTCTGCGATACCCCTCAACTCATCGGCTTATCGGGAGATCTTCCAAAGGAATATTCATTTCTTACAATGAGAGAATTAGGCACTCCGATTCTGGCTGTTAGAGATGGCAACGGAAAGTTTCGGGCGTTCGTTAATTCATGTCGACATCGGGGTGTGGTTGTCGAAGAGGAAGAACGCGGTTTATCCAAACGGTTTACATGTCAATTTCATCGTTGGACCTACGACGTGAATGGTACTTTGGTCGGGTTACCTAAATCAGAGCACTTCGGGCAAATCGAAACTAAAGACATGGGATTGGTTGAACTTCCATCGGAGGAGCGATATGGGTTGCTTTGGGTTCATCCAAACCCAGATGGAGAAATTAATCTAGAAACGCTTCTTACTGAAAAGCTTCTATCTGAACTAGAACAATGGAAGCTCAATGAACTTGATTTCCTAGGGGAAGACACTTATGACGTAGCGTGCAATTGGAAGTTCGCAATGGACACATTTGGGGAGACATATCATTTCAGTTCATTACACGAAAACACGTTAAGTTTGGCCTTTCATGGAAATGTCCAATGCTATGACACCTTCGGCAACAATCACCGTATGCTTCTATGCCGGAGAGAGATTGATGAGATGCGCAAACTCCCCGAAAGCCAATGGGAAATCACAATGGCTGCGCTACCGGTCTACTGGCTCTTCCCGAACGTTCAACTAATGCCCTACAAGGAAGGCCTGTACTTGGTAAGGGCGTATCCCGACCCATCAAAACCTGGATTTCATTGTTCTAGAATTACTTTCTATTTACGTCCTGAATTCTCTGCTGACACGGAAATGAAAGAAGCATTCACCATGATTTCGCAAGGTTTCGCTGAAATTATCCGTGATGAGGATTATGCGGTAGGTGAAAGCCAGCAAATTACTGCGAATAGCAAAGCTTTGAAGACTGTTCTATTCGGAAGAAACGAACCTGCTCTCCATCACTACCACTCTACCTATAAGCGCGTTCTCGATTTGGCCAGCACTTAATGGAAACAGCTTCACTGCTGGCGATACTGTCCGGAACATGTTGGGCAGTGAATATCACAATTGTTAAATGGGCGTTGAACCGCACCCAAGCATCACCATTAATAGGAGCAACAGTCGGAGTTTCCATTGCAGCAGTTGTGGCACTAATAGTCGCAGTTCTATCTGGTAGTAATTTCCCCGGAGTTGATGTCCTATGGAAGTTCGCAATCGTTGGAATTATTGCGCCTGGGAGTTCGCAGGGCCTTTTCGTCTCGTCTATAGGCGCTATCGGCCCATCAAGAACTTCCATACTTATCGGAACCTCACCAGTGCTTTCAGTCCTACTAGCAATAGCCTTCCTCAACGAGTCATGGGAAACAGCAATCATGGTTGGTACGTTCCTCACAGTTTTGGGTGGAGCCATGATCAGTTGGGAGAAAGGCACACATTTTCGCCATTTGGGAATAGTTTTTGCACTAGCAACAGCGCTGTCTTTCGCTGTACGGGATGTGGTAGCACGTCACTTTAATATTGGAACCGACACATCTTCATGGTGGTCAGGGGCTGTTGTACTTGTAGCTGCCGCAATCACACTCTGGTTTTTTGTTGCAATAAAATTCCGCGGGGATTGGAAGAATCCTACGAAGACGGCTTTCCCCGAATTTATTCCCTCGGGCGTCATGATAGGACTTGCGTTACCTGTTCTTCTTGAAGCGTTAAATAAAGGCACCGTAAATCTTGTCGCTCCATTAGCACTTGCATCCCAAAACATTGCCATAATCCTTCTAGGGGGATGGCTTTTTGGTTCTCGCGAACGATCATCACGGGTAGTGGTGGCAATGGTACTGATAATTGTCGGTGGAGCTGTAGTCACAATTGCGTAACAAGACCCATAGTCGGTTTGCATACCTGTACCTCCCCATAGAAGAAATTACGAGAGTATCCCAATGGATCTTTCTTTAAGACTCTTATATCCTCGTGCTTCTAATGACCTTTAAATTCATTTAGGTAGGAAATTGTGAATTTCAGACAAATTCAAAAACTTATTTCCCTTCGTCGCCAACCCAATGCAGGGTTAGGCAGCGTTGGCGACTTTAAAGCATTAGCAAAGAGAAAATTGCCATTACCCATTTGGGATTTTATTGACGGGGGGGCAGGAAACGAACAAGCAATTAGAGCTAACCGGTCATCGTTAGAACATATTCTCTTTAACCCAAAGTTCCTTGTAGACGTTTCACATGTAGAAACATCTATACGGATTTTTGGAGAACCGGTAGGAACGCCACTTATTCTTTCCCCATCTGGTTTAGCCACTCTTGCCCATCCACAAGGGGAATTAGCTGTCGCACGGGCTGCGGAAAAATCAAAAGCTATTTTTTGCTTAAGTACAGGATCCGGGTATTCCATTGAAGAAGTAGCAGAAGTATCCAATGGACGGCTTTGGTTCCAATTATATTTATGGAAAAACCAGCAAGTAATTGATTCATTGATCAATCGTGCAAAAAAATCTGGGTATGAAGCTTTGATAGTCACTGTTGACGTTCCCGTCGTCGGGAAAAGAGAACGTGATGTACGGAATGGGATGTCCCTACCCGTGACGATCCGCCCTGGCCAGTACATAAATTACTTACGCAAACCAAAGTGGGTTCTCGGAATTCTAAACAACCCCACAGTAACGTTTGGAAGTCTCAAAGGTATCGCATCGGGAGATGACGCAAGTTCAATTGCAGAATACACAAACCGAGAACTTAACGACCCTTCAAAGACATGGGAAGATCTGAAACGCATACGTTCGCTATGGAATGGACCACTACTCATAAAGGGAATCATGAATCCAGATGATGCCCGCAAAGCAGAAAAAATAAGGGTTGATGGAATCATTGTTTCCAACCACGGAGGCCGCCAAATCAGTAGTGTTCCCGGTGTAGCGCAAGTTTTCCCTCAGATCAAAGAAGCAATTTCCGATAATATTGAGATCTTTCTAGATGGAGGAGTTCGAAGAGGTGAAGATATCGTCAAAGCCCATGCACTAGGTGCTTCAGCAGCATGCTCAGGTAGATCATGGTATTGGGGATTAGCAGCCGGAGGAGAATCAGGAGTAGAGACAGTTCTAAGAACCCTCAGAAAAGAAGTAGAAGAGACACTATCCCTTATAGGGGAACAAAAACTAACGGGTGTCGGAGAGCACAACTTATATTCACGTTAAGAAGAGCATCCTTAGCAGACAGCATTCGCGGATCTAGTCTTTTTCTATGCCCTTAGACCCGCTGATCGATCAGATGTTAAATAACCTCATTCGGTCAGATCAAAAAAGACAAGCATTTGAAATGCTTCAAGCAGAGATGCAGCAACGAGAAATGTCGCAGAATGAGCGGCTTCGTGAAAGAATCGGCAACTTCCCAGGACGTCCCTGGTTCGAAAGCGAATAGAGAATCTAAACTCATAGATTTTCAGATACATTCCAAACCACTAGGATAAATCACCGGAGATCAGTATGGCTATAAAATCCGAAACGATAACAGACGCTGAAACCTTACGAGAACGCTACCAGATTGAGCGAGAGAAACGTTTACGCAACGATGGCCCAGACCAATACATTGAACCAACCGGCCGTTTCGCCCACCTTCTTGAAGATCCCTACATTGAAATAACGAATAGAGAGCCAAGGAAAGACGAAGTAACGGTTGCGATCATCGGCGGGGGTTTTGCTGGTCTCTGCGCAGGAGCGAGATTGAAGGAAGCCGGAATCACAGATGTCGCCATCATTGAAAGTGGAGGCGATGTTGGTGGCGTATGGTACTGGAACAGGTACCCGGGAGCGATGTGTGATACAGCGGCCATGGTGTACCTACCGCTATTAGAAGAAACAAATTACTTCCCCTCAGCTAAATACGTTCAAGGGCATGAAATTCATGCCCACGCACAGCGAATCGCAGAGACCTTCAACCTCTACGAGGGAGCGCTTCTCTCCACAAGTGTTGAAGAGGCACGCTGGAATGAAAGTATAAATAGATGGGTTATCAAAACTAATCGGGGAGATGAACTCAAAGCTCAGTTCCTAGCCATGGGAACAGGACCAATGCACAATCCAAAACTTCCTGGAATCCCAGGGATAGAAGAATTTACCGGCCATATGTTCCACACAGCACGGTGGGATTATGAATACACCGGTGGGGATAGAACGGGGTCGCCAATGGAACGACTTTCAGATAAGCGTGTGGGGATTATTGGAACAGGGGCTACTGCCGTTCAATGCATCCCCCACCTATCCGCTACCGCTGGAGACCTGTATGTTTTCCAACGGACACCATCCTCAGTAGATATTAGAGATAATCGTCCTCTAACTGATGAAGATTTTTCTGATCTTCAAGCCGGATGGCAGCGTGAATGGCTAATTAACTTCGCAACATTACAATCGGGTGGCTTTGCTGATAAAGATCTCGTACAAGATGGTTGGACTGATATTGCTATAAGAATACGCAACCGGATCATAGCTAGAATGCAGGATACGCCTGGTTTAGACCTTCAGGATGTGTGGCTCGACGCGTTTAGCGAATCTGATGATGAGAAAATGAATGAAATACGTGCTCGAGTCAACACGATTGTGAATGATGAAACCACCGCTGAATCATTAAAACCCTGGTACCGCCAACTCTGCAAACGTCCATGCTTTCACGATGAATATCTACAAGCATTCAATAACCCGCACACACACTTAATAGATACAGATGGTAAAGGCGTTGAACTCATTGATGAAACCGGTGTTTGGGCGAACGGCCAACACTACGAACTAGACTGTATTGTTCTTGCTTCAGGGTTTGAAGTACACATCGTGCATACCGCTCACTACGAAACATATGGGAAGCATTCAGAAAGTTTAAACGATCACTGGGATGGAGGGATGAAGAGCCTTCATGGCATTAACGTCAATGGCTTCCCCAATCTATTTATCCTTGGACTTGCACAAGGCGGAAGTCTAGTAGCCAATGTCACCCATAATTTCAGTGAATCAGCTTCAGCAATTGCAGCTATGATAAGTGGCTGTTTAGAAAAAGGGTATGAAGTGCTCGAACCTACTGCCGAAGCAGAATCAAAATGGGTTGATCGGCTTGAAGTACAGGACAGAGGATTTCTCGCTAACTGTACTCCCGGTTATTACAACAATGAAGGGCACACAACCAGTGATCGGGACCTTTTCAGTACTGCAAGATTCCCTGAAGGGTCAGTCGCCTTTTTCGATTACCTATCGGATTGGGTAAGTGATGGTGAATTTGAGGGAATTTCGTTCAGTTAGTAAGGGATAATAGGATCTTCTCGCACGAAGGAAATCCTCATGTAATACTGAATGCAGGAAGGAGGAGTTGTGTTGCAGTACGCCGATCCTCCAATTCTCCTTGAGAATGTCTTTCCCGACATACAAAAAGTTCATGAGTTATTAGAAGCTGAAGCACCGTACACCCCTCTCGGAGGATGGTATAACCCCGGAGCAGATCCTCACAAACGTAATCGCCCTATGTGGTTCCAAAACGACTGGGTGCACGACGTATATCAAGCTGAAGGTTCAGAACTCTTCCTCCAAAACCCCACCTATATTGAAGCTGCCAAATCCTTTTACGATGCAGAGGTTATTGAACCACACAGCGTGTATGTCAACATAATGGCAGCAATTGAGGATGGAGGACCCGCACATACCGATAACCCCAGATTCCATGGTCGAGAAAGAGCAAATACGCCAATGTGGATTCTTCGAGCGATGCTGTGGTCAGACCTTTTTGATGATTACGAAATCGTTCAAGCAACAGCGATTTGGTGGTTGGACGACGTAGAAGGCGGGGGTCTCTATTTCTGGCCTGACGGTCCAAATAATCCTCCACGTCACCATGTTGGAGAGATGGCGAATACAGCGTTAATTGGTGATAACCATGGGATGTTCCACCAAGTAGGTCCAGTAGGACCATTCAACAAAGGAACAATTTTAGTTACACCATCAGCGGAACTTTCACCATCTGGCAATGGAGAATGGATCGTTATGGATCAAAACGAAACAATGTATCGGGCCCCATTACACCATTACCGAGTTTCCGTCTTGTGGAAAGCAAATGTATTTAGGAACCTTGAAGAAAAAGAGGAAAGAAGTGCTAATCCGTTATCAATGCAAGATGTTATTGATATTTTCAACAACGATCTTGAACAACGGAATACCGGAATTCGTTTATCACCGGACAACGTAGAGAACCCTGAGATAATAACTTCGCTTGCCAGTATTTACAAAGAGCCGAAACCGGTCAACGCACTGCGTTCAGTCTTTGAAACCATACGAATTTAAAGAACCCAATGGTTTGAGAGTCCGTTTGAGGGTTTCCATCTTCACGTACTATCTGGCTTTGGCGCCACCTCCGACGCGCAATATCTCCCCAGATACCCAACTTGCAGCATCTGATGCCAGATAGACACATGCCGCTCCGATATCCTGAGGAGTCCCAAGGCGTCCCAATGGAATATTCCATTCTTGCAGAATCTCATCAAGTTGATTTTCATTTTTTCCGATGGCTGCCATCATCACCTCGGTTGGGATTGCACCAGGGGCTACAGCATTAACGCGTATATTCGGAGCAAGCTCAGCGGAAAAAGTCCACGTTAATGAGTTCGTTCCTGCCTTTGATGCCCCATAATGACCGCTCCCAGGGACCGGTCCCGAACCCGCTCCAGACGAGATATTGATTATTGATCCTTCCGTCATGTATTTCGCAGCTGTGACACATCCGACATATACCGAGGTCAAATTTAACGCAACCGTCTTATCCCACTCTTCTCTGGGAAGTTCAGTCATCGGCATTCGCAAAGCAGAACCACCAGCGTTATTGACCCAGGTCGTTATTTTTCCGTATTCTGTAATCGCCGCTTTCGCAAGATTTTCCATGGCATCATCATCGGTCACGTCTGTCGTGACAGCTATAGCAGAACCACCAGCCTCGCGGATCTCTAGAGCAACTCGTTCAATTTCGGCAGTCCGGCGGGCAGCAACTACAACAGATGCCCCGGACTCAAAAAAGGATTTAGCAATCCCTTCACCGATTCCACGACCACCTCCGGTAATAACCGCAACGTGATCGGACATATCAAATAATTCAGGTGTGGCTAAATCGCTCATCAATTCCTTTTCTACATTGAATCAAAACTATCGGTCTCAAATTTCTTGATTTCTCGTTCAGACATAGTCCACGCCCCCATTTGTTTTCTAAAAACGTCAACATGCGGAGTCCCGAAATGACTATTTAATGAATCCTGATCTTCCCACATTTCAAAAACGCGAAGGACTGCACCATCAAGAGGGTCAGGATAGAAAATATACTCAATGCACCCCGCTTCTGACCGTGTCGCCTCCATAACTAACCGACATGCATCAAGAACTTCTTCAGTGACGCCATCATCTAACCTAAATAAACCTGAAATAACTATCATGCTGACACCATAGCAGTACAGTAACTGCATCCAAGAATCAGATTTATGCGGGTAGCGGGCAAGCACACAACTTGTTATGACCTATAGTTCTGTCGGGAACGGATAGCAAACTGTTATCCAATTAGCATGTATGGACCATCATTTATCTCTGATAATCCAGAAACTCGTTTTAATAGCAATAACAGCCACCACACTTTTAGGATGCTCCAACGCAACAAATGAAAGCACTTCGATATCACTGGAACCTACTCCTTCGCCGATCCCTAGTTCTGAAAATAAATCAACATCGGAGCAACATGACACTCAAACTGAGCTACCCAATCTAGTTTTTCAAACCGGATTCGAACCAGAAAGTACCGTTCTCACAGCCTTTGGCACTTCAGCTCCTTGTACTGATGACATAGTAGGGGATGATCTATCAGTCAGTGACAAGGGAAATTGGGAAGATGACCTTGAAGGCGGAGTTTTCGGACGTTTCCTCTTTTGTTTCGGAGGGGGAACCCCAGAGCAAAGAGGTATAGAGATCATCCCAGAACCTGGTAATCCTAGTAACCGTGTGCTGCGAACATGGTTGGCTGAACCAGGTGAGGACGTAAATGACAACGATGAAATCGCGTGTAATCGTTCCGGAACGAAAGGAGATCGGAAAGCTAGGGTGCAGGCTGTTTTGAAAGAGAATCCAAATCTCACAGGTTTCACGTACACGGTTCGCTTGAAACTCGGAGAAGGTTTTCAGGAAATCGTTGATGCCGATAGCAAAATAGAATGGTTGACAATCGCCGAATTTTGGAACAATGCTCCTGCTGAACCTTACCCTTTTCGCATAACACTCAATCTTGTTAAGGAAGCAATAGCCGGAGCACCGCTCCACTTTGGTATCAAATCAGATATGCAATTCAATGGAACTGCTGACAAAACCTGGCATTTGGTTTGGCCCGAGGGGAAAATCACATCCATCGTAGCTCCGTTAGGGCAATGGATAACGCTGTTCGTTACGGTTTTGGAGGGGGATGCCACCACGGGGAAAGTCATTGTCAATGCCACGTTTGAGGACGGTACACAACATCAAATCGTTGACCTTACTGGGTATACCCACAGTCCCGAAGGTACTCCCGATGGTTTCGCTTCATTAAACCCAATTAAGGTCTATACCTCCGGAGAACTTATGTGTGCCCTAAATGATCTAGGAGTTGTACTTGAAGTTTTCTGGGATGATTTCGCTATTGGTACCGCAAATGCGGGCGATCAATCTAGCTAGCTTGTGGGGGAACATACGGGTTTGACTGCATTAAACCACAGTGCATCACACCATCTTTCATAACCCCAACAATTTTTTCATGATCTTGCAGAATACGGACATCCACTGTCGGGTCGCCGTCAATGATTAGTAGATCAGCGAACTTTCCTTCCTCCAAGGTCCCTACCATCCCGTCTGTATTTGCAGCAGCGCCACCGTCTCTTGTCGCACATAAAAGAGCCTCAGTATCTGTCATCCCGAACAAATCCACAAAATATTCAAGATCTTTTGCATTTGTACCATGTGGGGTGATGTTCAACCCATAATCCCCTCCGATGAGAACGCGGACCTTGCTCTCACGCAAACGCTTAACTGAAGCAATTGTTTCATCCACTTCCCGTTGATATCCCCGCTGCTGCATTTCTTCTCGAGGAAGACCCAATTTTGCACCCTGATCTAAAAGCGCTATTTCCCAGGCAATACCGGGACCCACAAAGATCCGATGCCGTTCCGCTTCCAACATGGCGATAGCTTCATCATCAAGGTAATTTGCATGCCCGATAATATCAACCCCATGGCGGACGGCTTGTTTAACAGCTTCAGCTGAACGTGAATGGCAAACCACTCGCATGCCACGGATATGCGCTTCGCTGACCGCGGCCTCAACCTCTTCATCGCTGTAGGTAAGAACACCAGGAGGAGCGTATTCAGAAAGCGCTTCACCATCAAGGAAGATTTTGACAATATCGCATCGTTTTTTCGCTAAGTCACGAACCGCTTTTCGTATAGCCCAAGGGCCATCAGCAATGATCTTCTTAGAGGAATCCCCCCCGAATGTTCCATCAGCATTACTACCAGTAGAGCCAAGATCACGATCAGATGCTGCAAGACGAGGACCGGGAACTCTCCCACTATCAATAGCGTCCCGAAGAGGAATATCTAATCCCTGAGCCGAACCGAAACTTATCGCTGAAGTAAAACCTGATCCAAGAAGAACTCGCGCATTATCTACAGCATCAAGCATCGCTAAAGGCAAAGGTTGATTATTGAGTTGCTGCGGGTGAGCGTTGTTGTAAGAAAGATGAACATGTGACTCAGTCATACCAGGCATGACGAATTTCCCTTGCGCATCATACCTTTCCACATCACTCTTAATGTCTTTACACCCGCTGGAAGGCCCCGCATACCGTATATAGCTATCTACCACCGAGACGACTCCGTCTTCAATGATTTCTTCATGAAGACCACAGAAGACTCTGGCATTATGGATAACCAACGCGCTCATTATTTATTCTCCTTCTTCTTCCCATGGTAGACGCAATAATTTCATAGCGTTACTTGAAAGGCTTCGATCAAAATCCGTTACTTCTGTAGGGGTATCCCAACCACCGAAATTGGTTCCATACACCATTCTTTCAGAACCCACTGTTGTTATGACAAGATCATGAGCTGGCCCGACTTCAAGATGTGAATCAAACCAGATCTTTTGCAGATCCGCTGCAAAATCCGATTCAGTGCCTAGAAAGGCAGCCATAGAATCGAACCTCTGCGCAAGAAATGTGATAGCACCACCCCCATGGGAAACACACACATCAAGTAGGGGGTGTCTTTCCAGTACTCCACCAAGGACAAAAGCAGCAACAGCCAAAGTCTCCTCATATGCATAACCGACGATCAAGTCCAATCCGAATCTGGCAAGTCGCCCATCAGAAGCTCCACGAATACCGTTATTTGTTGCTGGGTGAATCAGTAAAGGAACATTTAAATCAACAATTGTTTTGTAGAAATCATCAAGGCGTGAATCATCCAAAGTGAATCCGTAGTCAGTCCCGATATATGCTGCGACAAGCCCAAGGTCAACTACCGCCCTCGTTATTTCTTCACACGCATATTCTGGATTCTGTAGTGGTACAGAAGCCGCGCCTAAAAGACGTCCTGAGAAGCCATCAATGTGGGAGACCATCGCATCATTTGCCGTTTTGGCAAAACGTAAAGCGTTCTCATCGTCTATATGACCGAAAAACGTCAATGGATTCGGAGAAAGAACTTGTAGATCT
>MDTE01116720.1_pt1 | contig 34810 bp, 22 predicted proteins | sample 811231 | NCBI WGS metagenome assembly MDTE01 (sample SAMN05326651, study PRJNA326480) | marine metagenome | isolation source: seawater | place: Indian Ocean: Red Sea | collected 2010
CGTCACGCGACGCTGGCTCGACACTGCAGCATCTAGCGGAAAGCCTGGCCTGACTGACGCCGCTCAAAGCATCTGCAGAAAACCCTGCAGTGCCTGAAGATACGCCGGAAAGTTGGCAGCCAGTAAGCCGTTGTGTCCACCACGCTCAAACCAGACCAGCTCCTTGTTGACGGTACCCGCCCAATCCAAGTGGAGTTGAGCGTGGTCCGGAGTCACCAGATCGTCATCACGGGCATGCAACACGAGCAAGCGGCCTTGATAATCCTGCAACTTGGCCTGATGGTCCAGACGCGCCGCGACAGTAGCCGCCAGTTCGCTTTCACTAACTCCCAGTTCCTGGGCGCTCATCCGCACCTGCAACCGCTGTAGCACGTCAGCAACACCGCTTTCCAGAATCAGCCCTGCAATCTGCGGATACCGGCTGACGAGTTCGACCGCAAAGAGCGCACCAACCGAACGTCCGTAGACGACCAATTGCCGCGCCTCCAGGCCAAGCGTCCGATAGACAGGCTCGACATCTCCCAACATCTTGCCGAGCTGCGGGATCCCCGTCGAACCGCCATAGCCACGATACTCTGCCAGAAACACGCCCACACCTGACTCAGCAATCGCCCGCGCGTAGTCCGGCAGGTAGTCGGCTACCACCTCACCATTCCCATGGAAATGGACCAGTGTCTTTTGGCCAGCCGCTGCCGGTGCATGCCAGCAGGCCAGGCGTTCCCCACCCGTCTCCACCCATACGGGATCCGCAAGTGGTGCCAAGCGAGGGAAGAAATACCGTTCGGTAATCAGCGGGTGGTCGAGCAAATCTGTATGCATGCCAGACCAAACTATCGCGATCCGACAGGCCCGTCCAGCGTCCTGACAACGCGTTCCCAGAGAACCCAACGTCGATGACCGGGTGCGTGACAGCGAATTGAGAAGTGACAGAGTCGGCTCTATAATTCGGCCTTCCAGGTCAATCTCCCGCAAAGAAGCCGAGAAGACGTATGTTTCGCACCACCGCGCTGTCATTGGCATTGCTAGTCGGACTTTACTGCACGCTCGTTGGCCAAGACAACAAACAGGCCGAAGAAGCCGCTAAAGCGCTCCGCGCCCAATACCAGCAGACGGCACTCGCCGGCGGAAATAGCGAACGCGGTAAACAGGTGTTTGCCTCCGAGAAAGCAGGGTGCGTCAAGTGCCACCGGATCGAAGGGGACGAACAACGCGCCGGTCCCGACCTGCGAGTCGTCGGTGACAAATATGCACTCGACCAGTTAATTCGCTCGGTGCTGGAACCGAGTGCGTCTATCCATCCCGATTACGCCTCGCTTGTAGTAACCACCGTCGCCGGCAAAGTTTACACCGGCGTGCTGCGGAAACGAACCAAACAGGAGATCCAGTTACTCGATGCGGAAAGCAAGCTAGTTCGCATTCCCTTGGATGACGTAGACGAAGAGAAACGCAGCCCGACCTCGTTAATGCCCGCCAAGCTGGCGGAAACGATGTCGCCGGAACAGTTTGCGGACCTGATCGCTTTTCTCACCACACTCAAGCAGCCTGTAACCGATCCAGGAACACTGCCCGGACTCGTCAACGAAATTCCAATGATTAAGAAGCCTATCCGTCTGGAGCGGTTGCATACCAAAGACATCAAATTCGACCATCCAGTCTGCGTCATCGCATTGCCTGGTTCCAAAACCGATCTCATGGTGGTGGAACAAAAAACGCGCAAGATCTGGCGTCTGCAAAACAAAACTGACCGCGAATTGTTTGTCGATCTCAGCGCAGAAGCGAGCACAGGTCAGTTCGAAGGTGTGATGTGCTTGGCGTTTCACCCCGACTACCTGAAAAACCGCAAGTACTATGTGAACTACCATGTCCGCAACCAAGGCAGTTTTTTTTCGCCTATTATCGCCGAACGACAGGCAACTGCGGATCTGAGGCGGGATGCGGGTGGTGCGTCACGGCGTTTACTACAAATCCCCCAGGATACGGATCTGCACTGGGGGGGCATGCTCGCTTTTGGTCCTGACGGATATCTTTACATCGGGTCCGGAGATGCCGGTCCCCAAGAAGATCCGGAAGGCCACAGCCAAGACTTGAGCCTGTTGCTGGGATCGATCCTGCGGATCGATGTCGATCGGCGGGAAGACGGCAAAGCGTACGCCATTCCGGCCACCAACCCTTATCGGAAAGCGGGTCCCAAGATTCGACCCGAGATCTGGGCGTCGGGTTTTCGTATGCCCTGGCGATTCAGTTTCGACGGCCCTACCGGTGACCTCTGGGTCGGTGACATCGGCCAGAATCTGTTTGAAGAAGTTTCCATCGCCCGGGTTGGCGAAGACCATGGCTGGAACGTCTACGAAGGCTTCACAAAATTTTCCGAACGCTATCGACGCCAGGGAGCCCAATACACCAGCCCCATCGTCTCCTATCGGCGCAAGCTTGGCGTTTCAGTAACCGGCGGGTACGTCTATCGCGGTAATCGCAGCCCTTCGTACCGAGGCGTCTATATTTTTGGTGACTTTGAATCCAAGAGCATTTGGGCGCTAACTCAGAGGGATCGCAAACTCCAGAAGATCCGCCGCATCGGCGAGTCTCCCGAAAAGATCTCCTCCTTCGGTATCGATGCGAACGGCGAACTGCTACTGGTCGGTTACGAAGGGACTTTGTTCCGTGTCGTCCTCGACGACTCGGTCTTTGAGTAATCCCTGACAAACAGACGACCCGGGTGCCCAGTTTGCACCACGTGCTCGCTTGTTCCTTCAGCTCGAACCATGAATGTCCTCTGTCCCTGTCCCAGAGACACAACCCACAAGGAACTGCTCTCGTGAAGACTGCCCCTACTGCTGGACCGCGGCAACGACTGCAAAGTGGCCTTACCTGCCTGACCATCGGGTTGCTGGCAAGCCTGGTGATGGGGTTCATTAACACCGCCCAGTCCGCCGAAACAAACTACACAGTCCAAATCCAACTGTTGCCCGCGGGCTCAGCAGCCGCCCGCGTCCGCGTGATCGGCAGCGACCAGAAGTTCTCCGCGCCGGCCGATGCGGTCGTCCGCAAGACAACGCGTGAGGAGGACTACTTCTACGCCGACGACACCTTCACGGTGAACGTCCCCAGAGGAGTTACCCATTTCTATTTCTCCGCCGGCCTGGAATCGATTCCCTATCATCTCGAAATAGACGTCCAATCCGACACCACGCTTCCCGTCCCCATCAACCGCTGGATCGACATGCGCGCACGGGGGTGGTACGGGGGCGACTCACACGTCCATTTGCACACGGGGGGGCCCCTGGCAGTTACGGTCAAGGACGCACTCGTCGCCGCGCGGGCCGAAGGACTGCACTATTCCAATCTGTGTGTCTCCAACAATGTCGGAGACGACATTCGCGACGCTCCGCTGATTACCGGCAAGCCTCATCCACTATCCACGGCCAGCCACCTGCTGGTATTTGGCGAAGAGATGCGTAGCTCAATCTACGGCCACATGCAATTCTTCGGTATCCGCGAATTGGTTACGCCCCAGTACACCGGTTTCCTCGACACCCCCAACCACCACGACTATCCGGCTAATTACACCATGGCCGCCGAAGCGGTCCGCCAGGGAGGCATCGTCACCTACGGACACCCGATGTTCAAAGATCAACCACTCCCCTTTGGTGACGACCCCACCGCCGATAATGGAGCTGCTCGGGAACTCCCCGTTGACGCAATCCTGGGTGTCGCCCATGCGGTCGACTTGATGTCCTATAACAGCGATGAAGATCGTTCTGCGGAACTCTGGTACCGGTTGCTTAACTGTGGCCTGAAGCTCGCGGCCTGTGTCGGCACCGATGCGTTGCTCGATCGGTCTACCGACCCGCTGGGTGGTAGTCGAGTCTATGTCCAGGTCGACGGATCGTTGACCATGAACAAGTGGCTGACAGGATTGAAGCAGGGGCGTTCGTTCGTCACCAATGGTCCGATTCCACAGCTAACAATCGACGGCCAGGGCCCCGGTGACACTTGCCAGCTCAAAGAACAAAAAACGGTCCGAGCTCACGTGACCGTCGAAAGCTACACTGTATTTGATCGTGTGGACCTGATCGTCAACGGCGAAGTCGTCCATACCCACAAGAGCCCGCCAAACGCCGGGGCCAATGGCTTTCGAATCAGCCGTTACCATGTCGACCTGCCCATCACACGCAGCAGCTGGGTCGCGGTCCGTGTCCATGGCCCCGACCATCCGGCCATCTTCGATGGCCCCGCCTGGGCACACACCAGCCCGGTTTATCTCTCACTGCAACAGCAACCGATCGTCCATCGCGCAGACGCCGCGTATTTTGTGGATTGGATTGGCCGGTTGTTGCGAGTCGTCGCCACACGGGACCGCTACGCCGAAGCGGCGGACAGACAACGTGTGGAAAAACTTTTCCAGCACGCGCAGCAGAAGTTTCGTCAACTGGCCGAATAACCGATTGCAGACGGCTTTCAAAACAACTCACTGAGGATGCGCCCCTCATCCAACAACTGGAATGCGCGCCCCGTGCGATCAGTCGCAGTCAGATCATCAATTCCCATTGCATGGTAGACCGTCTTGGCCACGTCTTCAGGCGCCACCGGCAAATCGGCCGGATAGGCGGCCACACGATCCGAAGTGCCAAACGTCTGGCCACCACGAATTCCGCCACCCGCCATCAATACGCTCATGGCATGCGTCCAGTGGTCCCGACCGGCACCTTTGACGCCGCCGCTACGCGGGTCGCCAATCTTGGGCTTGCGTCCCATTTCACTATTCACCAGCACCAAGGTTTGATCCAGCAAACCACGGTCGTTCAAGTCTTCCAGCAGCGCGGAAAACGCCTGATCGAATTCGGGCAACAGTACATCGCTGAGACACTTAAAGTTATTTCCATGGGTATCCCAGCCACCGCCACTCTTGCAGTTCTTGGCTTCAGCCAATTTCTTGTTGCCTTTCCAGAACACACTCACGAAAGGGACTTCCGCTTCGACAAGTCGGCGGGCCATCAACATGCTGATGCCATTGAGCGTCTCGCCATAGCGTTGCCGTAGTGCTGGAGACTCACGTGAAACATCAAACGCGTCTTTGGTTTGCGAGCCACTAAGCAGTGAAAACGCCTGCTGCTGTTGGCTGTTCAGTGTGGCCACACTACGAGAACGATCAAAGTCTCGTTCCGCAGCGTTGAGCGTGGCAAGTAACTCCCGACGTGACGTCAGACGATCTACCGACACCTCACCCTGCAAGGCAAACTCAGGGGCAGCAAAATGCAGCGGGTCCTCTGAGTCACCCATCAGATACAGCGAATCGTGCGCGGCTCCGAGCCGGGCCGCGAACTGGCCAGGGCGTGTGTAATCCGGGGCTCCGGGCTTCAACGGTAACGCGATTGACTGGGGCAGGTAAGGATGGGTGGGCATCTTGTACCCCACAACCGACCCCATGAATGGCCAATCGGTGGGACGAGGCTTGCGGCTGTTCAACAACGCGGGAAAGCTCGGGTCAGGCGCCTTGCCTGTCAGGTTGTAATAGTAGCCGGCGTGATGATCGCCGGTGCCGCGCCGGTAGTGCCCCAGGGAGCGTATTACGGCCAGATGATGGGCTTGTCTGGCGAGCTGTGGCAAATGTTCGCACAGTTGAATCGCCGGGGCCGACGTCATCTGAGGCTGAAAGGGACCGCGAAATTCAACCGGTGCGGCAGGTTTCATGTCCCATGTGTCGATATGCGAGGCTCCACCGCTCAACCAAATCAGAATCGTCGACTTGGCCTGGGACGCGACCGGGGTCACCCCGCCAGGTGTCTGGGCCAACGGGCGACCCGCCAGTGGCATACCACAGAAACCCAAACCTCCGGCCACCAGGAAAGTCCTGCGACCGTGTGCTCCCTGCAATAAACCATGCGGATTGATCGTCGACAAAGATTGCTGCGGTATCATGCAAAACTCCCAACCAGGGGGTGGCAAGGATCGACCGGTACTCTCATTCTAACCGAAAGCAGGCATTCTGACCGAAAGCAGGTTTCCAGCAAAGTCGCTCCGGGACATTTGTTTTCCTGCGACGGCAGACCAACCCACACAACCTGCCGATGGGCGGTTCGTCAACAGTAAGTTCTCGACAGCTAACACGAAGGTTGTACGCGCCAGCGGTCTGCCCCTAAACTGGATCGACATCCCAACGCCCAGTCGCCCACCTTTTCCTGAGTGGAACCACCGCCGCTATGGACGAACAACTGCAACGGATCCATCGTTCTAGCGGACAAACAGACAAGGTTCAGCATTTCGGTCCTTATCAAATTGAACCACTGGTGACCGAATCGGAAGAGGGTTCCGCCACCGTCTACCGAGTCTACCTGGCCGCGAACCAGCACACCGAAACAAGTTACCACGAAATCGCGGAGGAATTCTATTTCGTATTGACTGGCACGGCCACGGCCCTGCTCGATGGTGAACCGCAGCCGCTGAAACCTGGCGACTTCTTGAGGCTGCCACCCGGTACACGACACGCGTTCATCACCAAAGACGAGCCGTTGACGATGCTGGATATCCACGTCCCCGGATGTCGACCGGGCAGGGACACCTATTTCGTACAGCCCCCTCCCGACACAACAGCCTGAGTTCCGCGACAACCGCAGCTGCTGGCAGCGTACTTTCAGTGATCGCGTTGGTCCCAAGGCATGGGAATCGTCGGTGGCTGACGGTGGTGTTCCCGGCGCTGGTCCCGAGGTCGGTCCTTGAACCAGCTCACCAGCTTGACCAGTTGCTTGACCGCTTCCTCATACGCACGACGCCCTTTCTCCACAGTCGCCAGTTCGCAGTCTCCCATCACCCCCGATTCCGTGTAGCTACTGGTCCAGGAAACGACTGTTCCAGGCCCTTCGGCAAACAGGTCAACGTACATGAAGGGACTGTCTTCCCCGTTGAAACTGACGTAGTCACTCTTTACACGGTCTTTACGCACATGATCTTCGTCGAGGTACAGGTAAAGCGACGTTTCCAGTTCCCCAGCATGGGCACATCCCCCCGGGATACGTCCTTCCCGCCAACCCGGCAGGAAACCGGGATCCACGGTGAGTAGATTCCACCACGCAGTACACATACACTCCGCATCTGTTTCAAGATTGGCGCGGCGCGCGACGAGGTTCAGGTTCGGCATATTCGAACCGTGGCCGTTGAGCAGAATCACCTTCTTGAAACCGTGGTACGCCAGCGACTTGACAACATCCAGCGTGTAATTGATGAAATGTTCGTAGTGGCCATTAATGGTGCCCGGAAAGTCCATCACGTGCCCGGTATAGCCGTACGAAACTACCGGCAGGACCTTCATTTTGTCTGGTATTTGGCTGCCGGCGCCGTTGGCCACGCCAGTCGGGCAGACCAGGTCGACATCGAGCGGCAAATGGGGGCCGTGCTGCTCTACCGCCCCACAAGGTACTACGCAAACTTGTCCCAACTCCACCGCGTCGTTAATGTCTGGCCAGGTGAGTTTTTCGTAGCGGTGCGTCGTCGTTGCGGAAATCGGCATGTAGAATTCTCCCTTGCGGTCTGAACAAATACAACAAACGAAAACGATCAAAGACTACCCCAGAAGTGTGTCCATCAACACACCCCGGAGCTACCTATGCAAATCACCGATGTACAAGCTTATGTGCTGGCGCTTCCTGAAATCACAACCGCTTGCGACGGAACGCAGGACACTTGCTTGATCCGCGTTGACACCGATGCGGGAATAACCGGCTGGGGTGAAGTCGATTCCTGCCCCAGCGTCGTCAAAGCAGTTGTCGATGCTCCCCTCTCGCATCAAATTTGCACGGGATTACGCCACGCGTTACTAGGCGCTGACCCCTTGGCCATTGAAGTCTGCATGCAGCGGATGGATCAGGCAACGAACTACTATGGTCGTACCGGCGCTGGGTCACATGCCCAGGCGGGGGTCAACATTGCCTTATGGGACATTCTCGGCAAGGCATGTGGCAAACCGGTTTACCAGTTGTTAGGGGGACCCTACAAGACGCGTTTCCGCGCCTATTGTTCGATTCTCTTCGGCGACACACCACAAGAGACGGGCGAACTCGCGGCGCATTACCGGGCGCAGGGATTCACCGCGATTAAATTTGGCTGGGGACCGATGGGAAAAAGTGAAGCCAGTGACCTGGCGCTAATCCGTGCGGCGCGCGAAGGAGCCGGTGAAGAAATCGATGTACTCGTCGACGCTGGCCAGGTGTGGGACTGGAAAACCGCCCTCAAACGCGCGCAGCAGTTCGCCGATTTCAATGTATTCTGGCTAGAAGAGCCGCTGCGCCCCGACGACGTGGAAGGGTACCGGAGGCTGACCGCGGAGAGTCCAATACCAATAGCCGCCGCGGAAGCAGAGTCACGTTTCGACGAGTTTGAACGTCTCGTGGTGGACGGTGGACTGGATTGGATTCAGCCGGACCCAGGCCGCTGCGGGATCTCAAATTTTGTAGAAGCGGGCCGGATGGCATGCCGTCACAATCGCCGTGTCGTCAATCATAGCTTCAAGAGCGGTGTCACGCTGGCGGCCTCGCTCCACGCCCTGGCCGCGGTTCCCAACACGGAAGTTTGTGAATTCTGCATGGCGGATTCACCTTTGCGACATGAACTGACCAATGAGATCTTTGCCATCGACGAGACCGGGTACGCCACCGTTCCCGATCGGCCTGGACTGGGAATCTCCATCAACGAAGACACCCTCCGCAAATACCAGCAGTAACCGGCCGCTCGCCTGGCAAATGGTGCCACGACCGCATAGTAAACAGACCATTCGTCGTGCTACAGTGAGAACAACCAGTCGCCCGTCACACCGGGCCAGACGGCTTCCAGTAAGACACCTGACGATTCTGATTGTACGATCGAGGAAATCGCATGCGTTGCTTTTCCAGACCCGGCCCAATGGATGCTCGCCCCAAGCAGAACTCGGCCCGACGACGCCTGCTGACCACCGGGATCGTCAGTCTGGCGGGACTCGGCTGGGCCACCATCCGGACTGGCGGAATCATTGCACAGCAGCCGACAGTTTCCACCGTTCCATCGACCCTGACAACGGGCAAAGCCGCAGACGTCGGGTTGTCGGCAACTCGCTTGCAGCAAATTGCCGACCGTCTCCAGTCAGAAACCGACAGCGGCCGTCTGAGTGCCGCCTCCATGCTGGTCGCGCGGCACAGCCAAACCGTGTTCCATCACGGCTTCGGCCGCTTGAATGCCAACCCCGACGCTCCAGCCACGCAACCCGATACCGTCTATTTACTGGCTTCGATCTCCAAACCGATCACGGTGTGCGGTTTAATGCTGCTGGTCGAACGCGGCCAGGTCCAGCTGTCCGACCCGGTTCAAGATTATCTCCCCGAATTTCAAGGCGATCGCAAAGCAGAAGTCAAAGTCTGGCACTTGTTATCCCATGTCTCGGGTATGCCCGACATGCTGCCCGACAATGTCGCATTAAGGAAAGCACACGCACCGCTCGATCAATTTGTGAAAAGTGCCCTGCACACACCCTTGCTCTACCAGCCTGGCACCCAGTTTGCCTACCAGAGTATGGGAACACTGCTGGCCGCGGAAATCGTGGAACGCATCACCGGTATGCGGCTGCGTGATTTCCTCCAGAGGGAGATCTTCTTGCCTCTGAAAATGCAGCACACCGTACTCGGATTGGACAATCTGAAAATTGCTGACACGGCCATCTATCAAGAAAGCAAACCAGGCACTCCCGATTCGCAAAGCTGGGGTCCGAATTCACCCTACTGGCGAGACATGGGACATCCCTGGGGGGGACTCCACAGCACGACGACTGATGTGGCCCGCCTCTTGCAGACATTCCTCAATGGTGGACGCTACGGCAAGTATCAGTTGTTCTCACCGGCCACGACAGCTGCCATGACGCGCGACCACAACCAGGCCATCAAGGCACCCTGGGGACTGGGATGGGCCCTTCGCGACTCGCCCGTCTGGAATTATTTTGGCGACCTGGGAACGGCAGCAACGTTTGGGCATGTCGGCGCCACTGGTACCGTCGCCTGGGTGGATCCCGCACGACAGCTGCTCTGCGTGCTGCTGACCACTGGCGGGGTCAGCAAACCTGGCCGGGACTTGCTCAACGGGGTCTCGAACATGGTCCAGGCCGCAGTCGTCTCTGGCTGAAAGCCCACGTATTATCAGACGGGCCACCAGTAGACCCAACACCGGTAGTCTCATACGACGTCAACCTGTCTTCACTGGCACTAGAGAAATGGCACCTGCAATGAACGCTCGACAGTCGGAACCGCAGAGGGGAAATTGGACACGCCGTACGTTCGCTCAATCGCTGGCCCTGGGCGGCGTCATGCTTCCCTCAATGGCCCAGCCCCACACCATCGACAGCGCAGCGAAACGTCCCCGCGTGGCGGCGATCTTCACGGTGTTTCGTTTTCGCAGCCATGCTTACAACATCCTGGAAAATTTCCTGGGAGCTTACTACCTGAACGGAACGCTGCACAATCCACCCGTCGACATTGTTTCCTTCTATGCGGATCAGTTCTCCGCCGGAGACATGACACTCGAGACCAGCAAACGGTTTGGTATCCCCTTGTATGACACGGTCGGTGCGGCGCTCCGTTGTGGCGGATCGGAACTCGCCGTCGATGGTGTGCTGTGTATCGGTGAACACGGTATTTATCCCTACGACAAGCTGGGCCGCCACCTGTATCCCCGCAAGCGGCTGTTTGACGAGTCTGTCGCCGTGATGAAAGCCAGCGGCCGGTATGTGCCCTACTTCAACGACAAGCACCTTTCCTATCGGTGGGACGAAGCAAAGGAAATGTACGATACCGCCAGATCCAACCAGATGCCGCTGATGGCGGGCAGCTCCGTACCACTAGCGCAGCGGATTCCGCCACTGGACCTGCCACCTGCAGCTGACATCGAAGAAGCCGTCTCGATCCACGGAGGCGGCCTGGAGTCCTACGACTTCCATGCGCTGGAAATCCTGCAGTCAATCGTGGAATCGCGCCGCGGCGGGGAAACCGGCATCACAGATGTGGAATTGCTCACCGGCGAACGTTTCCAGCAAGCGCAGCGAGAGGGACGGTGGTCAGCAGATCTCGCTGCGGCGGCGTTACAGGCCGAACGTGAAATGAACGTCAAGCGGCAACCCTTTCCGCAGGTGCCGCGCAAACCGCTCGGTGACCGGCGTCAACCGCGGCCGATTCAATCCAGTCCGGACCCACGACGTCCGTCAGGAGACTACGCCATTTCGCTACGATACAGCGACGGATTGAAAGCGACCGTCCTGCGATTGGGTAGCGACGGCAATCGCTGGAATTTTGCCTGTCGCCTGCGGGGCGAGAAGAAGCCACGTGCAACCGCTTTTTTCAACGGACCGTGGGGAAACCGGGGCCTCTTCCAGGCACTCTCCCACTCGATCCAGCAACTCTTTGTCACACGGCGGGAACCGTACCCTGTGGAACGCACGCTGCTGACCACCGGTGTGGTCGATGCCGTGATGCACGCGTATGACACAGGCCAGCCAATTCGGACCAAACACCTCGAATTGGCTTACCAGACACCGCCTTGGAATCATCTGCGCGAACAGGGCGCGACCTGGAAGACGGTCACGGTCGACACGCCACAGCCAACCCGCTTTGCCCCGCGACCGCTGGTACGTTGACTGGAACGAATGTGTCGTCGCCAGCCATCGTGTCTGGCGCCTGGTTGCCCAACCAACTGGCGTGCTAGGGAGCGGCCTGGCACGCTGTTTTCACATACTGGTTTTTCACATACTTGCACAAGGCATCGATGCGACCCGTGTAATAGTATTTCTCCAATGTGCCGCGATCCAGCCCGGCGTACTTCAGGAGGTCTGCAAACACTTTTTCCCGCAACCAGTAGCCATTATGGTACTGTTCTCTTCGCGTGTTCCCTGCCAGGTGACGGGAATAGCCCTCGGGAATGTTGAGTTGCTTGAGTTTGAGACGGTCCTCAACTGAAGGTCGCGGTATTCCAGCCTGATCCAGTTTTTCTGAACGGTTCAGGCCGAGCGTCTTTGCCAACTGATAGAGTTGTTGTGCATCGCTCCACATTTCTGCCGCTGCGGCGCCATACAACTGGAACATCTTGTCGTACCCGGCTTTGACGGGCGTCCCCGCAAAGTCCGCCGGCTGCAACGGTCGGCCGTCCCACTTCGCCAGTGACCACCCGGATAGCGGCGCATCGACACGAGGGTCGGTCAGCGGGCAGACGTCGGGGTGCGGCAACGAATCGTCCGCATAGTCGAGCAGCGAGACCACGCGGTCCAACTTTTCGGTCACCCCTTCGTTGCCAAACTTCCCCGTGTATTCGACGGTGAGGTACTCGATCCGATCAATAAAGCCGTTCCCATTTGTGTCCTTGTAGCGCACACGGGGATAGCGCAGCCCCACGGGTGGCTGGGGCCCGTCGTCCGGGCGATTGGTCACCGTACGGAAATACACTTCTTCACCCTTGTACCAGGCCAATGGATCTACATCCCAGACCGCGAAATCGGCATGCAACAAGTGGATCCGCCGGTCAAACTTGCTGATATACAACTGGCCCTGGCCTTTGAAGTAGGTGTCGCGCTCGTGACGGTCCCCGATCCGGTCGGAGAGGCGAAAGACCTCCGGTTCATAACGGCTGAACATCTCTTCCCAGCGTGTGTCGTCTTCATCCTCGTCGAATTGAAGCCAGACACTCAACCAGTTGCGGTCGTCAGTCGTAATTCGGTAGCCGTCCATGTAAGGCATGTATCTCCGCATCACTTCCAGGCGAGACACACGTTTCTTTTCCGATAAAAACTCGGCGTCCTTGAATCCCTCGACGCCGGGGATGCGGTCCACGAAATGCCCGTACTCCAGCCCTCCGGTGAAGGCGGCATCGCGTTGCTGACGAAATCGCTGGTCCCCCACAAACGTCAGCTGCATATCCAGCGAATGCCAGCGACGCTGACTGGTGTTGCCATTCAGCTCGAAGGCAATCTCCACTTGTTCATAGCGACTGACGTGCCGCCGCTTGGCGCGGTCAACGCTGGCCGACGAGTAACGGGTAGACATGTTATTGAACCCGTCGCCATCGAAGTCGTACCAGGCAAGTGGATTTTCAATCCCGGTCTGTACCTCCGGAGCATAGGCATTCAGGAAAAACCCATTGCCATGCACGTTCATCACATACTTCCCGCCATCTGTCGAGCGGTTCTCATACCCGTAAGTGAAATCCTTCCAATTCAGCACCGACATCTCTCGTTCACCACTGAGGTTGATATGGGTTTTGCTGCAGTCGACTTCAGGATAGGCATGGTAAAACTCGCCATCGGGGTCGCCATCACCGTTCAAATCAAGGACTTTGTAGTACCAGTCCTCCCGATCGTCGAATCGTCCTGACTGGTCACTGTCGACGAAAATCGTATAGCCGCCCCATCCACTGCGCAGCGTATTCCAGGTTTGCGGCGGGTCCTGTCCGACGTTAAAGGCCTTGTTGAAATAGGCGTGCCAGTCACGACCTTCTTCCTCCGGAGACCACGGCAACGTCCCGTCATCACTGACGACCGCGATCGTCCGCTTATTCCAAATAGTGACCAGCGTGTCGGGTCGCGCGTCTCGATTGAGATCGTTGTAACCCCAACGGAGAACCGGGTAACGTGTCATGTCGTACTTCAATCCGACCGCTTCTCCGATGCGACCGGGAGACGTCGTCGGGACAGCCTGCTGGGCCACACACACACCGCCATCCAGCGCCACCCACAGAACGAGGAGCAGAGAGAACCAACGCGATAGACTCATAGGACGACATTCCTGGGAGACAAACGATACCGGTCAAGCTTGTGCACAGACGACTTCCATTGTGCCGAAAACGAGAGCTCACCAACAGACCGCAAAGCGTACCAGAGACGGTTCGTGTAGGATGCACGCAGTGTGTTTTCAGCACACATGTCCAAATCGTGCGCGCAACGTCTCTCCCGTGGCCAGCCGCCCTGACCACAACGCACACCGACTTTCACAACGGAATCTCATGACCAAACACCTCCTCCTGGCCACGTTACTTTTGAGTGGTTCGCTCGCCCGGGCCGAAATTCGCCTGCCCAAAATCCTCGGATCGCACATGGTTCTGCAACGGGACAGCGAGGTGTCCTTGTGGGGTTGGGCCGCGCCGGGGGAAAAGATCCAGATCCGTGGTGATTGGCTCGCCGCCACTGTCAGTACCACCGCAGATAAAAACGGCAGTTGGCGCGTCCTGCTGAAGACCGGTGGGGCAGGGGGGCCCCACCACTTGACCATCGTCGGCAACAATCGGATTGAACTCCGCGACGTATTGTTCGGCGAAGTCTGGCTGGCCTCGGGTCAATCGAATATGGAAATGCCCTTGGTCAAAGTCTCCGGAGCATATACCGGGATCAAGGAAGCCGCGACTGAAGTCGCCAACGCAAACCACCCTCGGATTCGGCTTTTTCAAGTCGGTAATTTCAGCAGCAAGATCCCTTTGGAAGACGTGGAGACAGGGATCACCATGTACGGTATCCCCCCCGCCGACTGCCGGTGGCAGGCCTGCACACCGGCTGGGATCCCGACCTTTGCTTCCACGGCCTACTTCTTTGCCCGCACGCTGCAGACAAAGCTACAAGTCCCCATCGGTATCATCGACTCGTCCTGGGGCGGTACATCAGCGGAGGCCTGGACTCCAGCCTCCGCCCTCCGCCGGTTGGAATACCGCGAGGCACTCCAAGCCGCGGCGGATCACCCTCAGCAAGCGAACCAGAAAATCCCCTCGCGGCTCTACAACGGGATGATCCATCCACTGCGAAACATGCGAATCAAAGGGGTGATTTGGTATCAAGGAGAAAGTAATGTGGGACGCGCCAACCAATACCGGCAGCTGTTTTCTACCCTGATAGAAAGCTGGCGTACCGTTTTTGGATACGACTTCCCTTTCTATTTTGTGCAGCTGGCCCCCTACGATTACGGCAATCAGAACTCGGCGTATTTGCGCGAAGCGCAACTGAAAACACTGACCACGCCACAGACAGGTATGGCCGTCACCATGGATATCGGCAACGTGCGAGACATCCACCCCAAGAACAAGCAAGAGGTGGGACGCCGTCTGGCCCTGTGGGCCCTCGCTCGGGATTACAACCAGGACGTTATTTACTCGGGCCCTCTCTATCGTTCACAGCGTCGTGAAGCGGGCCAGCTGAGGATCCTGTTCGATCACGCCCGCGGTGGCCTGACAACGATTGACGGACAGCCTCCCACACATCTTGAAATCGCCGGAAACGACCTTGTGTTTCATCCGGCAACGGCACATATCGAAGGCGAAGAGCTGGTCGTATCTTCGCCTCGTGTCCTGCAGCCAGCGGCGGTTCGTTATGGGTTTACCAGCACGGCCGCGCCCAATTTGCGGAACCGGGCTGGACTACCGGCCAGCTCATTCCGGACCGATGACTCCAGCAAGTAGAGCATGCGAGTGCCTGCGTGCTGGTCCCTGGGGACGACCACCTGCTCAGCGATCAACGGGCAAACAGAGCACACGAAATCCCAGAACAGTGTAACTCCGCTCTGGAGAAAAACGGCTGCGACTGGCGGAACGACAGACCTGGGGAAGATTAATCCAACTTCCCCCGCGGTTGACCCTCTCGTTGCCCAACGAGCTACCCTGCGGATCGCGGACGTGTTCGTCATCGTACGGTCCGTATCGGTCCTGACACCACTCCCACACGTTTCCAGACATATCAAACAATCCAAACGCGTTGGGTTGTTTCTGCCCCACGGGCTGCGTGGCTTCCGTATTCCCATTGAACCAGGCCGCGTTGGACAAGCTGTCATCGGAATCACCGGCGTTGTACGGCGTCACCGTCCCGGCACGACAGGCGTACTCCCACTCCGCCTCTGTGGGCAACCGGTAAACATGGCCTGCGGCTTTCTCAGCAGGCAATGCAGTGAGCTTTGCACAGAACGCAGCCGCATCATGCCAACTTACCTGTTCAACCGGCCTGTCGGGCCCGCGAAACTTGCTGTTATTTTCTCCCATAACCTGTTCGTATTGTGCCTGTGTCACTTCGTAAACTCCCAGGTAATAGGGTGCAGACAGGGCAACCGCATGCTGCTTTTCATCCTGTCCGCGATCGGCAACATCCAGCGCACTGCCCATCAAAAACTCGCCTGCAGGTACGAGCCGAAGTTTGAGCCCGATACTATTGGTCAATCCGACGGGCACTTGAAACGCGTCTGCCCACGCCTGCTGATAAGCGACTGCTTGCTGCGCGGAAAACGGTGCACTGGCGGGTGTCTCCTGCACCTCCTTTGCCGGCGCTTCCGCTGCACCAGCGGAGCTGACTACCGATGTCTGGAGGGCTGCGTCGGTCTCAGTCACACTTTCTTCAACACGGCGCACGGGAGTAACTGTCGTGGTTCCACCGGCAGGCGAGGTGCTGGCCAACACTTCCGGTTGGCCAGCAGCCACTGCTGGCTTTGTATCGGAGACGCTCTTCTTACTTTTCACTGAGGCGACCCCACTGGTCAATGCGGCTCCCTCATTGGCAGGTTCTTGCTTGCCCTTCTCTGCTTTCAGTTTCCCGATCGGCTGCCGCGACACGTCTGCTGGTGCTGCTGGTCCATCGGAAAGAGTAGCCAGTTGGGTTCGTTCTGCACGACTCCACACCCACCCGGCAGCAGTTAGCAGGAAGATTCCCGCCGCCGCTAATACTGCCAGGCCGCCCAACCTCTGCCGATGACGAGAGGCCGTCTGACGATCGACCAAGGCCGCTTCCTCGATAAGGTCATCTCGCAACTCCTGCACCACCACATCATTCGGCTGCAACTCGAACAGCTCATCAACCAGGCCTAGTAAATCGTGAACATCATCAGACTCAGAAATCGACGCCTTGATATCCCCAATCTGCTCAAGGCGATTCTTCGCCATGGTGCGTAGCTGTTGAACCGGCGGATCTTGCTGCTCGCCCTCGGAAAGTTCTTCCAATGCAGCCAGCGTTCGCTGGTATTCAGTCTCCCCAAACGCCTGCTTCGCACGCAACATAATTTCCGCCATCAGTGCTGCATCTTCATGTTTGTGGCACTGCACGCTTTCATGGATCCGTGTCATGACCGGGTGCTTCGGATACAGCGCGAGATATTTCTCGGTGTAACGCCACAACCGGCCAGGTTCCTTGCGGGCTATGGCGTCCCCCATCTGATGAATCAAAAGCTCAGCCTGGTCCAGTCGAGCGGACGCTTCTTCCGACAACACCGAAGCCTGGTCGCTACGGAGATTTTGCGGAACCTGGTCCAGAACTTTGCGTGCGTCGCCGTATTTCCCGTCTTGAAAAGCCTGATCTGCTACCCGCACCAGCAACTCCGCCCTGGACTGCTCATCTGCAGCCTCAGTTTGCAGTGTCTGTTTCATCTGCACTGCCCAGTCATGCACCTGGCTCAAACCTTCATGCTGGATCAACAAGAGCGGGCTAATTCGCTCTAGTGCCAGCGGGTAATCATGAGCCCGTCGCGCACTTTCGACGCAGCGTTTTTGCTCATCGAGATCGCACTGCTGACGGACAACCAGTTCTTTCAGCTGAGATCCGCATTTGCCGCAATACTGTGCCCAGACTTCGTTGTCCGCATCACAACCCAAACAGGCCTCGCGGAGCTTTTCGCCACAAGCAACACAAAACGCGCGATCCACCTGGTTGATTTCGCCACAGCACCGGCATGCACCCTTGATCGCAGGTGTGCCATCGACAGCTGCAAGTCGCAACTCGTCGCCAACAATCCGGAGCGCACTCTGAAATTCGATCACCTCTGCATAGCGCAGCTCCGGATTGGGTTGCAACGCCTTTGCCAGTACCGAACGCACCGGCACTTCGACGGCTTCCAGAATCTCGTCTGACGGTAAATCACTGGTCACCGGTAATTTCCCTGTCAGCAGATGAAACAGGAGAGCCGCCAGGCTCCACACCTGCGCGCGGCCGTCACTCTGCACTGCCTGCGTTCGCTGTTCCGGTGGACAGTAATCGACTCTGTTCTCCGTCCCTAGCAGACTGTCAACAACGCCATCTCCCCAATCGAAACCAACCAGCTTCAGACAGCCCGATGACGTTAACACCAAATGATCCGGGCGCAATACCCCGATCGCGCATCCCTGGGAATCGATTTTCACGACCGTATCGCAGAAGTGAAAAACAGCGTCGATCGCGGCAGATAATTCAAGCGGACCGGTTGCCAGCACTTCGGTCAGGCTCTTCCCATCGACCGCTTCATTGACAAGAAACACGCCTTCAGCATCGCGCCCATAGTCCACAATGCCGGCAATGCTCTGGTGCCGCACAAGGGCCCAGGAACGAATCACATGAAGAATGTCTGGCCCGTCTTTCTTCTGCCCTGCTGTAGGCTCAGTGATCCGTCGGATCACAACCGGTCGGTCAAAACGCGTATCGTGAGCCGCAACGGATTCTCCAGCTGCAAGTACCGCAACAGCGTCTCTCAGGTCATAACGGCTTTGCCAATCCGGACAGACACCGAGTGTGTGTAACGCCATGCTGGCGGCATCCCAATCGAAATCTGCGGCGGGAGCGCCAACTGCGTCACCTTGCGCGGACGATGGCAAGTGGTTTTCAGGATGATCAGGCACGAGAGCTTCCAAGAGAATTCCTAGCGAGTAGAGAGCACAAGGTCGGAACGTGCAAACACACGCTCAATAATCCATTCTTCTTCGAAGCAAAACCGGATTCAAGAAAATCCGCTCCGACCTCGCGCCAAAAACCAACGCCACGCTCACCTGACGCACCGTAGCGGACAACGGAATGCACCTGGACACCACACGCAGGTACTCGCAGCCACTACAACTCCTACAATCGCCACTGCTGAGTCAGGTTGTGACCACTCCAACACTGTATTCCGGTGAACCAGAACAACTGCTTACGCGTGACCAACAAAAGAAGCCCCGGAACGAAAAACGCACGCACACCGAGCGTGCAGCACGCGACCAGGCTCTATCAATTCGTACATCCCACGGCAAGCCAGTACACTAACCCCAGACGGTACACTCAAGACATATCACCAAATGAGCGTACGCACGATTTGCCAGAGTCTTCCCACAACACCACGGGTTCACTGAAAATGTCTCGAATTCAGTTTACATATCCTGTATTCTCAATCCGTTGTCTCCCGGCCCCCGTCCCCGAACTGCAGCTGTCCATGTCGCGTTGTGTCATCCTGATACTGGCGTTCTGCGTTCCCGCCACGTCTCTGCGCGGTATTGAGCCACCCGCAGACGCACCTTTTTCCCCGCAAGGCCTGGTGCTCTGGCTCGACGCGGCAGATGCCGACGTCCAGCAGGGCAAAGTCGCTAGGTGGCCGGACCGCAGCGGTCACGAGAACCATGTCGAACAAAACGACCCGGACTGGCAGCCTGCGCGGGTCGATGTCGGCGGCCAGCCGGCAATCCGTTTTGCTAAGTCAAAACTGGAACGAAACCAACTGGTCGGTTTCCTCTCCGGAGAACAAACGTTCCAAATTTTTCTGGTCATGCAAGCCGCACTGCAGCAGCAGGGTAGTCCTCGCGTCGTTGACCTCACCAGCATTGGTACGTCAGGCAATTACAGCAACAAACGCAAGGGCTTCTGGGTCGGCTACGAAGACTACGCCCTCGACCCTCAGTCCAAAGGACGCCTGCGCGTTGCCGTCAACATCGGCGCGGAGGGCGCTTCCGACCAGGTGACGTGGGATGGAAAGCGTCATCTCGTCGAAGCCGTTTATGCCGGCAACCAACGCTGGGCCCTTTACCAGGATGGTGCCACTTCTGGGCACGGGCGTTATCGTGGCGACGTGGGTTTTCTAGGTTTTGATCGCGGCAGCAAACTGTCCCTGGGCCACCACTACGGAAAACAGGAGCCAGAGAATTTCTTCCACGGCGATCTGTTTGAAGTCCTGATTTTCGATCATGCCTTGACCACGCGACAGCAGCAACAGGTCGGTCGTTACCTGACTCACAAGTACCAACTCTCTGGCAGCTACGCTAAACCGCCCACAGAACCACTCGTTTTTGAAGAACACATCCAGCCACTGCTGACGCGTCGTTGTGCCGACTGCCACGGGATGGAAAAGCCCGAAAGCGGGCTCAATCTTGTGGATGCCCTGGGATTGTTCCGAGGCGGGAGCAGCGGCCCTGCTATCACGCCTGGAAACGCGCAACAGAGTATCCTGCTGCACATTGCTGGGGCCAAGGAAATGCCTCCCCAGGACGCCGGTGAGCCGCTATCCAACCAGGAAGTCGAATTGCTCCGCCGCTGGATCGATGAAGGCGCCAAGACACGTGAGCCCGTCGACCTGGTGGCACTCGCCAATGAAAACAAGACTGATCACTGGGCCTTCCAGCGGTTGCGAACTCCCGCCATCCCCAATCGTGCGACTGGCCAGTCCATCAATCACCCCATTGATCGCTTCGTCGATCGCAAACTTGCGGCCCAAAACCTCTCACTGTCGCCGCTTGCCAACCGCACCACACTGATTCGGCGTGCTGCCCTCGACCTGACCGGTATCCTACCAACGCCGCAAGAGGTCACCGCCTTCGTGAACGACCAGTCACCCCAGGCCTGGGAAGCACTCCTCACACGGCTAATGCAGTCCCCTCATTTCGGAGAACGATGGGCCCGCCACTGGCTGGATGGCGTGGGGTACAGTGATACCGTAGCGATCGATAACGACCAGGTCATCGTCAAGCCAGCCCGGGGCAAATGGAAATACCGGGACTATGTCGTGCGTTGCTTCAATGAAGATCGCCCCTATGGTCAGTTTCTTATTGAACAAATCGCCGGTGATGAACTCGTAGACTGGCGCAGCGCGCCGCGGTTCGATGACAACATACGAGAGAAACTGGTCGCCACCGGGTTATTGCGTTGCAGCCCGGACGATACCGACCAGGGCGAACTGAATATTTTCAGTAACCGGTACTACGTCTTGCATCGAACTGCCGAATCGCTTGCTCAGAATCTACTCGGGCTGACGATGCAGTGCTGCAAGTGCCATGACCACAAATTCGAACCAATCTCGCAGCGTGACTATTACCGATTTACGGCATTCATCATGCCGGCACTTCAACCGAGAGACTGGCTACAGCCTCAGCACCGCGAAATGCGCATGCTCGGGAAATCTGAACTTGCCGAGCTGAACCAGAAACGCGACCAGCATAAAGCCGCATTGAACCAACTCCGCGACGCGGGACGGCAAATCCTCCAGGGACGTGCCTGGGACGCCATTCCCGAGCCAATTCGCGCCGACCTGGTGGCGGCACGTAAAGTCGCCAAGGAAAAACGAGACGAAATCCAGAAATACCTGACCGACAAACTCGGTGATAAATTTGAATTCACCGCCGCCCAAGTCACGGCGGCCTTGGATGAGTCCCAGCGTAAAGAAGAGAAGGGGCTGGTCCAGGAAATCGCAACGCTTGATCGTCAGGAACAGGGGAGCTGGGTGCAAGCGATCTACGATGTCGGTTCGCGACGCCCCACGTTTGTCCTGCGACGAGGCGAATTCGAAACTCCGGGAGCGGAAGTCCAAGCCGGACTGTTTAGCGCCCTGGAAGATCCTGAGTTCCCTGCGCCCCAAACTACGCCCCAGGGAACCACCAGTGGTCGGCGGTTGCAACTGGCCAAGCAATTGACCAACTGGAAGAGTCCTGCCGGTGCCTTGACCGCCAGAGTACGTGTCAATCGCATTTGGCAACGTCTCTTCGAGATTGGGCTGGTGGCAACACCCAGCAACTTTGGTGTTTCTGGCGTGCGCCCGACACACCCCGACCTACTGGAGTGGCTGACGGTCTCGTTTGTCGCAACAGACGGGAAACTCAAAGCATTGCTAAAGCAAATCATGACATCCAGAACCTATCGGCAACAGTCGTTCTCCGACGATTCCAGACTGGCCAAGGCGGCGCGACAAGCCGATCCGGGCAACCAACTGCTCTGGCGACAACGGCTACGGCGACTGGACGCCGAAATCGTGCGAGACACGATGCTGGTTGCCAGCGGACACCTCGACCCGACGCTGGGCGGCCCGCCCGCACCCACTCTCAACCGTCCAGATGGCATGGTTGTCGAAGCTGGCTACGACAAAGTCACCGAAAAAACCACCTGGCGACGGAGCATGTACCTGCTCCAGCGACGCAATTACCACCCCTCCGTGCTCCAGGCTTTTGATCAGCCCTTGCTCACGGAAAACTGTACGAAACGAGACGCCTCAGCGTCCATCGCGCAGTCGTTGATGATGCTCAACGACCAGTTTGTGGGGCAACAGGCAACGGCTTTGGCGCGCCGTGTGATCAAACAGTCAACGAACAAATCGGACGCTAACGCCCAGATGGGGATGGCTTTTCAACTAGCACTCGCCCGAGACGTCACCGATGAAGAGCGGAAATGGCTGATCGAAACATTTCGCGATCACAAACAGAGGTACGTCACGAAAGGGCAGGACACGGAGGCTGCACACATGTCCGCACTGACGCGGGTGTGCCAGGCACTCTTCAGTACCAGTGAATTCATTTACGTTCATTAGGAACGATCGACATTTATCAGGAATATGATGCGATGCGCGGTTATCTCTCGCGACGGGACATGTTAAGAACGTCGGGCCTCGGACTCGGCAGCCTGGCCTTGGCCCAATTACTGCAGACGGAACTACCCGCAGCCGAAGGGCAAGCACGTGGGCTGCAGCCACGCGATCCCCATTTCCCACCGCAGGTCAAGTCGGTCATCTTGATGATGCAGAACGGTGGCCCTAGCCAAATGGACCTGTTTGATCCCAAGCCGGAACTGGTCAAACGTGATGGCCAGAAACACACCGACGCCATCGAACAGTTCCAGCCTGGCAGCGAAGGCAACAAACTATTGAAAATGCCCTTCGCCTTCGCCAAACATGGCCAGCACGGAATGGATTTCGCTTCCGTTATTCCCCACATCGCTTCCGTTGCAGATGAAATCTGCAAGGTGCGTTCGATGGTCAGCGGGCACAACAACCACACCGAAGCGCTGATCATGTTCAATACCGGGAAACTGTTCCCCGGACGGCCGGCCCTCGGCTCATGGGTCAGCTATGGACTGGGTACGGCAAATCAAAACTTGCCTGCCTATATCGTCCTGCGCGACGAACGTGCCTACAACACCAGCGGAACAATGCTGTGGCAAAATGGCTGGATGCCGGCCATCTATGGTGGCACAGAAGTCGCCACCCAGGGCTCACCCATCCTCAATCTCACATCGACAGACGAGAGACCTGACGGCGTCGACGCGCGGAATCTGCAATTACTGGGACAGCTCAACCGCCGATTCAAGCGTCGGTTCCAGGACGAACTCGACCTGGAGGCGCGAATACAGAACTACGAACTCGCGGCCCGTATGCAACTGGCAGCGCCGCAAGTACTCGATATGAGTAAAGAAACCGACGACACGAAGAAACTCTACGGAATCGATCAGGGCCACGACGAGATGTCACGTTACGCGACACGTTGCCTGATGGCGCGACGGCTGGTCGAAGCGGGCGTACGGTTCATTCAAGTGTTTCCACCAGGCCACCCCAACACGCAGCCTTGGGATGCCCATGGAAACGTGAAGACGGATAACGAAAAAATCTGCAAAATCGTCGACCAGCCAACCGGCGCATTGATCAAGGACCTCCGGCAACGTGGCCTGCTCGACAATACGTTGATCATCTGGTCCGGTGAGTTTGGTCGATTGCCCATTTCCCAGAACGGCTCCGGACGAGACCACAATCGCAATGCCTGCACTACGCTGCTGGCTGGTGGTGGTGTCAAAGGTGGCTTGAGCTACGGTGCTACGGACGAACTCGGATACCGCAGCGTGGAAAATGTGGTCACGGTCCACGATCTGCATGCCACGGTGCTGCATCAAATGGGATTGAGCCATAAAAAGCTGACTTACCGGCATCAGGGACATGACGAGTCGTTGACCGATTCGCGCGTGACGGACGCGCGTGTTGTCGGCGACCTGTTAACCAATGAAGTCCATCCGGTGTGAACATGCACAGCACGCACCGACCGAGCAGTGTGCCCCGCCAACCATCCAGTCGAGGCCAACCTGGTCGTAGTGAAGTGCTGGCGAATTCTGTGGCGGCCCACATTTCTCTGGCGCCCGCCTGGCTTCTGGTAATACTAGTCCTCGCCGACGGCCCAATGGCTCGCGCAGGGCACCGGCATGCGTCAGCACTACAAACACTATCTTTCCCTGTGGCGGTTCAAGACACGTTGTCTGGACACGTCCTCTGGCCAGCTCAAGGTGCCGCGAGACGCAATGCATCAGTCTCACAACTCTCCACCCCCCTGAATCACAACCTGTTCATCCCGCGTGCCGTGTGGAGGCCAGAAACATTCCCCATCGGATCGCCACGATTGTGGTACACCATGGCCAGGCAGCGAGGCGGGACCAGGCGACTGGCTCGCCTGCCCGCGTTGGTTCCTGTCCCCGCCGACAACCCGACGACCCCCGCTCGCGTGGCGCTGGGGAAGATGCTCTTTTTTGACCCGCGGCTGTCGGGAGACAATCGATTGAGCTGCGCCTCGTGCCATCGGCCTGACAAAGCGTTCACCGACGGGCTGGTCGCTTCTCCAGGAGCCGGAGGAAAACGGCTCACCAGAAACACACCTAGCTGCCTTAACGTCGGCTATTATGGCAACCTGTTCTGGGACGGACGCGCAACCAGCCTGGAGCAACAAGCTCTGGCCCCGCTGCGTTCGACGGCCGAAATGAACCAACCATTGGCTGAACTCGAAATCGAGTTGAACCGCCTACCTGGATACGTGGCGGCATTCCAGCAGGCTTTCAATCGCCCCCCCGATCGGCAAGGGGTCGCCCGAGCCTTAGCCGCGTTTCAGCGCACCCTGGTTACCGGACCATCTCCCTTTGTCCGCTTCCTCCGTGGCGACAAGACCGCGATTTCCGCCGACGCCCAAGCTGGCTTCGAACTGTTTCGAGGTGAAGCCGGCTGTATCCGCTGTCACCATGGCCCCCTGCTAAGTGATGGCAAATTCTATCGACTTGGTGTCTCTTTCCGCGATGCCGGCCGAGCGCAAGTCAGCGGCCACCGGAAAGACCGCTTCCGTTTCCGCACCCCCTCACTACACCAGATCGCCGAGACCGGGCCCTATATGCACGACGGTTCCATGAAAACCCTGGAAGACGTGGTCACGTTCTACTACCGGGGCATTCCCGACAACGGCCCAGATGGCCTGCCACCTGACACCAAGGCGTTACGTGGCCAGAGCTTCTCTGAAATTCCCCTGCTAATCGCGTTTCTGAAATCGCTGACAGGGAAAGCACCGACGGTCAGCCCCCCCCGTCTTCCATGATCCCGCCGCCAGAAACGCGAAAACCATTTCCACTTGCCTGGTCAACAGATTCCCCACAAACCGCGTCTCTCCCTGTGATCTGAATCCATCCATGCCATGCTACTGGCCCTATTTGAGGGAGGGACGTGCATGCCCCGCTTCCAGTGCTTCTCGTTCGTTGCTATGCTGAAATACTATTCCAAACCGTGACGACGTCACGCAGAACCACGTTGCGACTATGTTTCCAGCGTTCCACAAAATGACCGTGGTTGGCAGTTTTTTGCTGTACATGGCCACAACGGTTTTCGGGGGAATCTTGCACCCTGTCCTGAGTCAGCACCGGGGCTGCTCGCCTGGCCAACAGTCCTACGCCTGCTGCCAGTCGCGTGTTCAATCCGCCCGGGACAGTCAACTGGCCACTGAAAACACGCCCAGCGCGATGATTTCCAGCCTTCCCGCGGCATGCTTGTTCTGTCAACTATTGGCCACGCCGCAGCTCTGCTATTTTGGCACATCCTTTGATCGCCCCGACGACTTGCTGGACGAGTCACGATCTTCCGTTGCGATCAACCAGCCTCTGCAACCGACCTCTGAGTATCACCCGCGGGCACCGCCCAAAGCCTCCTCCTGATCCGTGATTTGATGGAGGAATCGTTTTGCGCGCACGCCTACTCTCTGGCGATGCGTCTGCCGTTTCCGGAATTTTTCTCTGGAGCAATCTATGGTGAAACTCAACCTCACACTTGTATTCTGCGCGCTCCTGGCCACGCCAGCCCGTGCCCAATATTCTGTCTGTGCCACCGTCCCAGAACTGGGTGATCTCGCAAAACAAGTCGGTGGTGACCGGATTCACGTCACCACGTTTGGCAAAGGTGCCGAAGACCCGCACTTTGTGGTACCGCGTCCCACCTTCATCCGGGATCTAGCGCGAGCCGACGCGCTCGTCCTCGTCGGGTTGCAGCTTGAAATCGGTTGGCTGCCACCGTTGCTGCGCAACTCACGGAACCGCGCTATCCAAATCAGGGGCCCTGCCTACATTGATGCTTCGAGGGCGGTCACACCTATGCTCGTGCCCAAGGGACGCATCTCGCGCAGCCAAGGTGATGTACACCCGGGAGGAAATCCACATTTCCTGGTCTCGCCGATTCACGGACTGAAGGTGGCCCGATTGATCAAAAGCCGCTTCAGCCAACTGTGGCCCGACGATGCGGAGTACTTTGAAAAGCGTTTCCAGAATTTTTCCCAACGTTTTGCCCAGCTCTACCTCGGCGAGAAACTGGCAAACAAGTACCGAGACACACAGTTGGACAAACTTACCTTACTGAACAGTTTTGGCCGTATGGACCAATACCTGGAGAGCCAGGGCGAACTGTCACAACTCGAAGGGTGGCTGGGAATGTTACGACCATTCAGAGGCACCGCCCTGGTCGATGACCACCAGATGTGGCCCTATTTCGCACACACCCTCGGCTTCAAGATGCTGGGGCACCTGGAGCCGCAACCGGGCATGCAACCGACACCACGCCATTTGGCGACGGTCATACAACTCATTCGGACCAAAGGGGTGAAAGTCATCCTGGCGAACGCCTATTACGACCCACGCCATGCCCGCTTCGTTGAAGCCAACACCAATGCCACCGTCGCCAAGATGGCACACCAGGTCGAGGCACGCCCCAATACCGAGACATTCCTGAAAATGTGCGACTACAATGTGCACGAACTAGTGCGTCTGTTGCGTCTGACCGCCCCGCAAATTGCGCAACCAATGCCATGATCGATGCCACGAACCTGTCACTCGGCTACGGCAGCCAGATTATCCTGCGCGGGATTGATCTTCATATCCAGGCCGGTCAGTTCTGGTTCATCACGGGCAGAAACGGCACAGGAAAAACCACGCTGGTGCGGACGTTACTGCGACAACTGACGCCCCTGGGAGGCACTCTGTCGTTTTCCGGTGCCATGCAAGACCATTCCCGTCTGGGGGTCGTTCCGCAGACACTGCGTATCGAAGAGACGCTCCCCACCACCACTGCTGAATTTATCTCCCTAGGCTCCGTAGGCGCCCGACTGCCACGACGTGACCTGAGGGCAAATTTGGATTACGCGCTGGAACGCACGAACCTCGCGGCACAGGCCAACCAGAGCTACTGGGAATTGTCTGGAGGGCAGCAGCAGCGAGCGCGGATTGCTCGGGCTCTCGTACGGCGTCCCAAAGTGCTCATTGCCGACGAACCAACCCGCGGGCTGGATGTGGAAATCCAATCCGCTTTACTTGAGCAGTTGCGTGACCTGAACGCAACCGACGGAATTACCCTGCTCGTTGTTTCGCACAACCTCCAGGCGGTCAAGCAATACGCCAGCCACTGCGCCCTGCTATCCAACGGCGGCGCCGTCGCGCTGGAGCGCCCCCACTTCGACCCGCTGGAAGATACGCTTGGCGGGGGCCTGTGATGACCGAATCCTTCCTCTCGGAACTGGCATTCCACTGGACGTTGTACCAGAACATGTTTGCGCAGGGGATCTTGATCGCAGTCACCCTGTCGCTCACCGGCGTGTTGGTTGTCGCCCGCAACCAGATCTTCACCGGCGCCGCCATCTCGGCCGCCTCCACCCTGGGCATTGCCCTCGCGTTGGTATTGGCACAATACTCCACCGTGCACCACCACACACCCGACGACGATCACGCCACCAACTGGTACCATTCCGACTCCTTCAAAACCACCATGGCCGTGATCAGCGCCGTCGCCGCTTCCTTGATCGTGGTTGGCCGAGGCCGATCACGAAACGCGTATGAAGCACGTATCGGTTGGATTTTTCTCGTGTCCACCGTGGGCGCCAATCTCCTGGTCGCCAAGAGCCCGCACAGTCTGGAAGAGATTCACCGTGTCCACTCTTCCAGTATCCTGGGAGCCGCTCAAAGCGAAAACGTGTTACTGGCGCTCGTCGCCATGGTCACCCTCCTGGTCCTGTCGGCGACGTGGCGCGGACAACTTCTACTGGCCACGGATCCTGAGATGGCAAGCTCCTCGGGAATGCGTGCCAGTCTCTGGCAATGGATCTACGCCATCTGGCTGGCGATCTGCATCGGACTGGCGATTCGCTTCTCGGGCCTGCTCTACACTTTCGGAATGCTTGTGTTGCCCGCCCTGATTGCGCGCAGCTGCTGCCACACGATGCGGACTGTACTGATCGCCAGCCCCATCGTCGCATTGGGTGCCACGTTGCTGGTCTTTGTCCCGGAGCTCATTCCGGGCTGGTCCACAGGCTACCCATCGGAACAGCTGGCGATCTTTCTGTTAGGAGTCGCCCTGCTACCAGCCTGGTGCTACCAGCAACTTCGGTTGCGATGGCAACAGGGCAGGGCGTCCCACCGCTGACCACCCGGCGTAGAGACCGCCATAATCGCGGTCTCTACGCCACAGCATGATCCCCACTAGAACGCGTGGGCGGGATGGACACCATACATAAAGTCAATCCCCAGCCAGAAGCCGTGCGAACGACCTCCGTGCTCTTCCCGCAGAGAATCCGCGCGATCCAGGTTGTACTGCAAACGAAGCCGCGTGAAGTGCGAGGGAGTCCAGACCACTAGCGGAGAAAATCGAGAGCGACGATCACGCGTCACATCACTGGAGCGCGCCATCTCTTCAAAGTCTCCGTCCAGGCTGGCGCCACTGCCGTCGGCATACTCGTAGCGAAGTCCCACCGACCAGTTCGGTTTCCAGCCATAAAGCAACTGGGTGTACAAACCCCAGTCAATCAGACGACGGCCATCAACTTCTTCCTCTTCCGTCACACCATCTTCTTCGTGCTCATGCTCAAATCCCTGGGCGAAGTAGTGCCGCCCCAGCACTTCGCTCTGCCAGATAAGATAGGGCCAGCCACGCTGGTTTTCTTCAGGAACCCACTTCATGGTCAGATCGGTGCCATAGATCCGGGTATACCCCATGGTACCGGTGTTGTTCGGTCCAAAGGCTCCCGACAGGCCGAGCAGCCAGGTACGGTCTTCAGCAGCTCCGCCTACCCAGGAGGTCTCCCAGCGGGTGGTGTAAAGCAAGTCACCCGCATCCCGAAACGTATTGTCCGTGGCAGCCCAGCCACCAATCGTACTGCCGAGGATCGCGTGCTCGTCATGATGCTCTTCTTCACCCTCGTGCTCTTCTTCACCCTCGTGCTCTTCACCCTCGTGCTCGTCATGCCCGCCGTGGCCACCGTGGCTATGTGCTCCTTCGCCAGCCTGATAGAAGCTGTGCAGCGTCTCTCCGTGTGCGTTGTGCGCGCCAAAGTAGAACATGTTGTAACGTTCGGTGGGCGCAAGCCAGGCCCCACGCAGGCCGAGCCCGCGCAGGCCATCAATACCAAACATGCGACCGATGATCACCGGTTGATCCAGCCAATCCCACATGTGGGCGTGCTGGCGATTCACCCGCCCGAAATCGGCGTAAAACATACCGCCTTTCAGTTCCAGGTTCTCACTCCACTCTGCTTCCAGAATCTCATGCAGATAGGTCGTGCGAAAATAAGACTCTTCCAACTCAAAAATGGTCTCTCCAGACCGTCCGTCAATTCCAATATTGAAAACCCCTGCGGCGTTCAGATGAGGGTCGACATCTCCGGCAACCGTCAGCTCCGTCGTCTGTAAGGTGAAGCCACGCTGGTTGGGGTCGTGGTGACCAGACTGTAACCCGAGCAGCGTTTCATCATCGACTGTCGCACCACCCACGGCCCCGCCGACCGTCGCTGACAAATCAATCAATCCGTTGGCGCGAGCTCCCGTTGGAGTCAGAGAATTGCCCACATTGGGATTGGCGAGCTCACCGCGACTCGTCGGAGTTGGAATGAAGGGCAAACGCCGCACAGCAGCGTCAAGCGGGTCTACTGGGGGAGCCACCGGATCCTGTGCCTTCAATGCAGAACCTGCTAGAAAAATTGCTAGCAAGCAACCGGAGAGCAGACGCCAGCTGTCGCCTGCCTTCTCTAGAAGTGTATGACTGGCCAATCTACAGCGCATCTTCATAGTTTCCTCACTACGGACCACGGCTGCCGAAACACGTCTGATCACAGGAACGTGCTCCTGACAGCCTTTGCAACAGTAAGTTCTTGATCCGACCAGTTCTGCTACTACCCAAGGAATTTCGGAATCAAGATTCGCGCATGTCCAGTTCCCCCAGGTAAGATTGAAGCAATTTCTCACGATATCGACGGTGTTTTCGCTGCAGCCGTTACATCTTCACCGGCTTGACATCGCGTCAACTCACCTGGCTCGCTACGACGCACAACATGTCATCACCTGCACGACTCGGCCTTTTCTGTTTCGGTATCTCTTTCACACCCGTCCCCAGGTGAATACGATGGAGACGTGCCAGATTCCACCACAGAGAGCTGCTCTTCAAACGGACAAACGATGCACAATCTCAGATGCAGTACCAGAATTCTGAGGCTTGTTTTCGTCACCCTGCTGGTCTGCCTGCCGCTCTGGGCAACACCCGGCACGACCGCCGAAAAAATCGCGGTACAAAAGGTGGACGGCAAGATCGAGTGGATTTACAGCTACCAGGCAGGAAAACAACAGGCACGTCAGACCGGAAAACCCCTGTTCGTCGTTTTTCGCTGTGAACGCTGAGTAGCCTGTGCCGACTTCGACGGGCAGGTTGTCCGCCAAGACCCTGAAATCGCCGAACTGGCTCAGCGGTTCATTTGCGTACGTATCCAGTCCATGAACGGAGTCAACCTGGACCTGTTCCAGTTTGAATACGATTTGACCTGGATGAGCTTCTTCATGGATGGGAATGATCGTTTCTACGCGCGCTACGGTGGCCGACTGGACAAAAACGCCGAATCCCACCTCAGTCAGCAATCCCTGGCGCGCGTGATGCGTCAGGTCATCGAACTGCATCGCACGAAATCAGTCCAGGCTAGCCGCTACGAACCCCGAGGCCTCAAGCCCCGCGTGCCGGAACAGCTGCCGGCCATGAACGCCATGCTGGCAAGCCGGGACAACAAGTGCATTCACTGCCACGATGTCAAAGTCGCCAATCTGAAGCATGCACGGGCCCTGAATCGGTTTCGACGAGACCAGGTATTTACCTACCCAACACCTGCCAATCTGGGAATCGCAATCGATCCAGACCAGCAAACTCTCGTTATCGACATTACTCCTGAATCACCCGCCAGCCAAAGTGGCTTGCGGCCGGGTGACCAGGTACAGTCCGTCAACGGCTACCGCATTTTGACCTTCGCCGACTTCTCGCGAGTCCTGGAAAAGACTCCAGCGGTCGGCGAACTGACCGTCAACTACCTGCGAGCTGACAAATCAAAAACGAGTCGGCTACAGCTCTCGGGAAACTGGCGCCACACGGCCGACCCGTCGTGGCGTGAGTCACTCCACGTGGCTGGCCCTAATTGCGGCTTGTGGGGAAAGAAACTGAGTGCGCGAGAAAAACAGAAACACGGGATTCCGACTGGTCAATTAGGACTGAAAGTCACTTTTATCTGGGGCGCCCACACGCGCCGCGCAGGACTGCGCGTTGGCGACATCATTGTCGCCCTGGACGGTCTGCGACGTGACATGACGATTCAACAGCTGCACGCGTATCCCATGCTGCAAAAGGACTACGGTGACACGATGCCGATTGTGGTGCAACGTGGCAAGCAACGACGGTCATTGGCGATCCGATTTCCGGATCGCCCGGTGGAATAAATGAGCTGGGCACCACGGGAGACGACTGACAAACCGGATCGTTCATCAGTCCAGATTGTCGTTTCCAAAAGGCTCGGCTACACTCAAAGTCGTAGGATAGCCCCTTCAGGCGCGCGTATGAAAACCTGCGACCCAGTACTTCAACACCACCTGATACTTCGACGCTCCTCAGTGCTACGAGGCGCGTGGTACGTAGCGTTCTTGGTGTCCTGTGTTGCTACCACTGCTCTGACCGCTGAGAAAACGCCCACACTACGCGCCGAACCACATGAGATTCGGTTGGCTGGCCCTCTCGCACGTGTACAACTCGTTGTCACAGCACAGGACGCGCAGAATGCACCTTTTGACGTCACGCGGTCCGTGACCTGCCGCTGCTTGCCGGGCGATTTGCTTTCCGTCAGCGACACCGGGCTAGTCACCCCACTTCGCGAAGGTATCGGCGAGATCGAAATCCAGCACCAGAACACCTCGATACGTGTTCCGGTGGAAATCCGTTGGTCCAATGCCAGGCCTGCCAGCTTCCGTGACCATGTGCTTCCCGCGCTCACCAAGGCAGGTTGCAATCAAGGTGCCTGCCACGCTTCCCAGTTCGGCAAAGGACAATTCAAGCTATCGGTCTTCGGCTATGACAGCGACGCGGACTATCTGGCCATTGCCCGTCAGTTCCAGCAGCGTCGCATCACACCGATCGCTGCTGACAAAAGCCTCCTGCTGCAAAAACCAACACTGCAAATACCGCACGGGGGAGGACGCAGACTGTCGCGACAATCATACGGGTTTCAGGCGCTCCGCACCTGGATCGCAGCCGGAGCCCCACCTCCGTCCTCGGAAGACCCTGCGTCCTCGGAAGACCCTGCGCCTGTCGTTTCTGATGAACGCCTGCAAAAACTGGTCGTTACTCCTGGAATCCGCCAATACCGCAGCGGCCAGACACAGCAACTGCGCGTGGTAGCGTATTACCGAGACCAACGCCGACACGACGTTACGCTACTATCCCGGTTCGACAGTTTGGACGATGGCGTAGTCAACGTGACAGAGGCGGGCCACTGTACGATCGTTGGACCAGGTCAGTCCGGCATCATGGTCCGCTACCGTGGCCAAACAACCGTGGCCCAAATCGTCTCTCCCTATTCCACTGATGTCAATCTCGCGAACTGGAAACCGCATAACTGGATAGACAACGCAGTACAAACGCAATGGCAGCGTCTGGGAATCTCTCCTGCCGATTTGTGCAGTGACGCAGAATTCATGCGGCGTGCATTCCTGGACTGCCTCGGCACGCTCCCCACTCTGGAGCAAGCCACCACGTTCCTGACATCTGAACACCCACAAAAACGAGCCCGCCTGGTTGACGAGATCCTGGGATTGAACCCAATCGGTGACCGCACGCAACACCGTGAAAACTTCAGTTCTTATTGGACGCTCAAGTTGGGGGACGTGCTGCGCAACAATCGTAAAACGGCCGGCGACAGTGGCATGTGGGCACTGCACAACTGGCTCAAGCAGGCACTCCGGAAAAACAAACCACTGGACCATTTAGCGCGCGAACTGATCACCGCCCAGGGATCGATTTTCGAGAATGGTCCCGTAAACTACATCGCCTACTCGCCACGCCCTACCGACAACGCCCGTGTCGCACCGGCCACCGACCTGGCAGAAACCACGGCCCAGGTGTTTTTGGGTGTGCGTTTGCAGTGCGCTCGCTGCCATCATCACCCGTTCGAGGTCTACAGCCAGGCTGACTACTATGGACTGGCCGCGTTCTTTACACGTCTACAAAGCAAGACGAGCGATGCCTTTGGAGAACTCGGATTCGACGCGGTAGTCAGCCTCAAGTCTACCGGTGAAATTCGTCACCCACGTACCGGCCAGGTTGTTCCGCCCACGCCGCTGCTCGCCGATCCGATCGACGCGTCCACGGTCGTCGATCTCCGCCAGCCCCTGGTCGACTGGTTACTCGATCCCCAAGACCGCCGGTTCGCCCGCAGCATGGCGAACCGCATCTGGGGTTATTTGCTTGGCACCGGGGTCGTCAACCCGGTAGATGACATGCGTTCCACCAATCCACCTTCCAACCCAGAACTGCTCAACGCGTTGGCAGAACATCTCGTCGACAGTGGGTACGATCTACGGCAGCTATTACGCAGCATCCTCAACTCACGTGTCTATCAACTCCGTGGTACACCACGACAGGAAAACCTGAACCAGACACGCTTCTACACGCACTACAATGTCAAACGATTGCCGGCAGAAGTTCTACTGGATGCCATCAACTCAGCCTGCGGCACTCGTGAGGCTTTTCCGGATGTGCCACTCGGCACCCGCGCCATTGAACTTCCTGACCCGAACTTCGAATCTTACTTTCTCGACACCCTGGGTCGCCCGCAACGTTTAACGCATTGTGAATGCGAGCGGACTGCTGAGCCCAACATCGCTCAAGTCCTGCACCTGGCCAATGGCGCACTGCTGCAACAAAAGCTGGCCGACGAAAAAGGGCGCATTACGCAATTGATCAAACGCGGGATCACCGACGGCCAGGCGATCCGCGAGCTGTACCTGGTGACGTTCTCTCGCATCCCCAGCGACGAAGAAACCAGGAACTGCCAGCGTTTCATCGGACAATCGGCGACGCGCCGCGAAGGCCTCGAAAACATACTCTGGGCGCTCTGCAACAGTCGGGAATTTCTACTGAATCACTAATCCGTACCAGGACAGCGCACACCGAACGATTGTTCACCCAATCACACAGGCCAGACCATGCTAGATCTATACCCCAGCACAACCGCTGACTGTGCCACAACAAACTGTGCC
>MDTE01172258.1_pt1 | contig 34794 bp, 25 predicted proteins | sample 811231 | NCBI WGS metagenome assembly MDTE01 (sample SAMN05326651, study PRJNA326480) | marine metagenome | isolation source: seawater | place: Indian Ocean: Red Sea | collected 2010
ACTCCAGATGGTGATGGCGATGTAACTATTAATGTACTAGCTGATCAATACACGGATGCTGCGGGTAATGGGAATGTTGCATCTGATGAGTTTAATTGGTTGTATGATGGAACAATTCCAATATTAACTATAGAATCTAACGAAGGACTTAATGGTTTTACTTCAAATGATCCTACAGTTTCATTAAATTTTATAATCAATGAACCAGTTTTAGACTTTGAAATTAGTGATATTGTTATTTCCAATGGTACGATAAGCGATTTTATAATCGATACGTTGACATATATTAATTATTCAGCAATTTTATTTCCTCAATTTGAAGGTTTGGTTACAGTATATGTAGATGCAAACTCTTTTGTAGACTCAGCATATAACTATAATAATTTATCAACAGAGTTTAATTGGCTGTATGATATTACAGCTCCTAATATTAGTATGAATGTTGAGGAAGGAATTAGTGGATTATTTTCAAATGATTCATTGCTTTCATTAAGTTTTACAATTAGTGAGCCTATAGTTCAAGAATTAGTTGACGTTTTAGTAATAAATAATGGGCTTATAGACAATTTTGAATATATTACTGAAACATCATATAGTGCCGAATTAATACCAATTGAAAATGGAGAAGTGAATATTGATCTTCAAACTGGAATCATTTCAGATATGGCAGGTAATACAAATCTGGATATAATTGATTTTAATTGGACGTATGATGGAACTCCACCAGATACTTTTACTATGGGAGAAATAAGTACAGGTGGTGGAACTGTAGTGCCAGGTTTTTGGAATAGTACAAATGAATATATTGATTTAGCATTTCCAATTTCTAATGATAGTTCACTTATAGGTGGAATTATAGGAATGTTATATCAATTAGAGGGTAATAATTTTGACACTTTAAATGGAAGTATATCGATTATAGAACAAATAGATACAACTATAATTTTTAATATTGATACAGATGATTTGCAAAATATAATTAATGATAATTTTTTGATAAATGGCGATCAATTAATGAACTTATCAAGAACTACAATTAATGATCAAAGTGAAGGTCAACAAATTACATTTACTGGTTTGTTAGTTGATTCGTTTGGAAATAGTACATTTGGTGGCAATGATTCAACAACATTAATAATCGATTGGAAGAGTCCTGAGATAGAGATTTTCCCTTTGGAAACATCTATAAATAATAATCATCATCATACTTCAAATGACTCATCTTTAACTTTTTTGTTGATTAATTCTGAAAAGACAAATGACTTTGGTATAGAAGATATTATTTTTTCAGGTGATTATTTATTAAATCAATTTAATCAAACAACGGATTCTTCATATTTTGTAAAAATTATTGCTCAATCTGAAGGTTTAATAAATATAAATATACATGAAAATATATTTAGGGATTTAGCCGGAAATGGAAATATTGCTTCTGGTGAAGTTGGTTGGATATATGATGCTACTCCTCCAATTATTTCAGTTGTATTACCTGATTCAGGTCAAATATTATATACTTCTGATATAACATATTCATTATCAGAGGATTTAAGTTATGGAAGTGTTGAATGGATTGAAATTGAGTATGATGAAAATCAATCACAAATTGAAATTCAAACATTTAATAGTGTTATGTATGATGAATTTCTCTTGAATGGTTTTCACGAAAATATTGATTTATTCAATGCTCCAATAATTGAATATTTTAAAAATTACAATATTGAAATATATGGAAAAGATTTTGCTGGAAATTACTCGCAAGATTTAATAATTAAGGATGTTCGATTAGAATATCTACCTACAGAAATTTCATTAGATTATTGCTACCCTAATCCTTTCAATAAATCAATAAATATTCCGTTTAGATTACCTGAAGAAGCACGGGTTTTAATAGCTGTTTATAATGTTAAGGGAAAAGAGATAGATAAAATAATAGATGCAAATATTAAAGCTGGACATCACTTGTTTATTTGGGAACCTTTAGAATTTTCTAGTGGATTATATTTTATTAAAATGGATGTAGGCACTTATTCACATACTAATAAAATTATGCTGATTAAATAATAAAATCTGCATATCGTATATGTAAATTTATAATAGAGTATTAGATGATTTTATAATATTAATAAATTTAGATTGGTATAATCATGGCTATTAGAAAATCAATATTTGTTTTAGTTTTGTTTTCATTTATTCATCTAGAATGTTTTGGTGATCTTAATCAAGATGATTTAGTTGATGTATTTGATATCATTATTTTGATCAATAATATTCTAAATCAGAATCAAATAGATATTTTAAATGATTTGAATAATGATAGTGAATTAAATATTCTAGATATTATTATTGTTGCTAATACAATTCTGAATGTTGAAAGTCCATGTATAGTTTTTTGGGGACAAGAAACTAATATATTGCCAAATTATTATTTTACATCAGATATAGATGACTTTCAAATTGATAGAGTTATTAATTATTATAATATAGCGAGGCTTGCGTGGGGTAATTGGGGGCCGTTAGAATTTTGGATTGTTGGTACAGATATTTCTGAGGCTGAAAGTCTTGATTCAACATATTGTTATTTAAGAACAGAACTCAATTCTTGTTTAGATGATAATTATTTACAGTGGTGTTTAAATAGAGAATATAGTTTTACTGATTATGCAGTAAATGGGGGTGCAGGATTAAGCTTAATGAGAGAGTTTGAATTCAATTGTTCAGGATATTCTTATATGGAAATAACATTATCATCACAATTTCCATTTCCTAATGAGTCAGACTATGATGTTGTTACTATGCATGAATATTTTCATGCATACCAACATGCTCACATTTTTACTTTTGATTATAATGAGAGAGCAAATTTAATGGTTATAAATCCGTGGTGGTCAGAAGGTGGGGCCGAGTATATGGCTCAATTATTATATTCCCAGCAAGCAGGCGTAAATAATAACTATTTAAGGCAAGTTATGGAATGGAAAATGCAATCAAAAAATGATCTCTTTGATGGTGAGTTGATTTCAGATATACCTTATGGACCTAGAGCCTATATCGCTTATGATTTAGGAACTTGGGCGATTGCATATTTAATTAATCTAGTTGGCCTTGAGACCTATAAAAATGATTTTTATAATGATCTAAATGAACATGGTTGGGAGCAATCATTCAACATTAATTTTAATATGAGTTCTGATCAATTTTTATCTGAATTTCATAATTTTTTAAGTTTTGATATTGATGAACAACTTAATATTATTCCTTAAAGTAAACAGAATCTATTTGTTGAATTAGCTTTTATTGATAATCTATTTGATTGAAAGGATTTTAATATGAAAAAAAATGATTTAGCCTTATTGATATTAAGAATTGGCATTGGTGGCATGTTTATACTACATGGCTATCCCAAAATTATGGGTGGAAGTGAAAAATGGATAGGATTGGGGAAATATGGTATGGGCTCATTAGGAATTTATTTTTTACCTAAATTCTGGGGTTTTATGGCCGCATTTTCTGAATTTATTGGTGGAGCAATGGTTGCTTTAGGTCTATATACAAGATTATTTTCATTTCTATTATTTATTACAATGGTTGTTGCTTCTATTGCACATATAAATAATGGTGATGGTATAATGGGTGCATCACATGCAATTGAAGCAGGAATTGTATTTTTGTTTTTATTCATATATGGCCCTGGTAACATCATCATTAATCGGAATGATAAAAATAATGAAGAAATATAGTAAGCTAACAATTTTTTCATGGTCAATGTATGATTTTGCCAATCAGCCATTTACTACTTTAGCGTTAACATTTATATATGGTACTTTTTTTGTTAAGGTAATTGCTGAAAATGAAATTGTAGGTACCATGCTTTGGTCGAGAGGTATAACTCTTACTGCTATTTTTGTGGCCTTTTTATCTCCTTTAATGGGCGCAGTTGCAGATCAAGGAGGCTTTCGAAAAATTTATCTTATTTTTTGGTCCTGGGTATGTATAGTAAGTTCATTCATTTTATATTTTCCAGGTCCAGGTGATGTGTATTTTTCCCTGATAGTATTTATTATTGCAAATATTGGTTTTGAAATGGGTGGAGTATTTTGTAATGCATATCTTCCAGAAATTGCACCAAAAGAAAAAATTGGCAGAATATCAGGATATGGTTGGTCTATGGGCTACGTGGGGGGGCTTATAGCGCTAACCATCGCTATGATATTTTTTGTTAGTGCTGACCTACCAATCTTTAATTTAAATAAAGATAATTATGAACATATAAGAGCTACTAATATATTAATTGCGATTTGGTTTGCTATATTTAGCCTGCCTACATTCATTTTTATTAAAGATAAATCAAAGAAATCCTTTAAAATTGAAATTTATAGACAATCAATGAATCAGCTAAAACATACCTTTCAGAATATTTTTCAGTATAGAGAAATGATGAAGTTTTTAATTGCTAGGCTTATATACAATGATGGTTTGATTACCGTTTTTGCGTTTGGTGGCATTTATGCTGCGGGAACATTTGGATTTAGTTTTAATGAGATTATGATATTTGGAATCGTTTTAAATATAACAGCAGGCCTAGGGGCTTTCTTATTAGGTTTTTTAGATGATGTTTTGGGTGGGAAAAAAACTATTCAAATCAGTAACATTGGTTTAATTGTCGCCTGTTTAATTGCAGTATTTTCTCCTAATAGGACAATTTTGGAGTGTGATGTACCTCTTTTAGGTGAATTTAAAATTACTGGAAAATTTCTTTTTTGGATATCTGGTATTTTAATTGGTGTGTTTTCAGGGCCAAATCAAGCATCTAGTCGTTCACTAATGGCAAGATTTGTACCCAAAGATAAAGAAAATGAATTCTTTGGTTTTTTTGCATTTTCTGGAAAAGCTACTGCTTTTTTGGGACCATTTTTATTAGGATATCTAACAAGTATATTTGGAAGTCAGCGTTTTGGTGTAGCTGTAGTCATAATTTTTTTATTAATTGGATCAATTATACTTTATACTGTAGATGAAAAAAAAGGTGAACAGCAAGCACTATCAGGGTAGCACAATATATTGTGGTCATCACTTGTGTTGGCACAATATATAGATGATATCGTCGTAAAATTTGGCACTTATAGTTATTGCTTAACATATAGCTTTAAGTAATTCTTGTTTTTATTTTTATAGTCTTTTTAACTTATAGGAGCTATATAGAGACTAAAATTTGAAAAAAATCTTTCCAATTATTATTGTCTTATTTTTTATTACTGCATTTAATGTTGCCAAAAACTCTGTACAAAATTATACTCAAGTTGTGATTACAGTTCCAGATTTAAATTCAATCAAATTACAAAAATATCTGGAAAAGGATTTTAATAAAATTCCTGGTGTTATTGAATGTACTTCATCCTTACAATCTAAAACTTTTGAAATTAAATTTGATGAAGCTAAAACAAATATTTCAAAGATTAAAAAGGTTTTAGAAAAATGGGATTGTACATTTGGTGATCTTTCATTAAATAATATAAATTCTTCTTATAAAGACTTTTAAATTCTTTAGTTTAAAAAATAAATTTAGATGGTATATTTATATACATGTATATAATCGTCCTAATAGGCTATCAATTAATTACTTGATAAAAAGCAATGATAATCAAATTTAAAAAATATTTTGAACTAATGAAATCCAATGTAACGATTTTAGTTATAATTACTTCATATATGGGTTATTATCTAGGATTAAGAAGTATTGGTTATCATATGACAACTTTTAATAGTTGGTATATATTAGTTAATTTGATTTTTGGAACTTGGATGACTTCAAGTGGGGCATGCATACTAAATCATTATTTAGAAAGAATTTATGATGCTAAGATGTCTCGTACTAAAAATAGACCATTAGTTACTGGAAAAATTTTACCATTTAATGCTCTTGTATTAGGTATGGTATTTTCAATATTAGGGTGTATATATCTACATATATTTGTTAATACTATTACAGCAATTATTGCTGGCATTACTATATTTTTATATGTTTTAATATATACACCAAGTAAGCGTTTTACGACATTAAACACTTTAATTGGTTCTATTCCTGGTGCATTACCTCCAGTTGGAGGATGGGTTGCGGCAACTGGTACACTAAACTCTCCTGCATGGATATTATTTGGTATTTTATTCTGTTGGCAAATTCCACATTTTCTTGCTATTGCAATTATTTACTCATCTGATTACAAGAAAGGTGGTTTTAAAATGCTCCCAACGGTATATCCAGAATCAAATCGTACAAACTATGTTATTCTATTTTTTACTATTGCTTTATTTATTGTTAGTTTGGGATTGTATATTCTAAAAGTAGTTGGTATATTCTATGCGATTAGTGCAGCATTATTAGGAATCTTCTTTTTAATTTCTGCATTGAGAGTAATTGTGGAATCAAATAAGATCAATGCAAGGAAATTAATGTTTACATCTATTATATACTTACCTATTTTATTATTTATTATAATAATTGAGAGCATACTATTTTAATCATTAATAAATACATGGGCTTTGCGAAGATGATATTATAAGCTTAAATTTATCATAGAATATGAATAGAATTTTATTATATTTAAAAAAATATTTTAATAAAAGTTTAATACTTATTATTCTGTTTTTTTGCTCTTGTGCATATTTTAATACTTTTTATAATTCAGAATATTCTTATAAAAAAGCAATTCGAATTATTGAAGAATCCCCTATTACTGAAAATGAAGAAATTCCAAACCAAGCACAGACTTTATTAGGTAACGCAATAGATAATGGAAAAATAGTAATTGAAAAGTTTCCTGATAGTAAATATGTTGATGATGCTATTTTTATCATAGCAAAATCAGCCTTTTTACGTAATGAATTATCAATGGCAGAGCGATATTTTAAACAATTAAATAGTGATTTCCCTCAAAGCAAATATTTTGACGAATCATTTATTTGGCTTGCTTATACTCACTATAAGAGAGGAATGCTTGATTCTGCAAAATATCAAATTAATAACATCTTAAAAAATAAACCTAATAAAAAGAGTCATTTATATCTTATTTATAATATTTTGGGTGAGATTGCGTTAGATATTGATAGTATTAATATATGTTACCAAAACTATGAACTTGCTGCTAAGTATGCGAATACATCATCAAAAAAAACTGCAACTTATAGCAAATTAATAAAAATTTCCGAAGACTATAATGATTTTAATCGTACGGTAAATTATTTAGATAAACTAGGTAAAGTTGCACCCAATGAAATACGCATAGATGCCAAATTGAAATGGATTACTTATCAAAGAGAGCTTGGAAATTACAATCTAATTATTTCAGAAATAGAAACTCTTTTAGGATTATCTGAATTTGAACAAGAATATCTAAAACTATCTTTAGAAATGGGTAAAGTATATTTAGATATTAAAGAATTTGAAATAGCAAAGGATATTTTTTTAAATTTAGTTGATCAATATACAAAAAAGGATGAGACTGCAGAGGCATATTACTATTTAGGCAATATTGCAATGATGCAAGATTTCAATTTAGATATGGCTAAGGAATATTTTAAAAATTCTAAAGAAGAAAAATCACGTTCTAAATATGGTAAAAAGTCAGTATCTCTAAATGATAAAATAGAGAATTATGAAGTATTAGTTATAAATTATAATAATTCAATTAAATTAGTTGAGTCAGAAATTAATAAAGAAATTTTAGATGATGAGGAAGTTGATATTGATAAAACAAATTATTATGATATAGAAGAAGAAAGAGATAAAATAGAATTATCTCATGATATTGATTCTGATCGGCCAGATTCATTGCTATTTTTGATAGGAGAGATGTTGCTATATGATTTTAATAGATTTGAGCTAGCTATGGAAAAGTTTATTGAATTAACAGAATCATTTGAACAATCACCATTTTCGAAACAATCACTATATATATTATCGCACTATAAACCTAATGATGGTTGGTTGAATTTATTTGATGAAAAATACCCACACTCTAGTTACAATAATAATCAAAATATGGAATTTAATCTAAAACTATCAGACTCTTTAAAAATGAAAAGAGATAATGCATGGGAGTTGATGGACAGATCATATACTGATTCAAAAGTTCATTTTTACGATATTTATAATCAATATGCTGATACTTTGTCATTATATATTGCTGCATTTATTGATGATTATTATTTACATGATATTGAATCAGCAATTGAAAATTATTTAGAGTTCAATTCTAAATTCCCTGATCATCATCTATATAATGAGTCGAATAAGCGATTAGATCTCATTAGATCAAATCTAGAAATTGAGCAAAATATTGCTCAGCAAGGTATTGATTATAAATCGGCAATTTTATTGCTTCATAATAAATTTGATGTAGATTCAATCCTTACTATTATTGAGAATATTTCTAGAGGAGAGGAATCAAGATTTAGAAGCGCTTCTTTAAAACTAAAACAAACAATAAGACAATATACAGATTTGCAGGATATTTTAGTAAATGATAATACTAAAGATTCTTTAGAAGTTGACCTTTTAAGTTTAGATAATAAAGAACAAATGCGATTAGATTCAATTTATTATTTAATAGCTAACTTATTTGAATTTGATTTCGGACTAATTGATTCTTCATTAAAATATCATGCTCAAGTAGTTAATAATTTTGAAGAATCAAATTTTAAGATAAGATCTCTAATTAATTTAAAAAATAAGGATTCTAATGGCGCTTGGGATTCGTATATAAATATTTATCCAGATTCACTTATTATCCCTGATTCAAATAATTATCAAATTTCATACCTACAAGAAGTATTTGATAAAGATTTTTTTGATCAACAAAATAATATTATTCAAAATTGTAGTAGTTATATCCTATTATTTCCAGAATTAAGTAGTGGAACTATTGCTCAGGAAGATTCAATCAATATAAATTTAAGTTCACCAACTATTACAGACTCACTGGATCAGAAATAAATGATTTATAAAGAAATTGCAAAAGTTATAAGTACTACTGAAATTGCGGAAAATATATACAAAACTTGTTTAAAATCGCCTAATATTGCTGGTAAAGTGAAGCCAGGTCAATTTATTAATATTTTACCATCCTTTAGTTGGAATAAGGTAATGCGTCGACCTATGAGTATTGCTAGTCAAGAAGGAGAGCAAATTAGTATTATATATAAAGTAATTGGTGAAGGTACTAAATTAATGAAAGACTGGAAATTAAATGAAAATGTTGATATTATAGGCCCGCTTGGTAATTATTGGCAAGGATATGATTCTGTTACTCCAATCCTTATTGCTGGAGGTGTTGGTATTGCACCTATATTAAACTTACATAGTACTCTAAAGCGTAAGAAAATAGTTCATTATTTAATAATGGGTGCTCGTAATAATAGAGAACATTTTATAGATCATGAACCAAATAAAAACATCTATTTATCTACAGATGATGGAAGCTTAGGTATAAAAGGTAATGTGATAGATGCTATAGATTCTATTGATTCAATTAATAAAATTAAGAATTCAAAAATATATGTTTGTGGTCCATCTCTTATGATGGAATCTATCAGAAAATATTCTTTATCTAAACAATTTAAATGTGATGCTGCACTTGAAACAATTATGGCATGTGGAATAGGTATTTGTCAAGGATGTACCGTTGAAAAGAGTATTTCAATAAAATTTGATAATTCATATAGAAAAAAATATGTTTTAGCTTGTATTGATGGACCAATTTTTAATGTAAAAGAAATAGTATCATGCAAATAAAAATTAAGAATACCACCTTTTCTTGTCCAATCCTCTCAGCTAGTGGAACATATGGATATGGTCATGAAGTGTCGGATATCGTAGATTTAAATGATTGGGGAGGGATTATTACAAAATCTGTTACTCGATATCCAAGAGAAGGCAACCCTCCTCCACGAATTGTAGAAACAAGTGCAGGTATGCTAAATTCGATTGGATTAGCAAATATTGGTGTAAAACAATATTGTAAAACTATTATTCCGTTCATTAAAAAGTTAAATACTAATATAATAATTAACATTGCAGGAAGTACTATTGATGAATACATAGAAACTTTACAGATATTAGAAAAAACAGATAGTGATCATGTCGGCTATGAAATTAATATATCATGTCCTAATGTTAAAGAAGGTGGAATGTCATTTGGTAACAATACAAAAATGACAGAGAATTTAACAAGGGAATTAAGAAAAAACACCAATCGTTTATTAATAATGAAATTAAGTCCTAATGTTACAAATATTGAAGATATTGCTCTTTCAGCTGAAGGAGCAGGTGCAGATGCTGTTAGTGCAATTAATACTTTAGTTGGGATGTCAATAGATATTAATAGCAGGAAATCAAAAATTTTTACCAAATACGGTGGTTTATCTGGACCAGCTATAAAACCAGTTGCTATTGCAAGTGTTCATAAAATTTATAAAGTCTTAAAAATTCCTATTATTGGAATTGGAGGGATTACTTGTTTAGAAGACATAATTGAATTTTTACTTGCTGGTGCCACAATGATCGAGATAGGTACGATGAATTATCAAAACCCAGATATTGGACCTCAGTTAAAAACTGAGTTATCAGATTATTTAAAAAATAATAATATCAAAAATATTAAAGAAATTGTAGGAAAGGTAGATTTATAATTGAAATCAATTATTTATTTATGTTTATATATTTTTTTATTAGATTGTTCGTCTTCACCGCGATATACGAGCGGATTAGATAAGTCAAATTATAATTCTACTGTAAAAAAAGAAAAGAAGGCCAAAAATAATAAAAAATTTAATTATAAAAGATCTAAAAAAGTGTATAGAGGAATTTCATCATACTATGGTCCTAAATTCCATGGTAAATTAACCGCTAATGGTGAAATTTTTGATATGTATGGTGTAACGGCAGCCCATAAGGAATTTCCATTTAATACAATTATAAGAGTAACAAATGAAAATAATGGTAAGTCTCATATAATTAGAATAAATGATAGAGGTCCTTATATAGATGGTAGAATTTTAGATTGTAGCTTTGGAGCAGCAAAAAAACTTGGATTTGTAAGTGATGGTGTCGCTCCAGTTAAAATAGAGATTATTGAGTGGGGTGATAATGAATATATGCACCATGATTAAAAGAGGGATTACAATTTATGAAAAAATATATTTTATTTTTTAGTTTTATTATAATTTCATGCAGTATATTTGATCCGCAAGGTATTGAAAACCAGTATAATAGAGTATATGTTGCTTTTCAAGGATTAGATGCAGTTGGAATTGTTAATATTGATTCAGGAGAAGTTAAAAAAATTAATATAGACTATGGTTCTATTGGCTGTGGTAATTATGTATCTCAATCAGAATGTGAATCAGATTCTGAATGTCTTTGGCATAACATGGGCTCAATGAGTCATTGTATGGATGATATAGATGAATGTATGAATTTAAATGAAAGTGATTGTTTCAATGCAGAAGAATGTGATTGGATGATGAATATGTGTATGAATTCTGGAGGGGGTATGAATATGGGAAGTCATACACCGCATTTTATTTCAATAGATGAAATTAATCAATATTGGTTTGTGACAACTATTACTAGTGGTTATTTAGGAAGATATAATTTAGAAACAGATGAGCTTATTGATAATATATTTATTGGTGATTCTCCTGCACTCATTTCTCTTAATGAAGAAAGTAAAAAATTGTATATTTCTAGGATGATGCCTATGCAGGGAATGATGACTGGATCAGAATCTAGCATAATCCAAGAAATTGATTATTCAGACCCTATAAAAATGATTCAATCTAATGAATATGCTATTGGATCACCAGCTCCTCATGGAGTTGCTATTAATAATAATGGTAATGAAGTTTACACAATAAGTAATACAGCTGATTGGTTTTATAAAATAAATCCATTAACTAATCACATTGAAGGTGTTTCATTAGATTCAAATTTCAATAATAGTCCTAACATAGCTGTAAATCGATTAAAACCTATTCAATGTCTATCAGTAAATGATAGCATAGTATTTATTACTTGTTCTTCAGGAATATCTTATAATTCGTATACAGGTGTAAATGATACTATCCCAGGAATTATACAAATGTGGAATTCAAATACTATGAAATTAATTGATACTTTGGAGTTTTCGTGGAATAGTAGTCCATGGCATTTAATTAATTCTCCTACCAATAATTCAATTTTTATTGTTTTAAGTGGAGATAATTTATATCCTGGTAGTGCTGGTGTAGTAAATATACAATATGATGATAGTAACTTATATATGTTATGGAATAATTATTCTGAAATATTTAAAACTTTACATGGAATAGATATAACAAATGATGGTCAAATACTTTTTGTTAGTGGAAGAGGAGATGGAATGCTTCATTTGTTTAATTCAGAAACAGGTCAACTTATTAAATCAATAGAATTAGATGAAAATCTTTCTTCAATTATGGCTGGTGGAATTAGCTCTGCTTACTAAAAATAATTTTTTTTTTCTATTAATCTTTATATTTTTATCATGTCAAGATAAAGGCAATTCCTTAACATCTCAAAATTCGGATATAGCGTACAAAGAGTATACCCTGAATAGTGATGGGAGTATTGAATATACGGAGATGTCAATACATGATTTTCAACCATCTAAAGATTGCAAAGAGTGCCATGAAACTCATTATAATGAATGGGTAAATTCAATGCATGCTTATTCAATGAGAGGTCCACTATTTTTTAGTAGGTGGAATGAAGAAAAAATTAAAAGGCATACTGGTGAGAGATTTTGTGTGCAATGTCACAGCCCAGTCGCTTTTGTTACAGGGACACCACTAGATGAATATAGTAGTGTAAGTCAATTGCAGGAATCATATATTTCAGAAACAATTAAAGAAGGGGTTGGTTGTGATATATGTCATACTGTAACCCAATTAAGTCCTTCTGTCCATACCGATAACACAATTGCTGCTATTGCAAAATACTTTTTAAATCCTGGAGAAAATATAAAATATGGCAGTTTAAAAGATCCTGTTAGTAATACTTTCCATGATTCTGAATATAATCCTATTTATGCAAGATCTGAAATATGTCTTCCATGCCATGATCTTACTGTAAGAGATGTTGAAGCTGAAATTACATTTACAGAATGGAATCGTATACCCGGCTTATCTATGTCTGGAGCTCTTTCATGTCAAGAGTGTCATATGCCAATGAAATCTAATGGGTATCACGATCATAGCTTTGTTGGTGTAGGTTTAGATTTAACATATTCCCCCATTGATAATCCACAATATCAATCTGTTGAAAATTTATTGAATTCTGCACTAGATATTAAATTTGGATCACCAACCGATACTTTAGTAAATCAGATTAAAGGCGGAGACACATTAAAAATACCTATTACTATTTCTAGTAAAACAGCTCATTCAATACCTTCTGGTGTTTCTTTTGCTAGAGAAGCATGGCTCAGAATAACTATTAAAGATAATAATGAAAATATAATATTTGAATCTGGTGATGTTTTGCCTGATCAGCCATTATCAAAGAATGATCCTGAATTACTTTATTTTACTTCCTATTTATTAGATGAAAATCTAGATACAACATCATCAGTAACTGATGTAAAATCAATTATAAATAATAGTTTGATGGCATTTAGTGAACGATTTCATTTATATAAAGTAAAGATTCCTCCGAGTATAACAGGTAATATTAAAGTAGATATAAAGATGCTTTTTAGAAATTTTAAACCAACTTTACTAGATCAGCATGAAGAATTACTGCAAAACTTAACAATTTTTGTTATGGCAGATACTATGCAAGTAATAGAAGTAATTGAATAATGTTGTTACAAATTAAGAAGTGTCTTCTATATTTAATTTTTTTTACCTTATACCAAACTAAAATAGAATAGATATGTATAAATTATTAATAGCTGGATTTATTTCTTTTTGTTTTTCTCAATATAATATGGAATTGGTTGGGTATTTAGGATTTGAACAAGATGTTTCGGATATTACTGGATTTGCCCAAGATAATAGAGAGTTTGCAGTTATAGGTTTACAGAATTCAGCTGCCTTTGTTGATATTACTGATCCTACTAATCCATATGAAATTGGAAGAATTTCAGGAGGAACTAGTATTTGGAGAGACCTTAAGTATTGGAACAGACATGTATATATCGGAACTGAAGCATCAGATGGAGTTAAAGTTGTAAGTGTAGAAGATCCAGATAATCCTGTATTAGTTTCAACCATATCAGATTTTACTAACAGTCATAATATTCATATTGATGTAGATGGATATTTATATGTAGTAGGTGCATCAACCTATGATATTTGGATTTATGATTTAAGTGTGCCAGCGATACCTCAATTGATAGGTACTTGGAATGGTGAGTATATGCATGATATTGAAGTATTTAATAATAAGATTTATGGTGCAGGTATTTATTCTGGATATTTTTATATAATTGACGTCTCTGATAAGTCTAACCCATATACTTTAGTTTCGTACAATACCGGTGGTGGCTATATAAGTACACATGATTGTGCTGTTACATATGATGAACAATATTTATTTACTGCTGATGAGAATACTGGGGGACATATTAAAGTTTGGGATATTTCAGATTATAATAATATTAATTTGGTTTCTGAATATATGACTGATCCAAGCCATTCATCTCATAATATATATATTAGACCTGAAACAAATTATTTAATAATTTCCTACTATGCAGATGGTACTAGAATGTTAGATATTTCTGATCCAACTAATCCAATTGAAGCGGCATATTATGATACTTCAAATATAGAAGGTCTTTATGTTGGGAATTGGGGTACATATGCTTATCTTCCTAGCGGATACATAATATCAAGCGATATAGAAACAGGTCTATATGTATTAATGTCACCTTTGATTCTATCGCCACCCGAAATGGAGTATTCTGTGAGCAATACAGATTTTGTTCTAGATAATGGAGAAATTATTACAGGTACCATCAATGTTTCTAATATAGGTGATGAAGAATCAACTCTCAATTATAATGTTTCAACATCTCCATTTGAAGTGGTTGGTGGTTCTGATGCTTTTGGTTATTATTGGTCTGATTCCAATATGAATGAAGATATTTCTTTTAATTGGATTGATATTTCTGAAACAGGAAGTATATACACGTTCCCTAATAATGATAATGCTGGAGATAATGTTTCTTTAGGTTTTAATTTTCCATTCTATGGAGAAATATATAATTCTTTGATTATTAATCCAAACGGTTGGATTGGATTTGGTGATGATAATTCAGAATGGGATAATTCTAGTATTCCATCATCTAATGCACCTCAGTCAGCTATATTTGGATTATGGGATGATTTGAACCCTGAAAATGAAAATTGCAATCAATATTGTTCAGGAAACGTATATTATCATAGTAATGCAGATCGAATGGTAATATGGTTTAATAATGTTGCACATTGGTGGACAAATTTTGAAAATAGCTTTTATAATTTTCAAATTGTTTTATTCCCAGATGGTAAAATAGAAATTAATTATAATTCTATAGAAGGTAGTTATGATGCAACTGTTGGAATACAGAATAGTGATAGTTCAATTGGTATGCAAATAAGTACTGGATCTCAATATATTAATAATAATTTATCTCTTAGCATTAATAGTGCTCAAAATTGGATAGATTTTTCTGATAATAGCATTGGTACATTAGAGCATAATGAGTTTGAAATTATATCATTTGAAATTGATTCAAATACTTTAGATGAGGGTGTCTATTATAGCTATATCAATATAAATTCTAATGGTGGTTCTGCTACTATTCCAATTAGCTTATCAGTTAATCCTAATAATGATTATTTATCTGGTGATGTTAATATGGATATGACAGTAAATGTATTAGATATTATTATTACTGTAAATTTTGTTTTAGGAATTGATAACCCCTCTAATTTAGAGTATGATATTGCAGATGTAAATAATGATAATATTCTGAATATATTAGATATAGTAAACCTTGTAAATATTATTTTAAATTGAAAACATCATTTTGATTATTTTTTCAGGTAAATATTTATTAATCCTGATTATTAAAATATTTTCTGTACCTTTATTTTCTCAAGTATTTGATTTTAATACAAATTTAATTCCAATTAATTATAATAATGAACTATTGGAAAGACCTTTTGCAGGAGGTTTGAACCGTCCAAAAATTCAATGGATTGATTGGGATTATGATTTAGATTATGATCTTTTTATATTGGATGGAAGTGGTTATTTAAGATATTTTCAAAATGTTGGCAATATACATGAACCAGAATTTCAACTTAAAACAACGTCATTTCAAAATTTATATTGTGGTAATTGGTTTTATTTTGGTGATTTTGATAATGATAATGAATTAGAATTATGTACTCAAAATCATGTAATAAGTGATTATATTTCTTACTATGATAATAATGAAGGTGACTTGATTTTTATCGATATACTAAGTTATAACTCTATTGAAGTTGAAAGTTCAACTGTTATGACCCCTACATTTGCAGATATAGATAATGATAATGATCTTGATTTTTTTACTGGTAATGTTTCTGGAACATTAACATTTTTTGAAAATGTAGGTTATTCAAATAATATTCCTCAATTTGAATTTATTACAAGTAATTGGCAAGATATATACATTGTTGGAGGTTTAAATAATCAACAACGACATGGTGCATCTGCTATTGCATTTATTGATTTAGATGGAGATATGGATTTAGACTTAAGTTGGGGAGACTATTTCCAGCAAAGTTTATATATAATTTGGAATTCAGGTACACCAGAAATCCCATCATTACAACAAATTATTGATCAGTTTCCTCCAAATGACCCACTTATTACAGCTGGACAAAATATGCCATCTTTTGCAGATTTAGATGGCGATAATGATAAGGACTTATTTGTGACTGTTCTTTCTGGTGCTTATGGAAATCAACTTATTAATAATTTTTACTATTATAATAATACAGGTACTGATTTGGAGCCAATATATACATATACTACAGATAATTATTTATCAAGTCTAGATTTATTTGCTAATAGTTGTCCACAATTAATTGATATTGATAATGATAATGATTTAGATCTATTTATTTCAAATCAATATGATCAAATTGAGTCACCTCCTGAAGGGCACATATTTTTTTTCCGGAATATCGGTACAGATACTGCCCCTAGTTTTATAAATGAAAATACATCTTTACTCAATGAAGATATTGGGCAAATGCTTAAACCTACCTTTGGTGATTTAGATAATGATGGAGATTTAGATTTAATCGTTGGAGATTTTAATGGATATTTACAATATTTTGAAAATATTAGTAATGGGTCAAACATAACATTTTATCAACATGAAAATGTTTTTTCTGAGATTGATCTTTCTGGAAATTCAACCCCCTCTTTAGCTGATCTAGATAATGATGGAGATTTAGATTTAATTATTGGAGAGCTAAATGGGAATATTAATTATTATAAAAATTTTGGTAGTGTTTTTGAATATAATTTTATACAGGAAATTTTCAATATTAATATCAATATAGATGCAAACTCATCAATTGAAATTTTTGATTGGGACCAAGATCAAGATTATGATCTTTTATTAGGAAATAATAATGGTGATATTATGTTATGTGAGAATATTGGAACTAAATATAATTATAATTTTAACCAAGCTTGTGAAATATTGTTATCAAATTTAGGAAATAATACAAAAGTAACTTTAGGGAGACTATTTTCCCAAGATACTTTAGATGTAATTGTAGGTATATCAACTGGTGGGGTATTGCATTTATCTTCCTATCAACCCAATTTAAATATTAATTCTATTTCAAACTTACAAACGATGGAGATAAGCCTAATGCCAAATCCATTTAATAGTCTTTTAAATATTAACTATTATATAGATATACCAGGAAATATTAATATATCAATAACCGATTTAAATGGGAAAAATATTTTATTAATTAGTGATCAGTATCATTTTCAAGGACAATATTCAACTACATGGAATGCAAATAATTATGCTAGTGGTGTATATTTAATTAATGTAAGTTCTCAATATAATACTAGTGCTGAAAAAATAACTTTGATAAAATAAAAATCAAGTTTTAAAATAATTATTATGATTCCAAACTTTCTTAGATGGATATTTGTTAAATATAATCAGAAATTAAATAATGATAAAGAATTTGAGAATATTTTAGAATTTAGTGAGTTAATTAATTCTGTAAATATATACCGAGATAAATGGCATATTCCTCATATTTATTCTCAAAATGAGCAGGATTTGTTCTTTGCCCAAGGTTATATTCATGCCCAAGATAGAATGTGGCAAATGGAACTAAATCGAAGAACAGGACAAGGTCGTTTAGCTGAAATTTTTGGTCAAATAGCTTTAAATACTGATCGTTTGACACGTACCTTAGGTTTTAATAGATTAGCAATAAAAGACTGGGAGTTAATAAGTAATAATGATAAAAAAAACTTGATATCTTATTCTGAAGGTGTTAATGCATGGATGTCAAAAAGACAACTTCCAATTGAATTTAAAATAACTAGAGTAAAACCTCAAGAGTGGTCTCCATTAGATACTTTAGCTTGGAGTAGAGTAATGATGTGGACTCTTTCTCATGGATGGTCAGGAACATTAACACGTAATAAAATTATTAATATAGTTGGAAGTGAAATGGCAAAGGAGTTAAAAGTCCTCTATCCAAATGATAATCCAATTGAAATATATGATAATGATTTAAGTTTTGACATTGATGAAATGACTCAATCGGCACAAGGCCCGTTTCTAAAGAAAGATATGGAGGGAGGGGGACGTGGTTCAAATGCATGGGCAATATCAGGGGAAAGATCAGAATCAGGCAGGCCTATTTTATGTAATGATACCCATTTAGTCCTTTCAGTCCCTTCTATATGGTATCTAAATCATTTATATTCGGATAATGGCTATCATTGTGTTGGTTCAACTATACCTGGATTGCCAGGTGTTCTAATTGGTCACAATAATAAGATAGCTTGGGGAATTACGCTTGCCTATATAGATGTAGAAGATATATTTATTGAAAAATTAGATGTTACAGATCCAGAAAGATATATATATAAAAACAGTAGCAAATCATTTGAATATATATCTGAATTAATTTCAGTAAAAGGAGAAAAAGATCATATTGAAAATGTAAAATATACTATCCATGGCCCATTAATAGGCTCTACAATAGGTAGCGAAAATCAAGTAATTTCATTATGTTCAAAAGCACTTAATCCAAGTAAATCATTATCAGGTTTTTTTCAAGTTAATAGGGCAGATAATTGGCGATTATTTGCAGAAGCTATTAAACAAATATCATCCACTCAGCTTAATTTTGTTTATGCTGATATAGATAACAATATTGGTTTGTATGTTTCTGGGAGGGTTCCAATTAGAAAAAATGGCCAAGGAGATGTTGTATGTCCTGGATGGAATGGAGAATTTGATTGGATTGATGAGATCCCACATGAACATATGCCCAATGTATTAAATCCTAGTTCTGGATATATTATTTCATGCAATAATAAAGTAGTGGGACATAATTATCCTTATTTTTTAGGAAATTCTTTTATGAATGGAAATAGAGCTAAAAGAATTGAGAGTATTTTTGATAAAAACAAAAAACTATCAAAAGATTTGTGTTTGGGTTTACATATGGATGTTTATTCTATTGTTGGTGAAAAATTAGTAAATGGTTTGATAAAAAAGTTTCGTACTGCTAAACCTAAAGCTCAACACATTATTGATATACTAACAAAGTGGGATTTTTTACTTAATAAAGAATCTATTGGTGCTACAGTATATCAAGTTTTTGTATATAAATTGATAAAACGAATTATTGAACCATATTTAGGGAAAGATTTAACAATAAAATATTTAGGTGAAGGTACTCACCCAATATTATTACCAGTGAATGAATTACTAGGTAATGCTATTGAGGCAATATTTAATATACTAAAAAATCCATCTTCTAAATGGGTAAAATCAAAGAAAGAAGCATTAAATATCATTGAAAATTCTATGGTAGAAACATGTATTTGGCTTGAAAATAATTTAGGGAATGATCCAATGAATTGGGAATGGGGAAGTATTCATACTGCTACATTTATTCATAGTTTTTCACAGAATAAAATTTTAGATAAAATATTTAGTCTCGGTCCATTTCCCATAGGTGGTGATACCGATACGGTACACCAAACTGCTTATAACCCAAATTCACCTTTTAAGGCAACTGCTTGGTCACCTGTTAATAGATTTTATTATGATATTGGAGAATGGGATAATTCATTAACTATATTGCCTCCAGGGCAAAGCGGAGTATTGGGAAGCAAACATTTTGATGATATGCTAATTAAATGGTATAAAGGGGAGTATATACCTTTATATTGGTCAAAAAAAATAGTTAAGAAAAATGCAGTAAAAACATTGAAATTTATCACAAAGAATTAAATTATGAAAAGTAAAAGAAAATCTATTAGAATAAATAAGGTATATACTCGATCTGGAGATTCAGGAAAAACTTCACTTGCGGATGGTGAAATTAGATTTAAAGATGATGATCGTATAGAATCATATGGAGCAATTGATGAATTAAATGCACATCTAGGTTGCTGCAATGAATTGTTAGAAGCAAATAGGAATAAACAATTTCTATCAGTACAAGATAAAATTATTGATATACAAAATGAGTTGTTTAATATTGGTGCATATCTTGCTTCTGGAAAGAATAAAAATGAAAAAAATTTCTCTGATTCATATTTAGATAAAGTAAAAAAAATGGAAATTGAAATTGATACAATCAATGAGTCATTAACTGGTTTAGAATCTTTTGTTTTGCCTGGTGGAAGCATTATAAATGCACATTTTCATATAGCCCGAACTATATGTAGAAGAGCTGAGAGGCGTGTAATAAAGCTATCTAAAATTGAAACAGTTAATGCTCATATCATTATTTATTTAAATAGATTATCTGATTTATTATTTGTCTGGAGTAGATGGATATCAAAATTATTAGGTCACCAAGAAAATTTATGGAAAATAAATTAAAGTTTTTTTGTAAATACTCCTTAATTATATTTTTTTTGAATTTATCTATTAGTTCAGAAAAAGAATATTTTCAACAACATGTTGAATATGAAATTGAAGTGACATTAAATGATTCGATCCATTGTCTAGAAGCATATGAGAAAATAGTATATACTAATAATTCTCCTGATACTTTGTATTACATTTGGTTTCATCTATGGCCTAATGCATACAAAAATTTAGAAACAGCTTTTGCAAAACAAAAAAAACGTTTTTTTGATACCAAATTTTTATTTTCAGAAGAAAAAGATAGAGGATATATTGATAGTCTTAATTTTAAAATTAATGGAAAAATAGCAGAAACTGAATTTCATAAAGAATGGATTGACGTAATGAAATTAAAATTATTAAATCCACTATTTCCTAAAGAAAAAATTACTATTGAAACTCCATTTTATGTAAAGCTACCTAAAATATTTTCTAGATTGGGACATACTGGAAAACACTATGAAATCACTCAATGGTATCCAAAACCAGCAGTATATGATAATAGAGGATGGCACCCAATGCCATATTTAGACATGGGTGAATTTTATAGTGAGTTTGGTAGTTTCAATGTAAGAATAACTCTTCCAGAAAACTATAGAATAATGGCTACAGGTGATTTAGTAAATGGTGACAAAGAATATCTATGGTTGGACTCTTTAGCTAGCTTAGGGGATTCACTCCATTCTCTTGATAAAAAAGAATTTAAAGCTGCTTTAAAGGATTTAAAAAAGCCTAAAAAAAATAAATCTAATATTTTAAAAAAAATGCAACAAATATTAAATAGGAAAGAAGAAGATGTAGTTGTAAAAAATACTAAAATGAAAACTGTGCATTTTTATCAAGATAATGTTCATGATTTTGCATGGTTTGCTGATCCAAATTGGATAGTCCGAAAGGGAAGTTTAGAAGTAGAGGGACGTAAGAATAAGATTACATTATGGAGTATGTATCTTCCTAAAAATGCTGAACTATGGGAAAACTCCATTGAATATCTACATGATTCAGGCTTTTGGTTTAGTAAATTTAATGGATACTACCCCTATAATCATATTACTGCAGTTGATGGTGATTTAAGTGCTGGAGGAGGGATGGAGTACCCTAATATAACAGTCATTTCGGAGATGGATTCAAAACATTTGCTCGAAATGGTAATCATGCATGAAGTAGGTCATAATTGGTTTTATGGTATTTTAGGTAGTAATGAGCGAGATCATACTTGGATGGATGAAGGTCTAAATGAATTTTGTAATATTAGATACTGGGATAAAAAATATGGTAAGGATAATATGCGATATGTTGTTAATGATTTTATACAAAACAAGTTAGGACCGTTTAGTATTGCAAATAATCTAAAATTTGGTTTTTTTGAATATACTGGATACACATCTTGGATTAAGCTTGGAGATGAGGAAAAATTAGAGACATCTTCAAATGATTTTAAAAGAAGAGCTAATTATTGGCTAAGCTATTCAAAACCAATGGTTTATTCTTGGCATTTATTACATTATTTAGGTGAAGAAAAAATTGATAATATTTTACAAGGATATTATACTGATTGGAAGTTTAAACATCCATATCCCTCAGATTTTTTTAAATATGTAAAAAAATATTCAGGTAAAAATGTTGATTGGTATACAAGCGACTTATTTTATAGTACAGGATATATTGATTATTCTGTAAAAATAAAAAATAATAATGCAATGTTTAAAAATAATGGATCACTAACTGTTCCTTTTGAAGTTGCATATTATAATAAAAATAAAGATCTAATTTCACGTCAATGGTTTGAAAATGTGAAGGATCAAAAATCAATTAAATTGGATAAAGAAATAAAGTCAGTGATTATAGATCCAAGTCAAACCTTACCTGATATTAATAGATTTAATAATTCAACATCAAAACCAATAAATTTCACTTGGATATTTGATCAACCCAAATATCATACTCATGAAATATTCTGGATGCCTTGGTTTTTTGATTATAATCAATATAATGGTTGGACGCCAGGTATAAAATTTTCAAATGGATTCTTATCGCAATATGACTACAATATTGAATTTAAGCCGATGATAGATTATACTAATAATAATATTATTGGTAGTATAGCATACACTAAGAAGTTTTATAAAATATTTAAATCTTATTTAAGTCAAATAAAATTAAAATATGATAAGTTATATGGACGAGATGGGTTAAAAATATACTTTGAAGGAAAATATAAAGAACATTTAAAACGTTATCCAGTTTTAACTAATTCTTTAACTTTGAATTATCATGAATTTAGTAGTGATGTGCTTGATACTTCTTATTATGAAATAGAAAATCAATCAAATATTTATACTGAAATTGAATATATTAATCGTCCTAGCGCTATACTTAGATATAATATAACAACTGGTTTGAAAAAATCAATATTAAATGCTAAATATACTAAAGTTCATTTAAGAGCAAATATTTATTACAAATTTACAAAAAATATACAACCTAAACTTAGAATATGGCTCGGGGGTTTTTTAAATAGTGTTAATATTCCTAAGCAATACTTAATTTATTTAAGTAGTGGAGTTGATCCTGATTTCACCAATAAATATATTTTAAACCGAACAAATATTCAAAATGATGTAAGTATGGGATTAAAACAATATAATTTGTCAGGTGGTCCATCTATCCATGGTATCATTTTAGATGAGAACAATCGTCTAAAGGGGGTTGATAGTTGGATTTTATCTCTGACTTTAGAGTCTAGATTGCCTAAAACACCTGGAAAGTTTTTTGTTGATGCAATGTTCATCATTAATGACAAGATATATTATGATTTGGGTTGGAAAACTTCTAAGGGGCCAATAACTTTAATTATTCCAATTTTTCAAAGTTGGGATCAGAATCAATTTAATAATAATGATCAGTTAGATTTACTATTAAAACGTATTAGATTTACTATAGATATACCAGATTTTTCTGGTAATTTTCTATAGATTAGATATAAAATCGATTGGAGATGTCCAAAATTAATAATGAAATTCACTATATATTTTTAATAGATGAATAGAAGCTATTTTAAATATCTTTTGTTTATATTTATATCTTGTATTTTTTCACAACAAGAATCAGAGATAAGCACTACTGGAAGCTTTGGAACTGTTACAATTAATGGAGAATTATATAACCAGATTGCTATTCGTCCTGAAATACCTCTTGGTAAAATAGGTTTAGCACTTGATATTTACTTATACTATAATGATGAAGGAATATATTTAGAAAGTTGGAATTTCAGTTCATTTCCAAGTGCATATAAAACTATTATCGATAAAATATATTACCTTAAATGGGGAAAGCCAGAAGAGGATTTTTATTTTATTTTAGGTGCATTACCTAATATTTCAATTGGTAGTGGAATTTTAGTTAGTGAATATTCTAATATTATTGAATATCCACAAGTTAGACAAGTAGGAATAAATTTAAATCTAAAAGTAAAAAAAATTAAGTTAGAAGTAATACATAGTAATTTTAAGGATATAGATCCTGCGCTTGTGGGGGTTAGAGGTGCAATGAATATATTGCCTAATTTATATGCAGGTCTATCTTATGTTACTGATTTAGACCAAAACAATGGTTTAAAAGATACTGATGGTGATGATTATCCTGATTATTATGATTATTATCCTAATGATGAGGCTAAACATGATAGTTTAGCTTATTGGGAAAATATTTATACTGAAATTACAGGTGGTTTATCTGGTTTTGATAATTGGTATTTTGGTTACAATCATAATAATCCATATGATCCGAGTATTGTAGATAAAGATCCAATTGCTGGGGTTGCATTTGATTTAACATATTTATTGTCAAAAAAAATTAAAATTTATTCTCAAGCTGCTAAACTAATAGGTAAACTAGATTCTGCTCCAGAAGGTGTCTCTAATTTAGAACTAGGATGGGGAGTTGTTCCTATTGGTTTGTCAAGTTATTGGGGTCCTATGAATTTTCAATTAGAGTTCCGTTATAATTCATCAAATTTTTTATTTAATTATTGGAATCGAACATATGATATTAATCGTGCAACTATTTTTTATGATACAGAGGGAAGCAAAATTCAAACTAAAGAAAGCCAATTATATAGATTTGGTGCATTAGGTGGTTTGTTCTCCAAAGCAAGTTTTGATTTTATAAATCTATTTAGTATATCTTTAGGGTATCAAGATATGCGGGGAGAAATATGGAATGAGCAAGAATTAAAATATTTAAATGATGCCAATAAAACATTTTTAGGATCATTAAGTTTAAATACAAAACATATACCTAAGCTTGAACAAGCTGAAGCATTTTATCAGCAAATGGATGTACCTAATCCCTTTGACTTTAACCCGACTTTAAGTACACTATGGGGTTATAATCTAGGTGTTGAAATATCTGATGGAGTAAAGCTTGTTTATAAATCTCGCACTACATATATGTCAGACCCTGATAATATCAATAAATTAATTCCAATTGAAACGCTACAAATTGAAACGCAAGTAATGTTTTAGTATTATGAAACCTGCAAATGAAATAAGAAAACAATTCATTGATTTTTTTAAAAACAAGAAACATAAATACATTCAAAGTTCATCTGTTTTTCCTAAAAATGATCCAACCTTGCTTTTTACAAACGCAGGTATGAATCAATTTAAACCTTATTTTCTAGATATTGAAAAACCAAAATTTAGAAGAGCTGTTAATTCGCAAAAATGCATTAGAGTTAGTGGTAAACATAATGATTTAGAAGAAGTTGGAATTGATGATTATCATCATACTTATTTTGAAATGTTAGGTAATTGGTCATTTGGTGACTATTATAAAGATGAAGCAATAAAATGGGCATGGGAACTTTTGACTGAAGTTTGGAAGCTAGATAAAGATAGATTATGGGTTACTATTTTTAAAGATGATGATGAATCTGGTGAAGTATGGAAAAAAAATACCGACATTGATCCAAAACGAATCCTAAGGTTTGGACATAAAGAAAACTTCTGGGAAATGGGTGAGACGGGACCATGTGGACCTTGTACTGAAATTCATTATTATACTGGAGAGTCCATTAGAAATCAAAAGGCAATTGGTGTAAATAAATTGTCTGATTATAGGGAAATATGGAATTTAGTATTTATTCAATATAATAGGAAAAAGGATGGTGCCTTAGAAGATTTACCATCAAAACATGTTGATACTGGTGCCGGATTTGAAAGATTGGTGGCAATATTAAATGGAAAATCATCTAATTATGAAACAGATCTTTTTATTCCGATTTTAAATAAAATAGAAGAAATTTCTGGAAAAAAAATAAGTTTTAATAAAGGTGTGTCCCACAGGGTTATAGCAGATCATATACGTATGATTTCATTCTCAATTGCTGATGGTGCTATGCCTAGTAATGATGGAAGAGGATATGTAATAAGAAGAGTATTGCGCAGAGCTGCTAGATTTGGAAGGATGTTGAATCTAAAACAACCTTTTATGTATAAACTTGTAGATGTTTTATCAGAAATGTTTGGTGAAATATATCCAGAGCTCATGGATAGAAAAGAACACATTCAGAAGGTAATTAAATCAGAAGAAACCTCATTTGGCGAAACCTTAGATAGAGGGCTTGAAATATTTGAAGAGATTATTTCTTCAAGTAAAAATAAAAAAATCTCAGGTCAAGATGCTTTTAAGTTATATGATACTTATGGTTTTCCAATAGATTTAACTCAACTTATCGCTAAAGAAAAAGAGTTTATTGTGGATAAAGTTAGTTTTGATAAGCTTATGGAAAAACAAAAGGCTAGAGCTCGTTCGAAAGAAAAATTTATATCCAATGATTCTGCAATTGATTGGATTGTTCTGAATGAAGGACATGAAACCAATTTTATAGGTTATGATCAAAATCAAATTGAATCAAAAATTATAAAGTATAATATTAATAAAAATCTAGTAAAACTAGCTATAGATCAGACACCATTTTATGCTGAGTCTGGTGGCCAAGTATCTGATATTGGTTTCATCTCAAATTCTGATTTTAAAATTGAAATTAATGATGTTCAAAAACATGGGAATGATTTTATACATTATGGAAAACTCGTTTCAGGTGAAATAAAAAAGAATGATAGTGTTTTAGCTCAAATCAATCTGAATAATCGCCAGAAAATCAAATTAAATCATACTGCAACTCATTTATTACATAAAGCATTGAAAGAAGAATTAGGAAATCATGTGCAGCAAGCAGGGTCATTAGTAGCTTCAAATTTACTGCGTTTTGATTTGACGCATTATGAAAAGTTAACATTAGAAAATATCTTTAATATTGAAAACAATATATCAAATATTATAAGAGAGAATATTAAAGTTTCTACATCTATTTGTAATTATCAAGAAGCAAAAAAAGATGGTGCTGAGGCATTATTTGGTGAACAATATGGAGAGAATGTAAGGGTTGTAGATATTCCAGGATTCTCAAAGGAATTATGCGCAGGAACTCATGTAGATAGAACTGGTGATATTGGAGGGTTTAAAATAGTTTCTGAATCTTCTCTAGCAACAGGCATTCGCCGGATAGTCGCAATTACAGGAAGTGCAATACCAGAATTGTTATCTAAACAGGAATTGGTATTAAAAAAATTAAAAAGTGTGCTGAATTGTAATAATAAAGAAATCGTACCACGAATAGAATTATTATTAAGTGAGAAGAAACAGCTTGAAAAGGAAATTCATAAAGTCAAAAGTATTAATGACTTAGATATTGTTAAAAAATTAATCACCAATGCAAAAGATTATAGTGGAATAAGACTAATTATTTCTCAAATTGATTTCGAAGGTGATATTAAATTAATTGGAGATAGTTTTAGAAAACAAATAAATAGTAAAGGAATTGCATTGATAGGTTTGGTACAAAATAATAAGCCGATAATTATGTGTGCTATCACAGATGATTTGACAAAAAATATTCAAGCTAATGTATTAGTAAAAAAAGTAGGAAAAATTATAGATGGAGGAGGCGGAGGTAAGAGCCATTTAGCTACTGCAGGAGGGAAAAAAATGAGTAAGATTAAAGAAGCATTATTATATGGAGAAAAAATTATTAAAACTAAAATGGATTCTATAAATGAATAGCAATAAATTAATATTTGAAAAATCTGTTCGTGGACGTAAAGGTTATAGTTTACCATCTTCTGATGTTCCTAAAATTAAATTAGATAAACATATTGATAAAAAACTTTTAAGATCTACTAAAATTGGATTGCCTGAAATGACAGAACCACAAATAGTTAGACATTTTGTCAATTTATCTATTAAAAATCATCATGTAGATCGTGATTTTTATCCTTTAGGCTCTTGCACAATGAAATATAACCCTAAAATTAATGAAGTGCTTGCAAATACACCTGAATTTAGAAATTTGCATCCAGAATCTTCTATTAAATCAGCACAAGGTGCTTTGCATTTAATATTTGAATTAGAGCAAATGCTTCTAAAAATAACGGGTATGTCTCGAGCTACACTTCAACCAAGTGCAGGCTCACAAGGAGAATTTGCTGGCCTTCTAATTATAAAAAAATATCATGAGCAAAATAAAAGTCATAGAAAATATATTATTATTCCTGAAACAGCGCATGGTACAAATCCTGCGAGTGTTGTATTAGCTGGATATGAAACATTACAAGTTAAAACAGATGAACGAGGTAGGATAGATTTAAAGCATTTAAAATCTTTAATTAACCCTGAGGTAGCAGGAATGATGTTAACACAACCAAATACTTTAGGTCTATTTGAAGATGAAATTCATCTTATATCAAACTTAATTCATTCTATTGATGGTTTAATGTATATGGATGGTGCAAATTTAAATGCTCTTATAGGACTATGTCGTCCTATTGATATGGGTTTTGATATTACTCATATTAATCTTCATAAAACCTTTTCTACCCCTCATGGAGGTGGTGGACCTGGTGCTGGTCCTATAGCTGTTGTAGATAAATTAGTGCCCTATTTGCCCACACCTATTATTGAAAAAGATAAGAAAGGACTTTATTTTCTAAATAACAAACTTCCTAATAGTATTGGTCGATTACATACGTTTTATGGAAATTATTCTATATTGATCAGAGCCTATGTTTATATAAGAATGCTGGGTGAGGATGGTTTAAAGACAATGACTAAAAATGCAATTATTAATGCAAATTATTTAAAAAGTTTAATTAAAGATTATTTTGAAATTCCATATTCAAATGGTACTTTACATGAGTTTGTTGCTTCTGGAATTAAGCAAAAGTCTAAAGGAGTAAAGGTAATTGATATAGCTAAAGCACTTCTAGATTATGGTTTCCATGCTCCTACAATATATTTTCCAATTAATATTGCTGAATCTATGATGATTGAACCAACAGAATCTGAAACTAAGGAAACGATAGATAGATTTGCTAATGCATTAATTGAAATAGATAAATTAATAAATATTGACCCAGATAAGGTTTTAAATGCTCCTCAATCTACACCTGTACGTAGGCTAGATGAAACTAAGGCCAATAGAGAATTAGACTTACAATGGGGAAATTAAAATACTATAAAAATAATGATAAAATTTATTTAAGTTTATCTAAAGGAGAGCTTATAAATAAATCTTTGAAAAAGCTTGCGGAAGAATTAGAAATAAAAAGTGCTTGGATAAATGGAATTGGTGCACTCCAGGATCCAGAGATTGGTTTTTATATTTTAAATTCTAAAGAATACAGAAAGAAAAATTATGTTGGTATTTATGAACTAACATCTTTAACTGGTAATATTACAATCAATAATGGTGAACCTTTTGTACATACTCATGTAACTTTTTCCGATATTAATTATAAAGTTTATGGTGGCCACTTATTTGATGCACAAATTGCTGTAACTGGGGAAATAATAATTTTTACTTCTTATGATTCAATTAATAGAAAATATAATGATGAAATAGGGCTATCACTATGGTGTTTAAGCAAAAATTAATAAATTGAATAAAGTAGAGACAAATCTTGCACCTAAAGCTATCGGATTCTATTCACAGGGCATTAAGACAGAAAATTTGATATTTACTTCTGGCCAAATACCCATTGATCCTAATTCAGGTAAATTAATTGTTGATGATTTTAAAAAAGAAGTAGAGCAAGTATTGGAAAATATAGATGCTATTTTAATTGCTGGAGGAAGCAGCATTAATAGAGTGGTAAAATTAACTGTTTATTTAACTGACTTATCTCTATTTGATGAATTGAATGAGGTGTTTAAAAAATATTTTAATGATAACAAACCCGCAAGATCGACTATACAGGTATCAGCCCTACCTCTTAATTCAAGAATTGAAGTAGATGCTATAGGTTCACGAAAATAGTATGAAATATCTAAATTATTTTATAGCATTTTTATTTATAACAAATTTGATAGCGAGCCTAAATAATAATGACACCCTTAATTATAAAAATCCACAAATCTCTTGGAGATTAGCAATCATACCAGGTTTAGGCCAAATTTATAATGAAGAATATTTTAAATCATTTAGTTTTATAACTTTACAAATTTATTCAGGTTACAAATATATACAGTTAAACAATGAAAATAATTATTCAATGAGAAATACATATGCTTGGTGGACATTCGGACTATATATTTGGAGTATGCTTGATGCATATGTAGATGCCCACCTTTCATCATTTCCAGTTAATAAATCAAACCAATCAAATGAAGAATTTACAGAATAAGATATGTGTGGTATTGTAGGCATATCATCAGAAAATACAACAGCATCACTATCAATATACAATGCGCTAACAGTATTGCAACACAGAGGACAAGATGCAGCAGGGATGGCTGTTCTTAGTGAAGATGGATTTATATCTATGCACAAACAAAATGGATTGGTTAGAGATGCATTTTCAGAAGAAGATATTATTAGACTTAAAGGAACTAAAGGAATAGGTCATGTAAGGTATCCAACCGCAGGGATGATTGATCGATTTCAAGCACAACCGTTTTATGTAAACTCACCATACGGAATATTATTGGTACATAATGGTAATCTAATTAATACTAAACAATTGAGGGATAATTTAAGGGATGATGATTATAGACATATTAATACAACATCAGATTCAGAGGTGCTCGTTAATATTTTTGCCAGTTCATTAGAAAAAAATTGTTCAAATAAATTAGATGATAATGCAATAGTAAAAGCTGTTGCTGAAGTGCATAACAGAGTTGAAGGAGCTTATTCTGTTATTATTGCTATTTTAGGTTATGGATTGATAGCATTTAGAGATCCTCATGGAATACGTCCTTTAATATATGGATCTAAAGATGAAAAGAACTATATGATTGCTTCAGAATCAGTTGCTTTAGAGTGTTTAGGATATAAAACACATAGAGATATAAAACCAGGAGAAACAATTATTTTTAATTTAGATGGTTCAGTATCTAACTATGAATACAAAACAGATAAGAAATTTAGCCCATGTATTTTTGAATATGTATATTTAGCAAGGCCGGATAGTACAATTGAGGGAATAAATGTTTATGAGAGCAGATTATCAATGGGGCGATTTCTTGCAAAAAAAATTAAATCAGTATTATCAGAAGAAGAACTAAATTCTATTGATGTTGTTATTCCTATACCGTCAACTAGTAGGACTAGTGCCTTACCAATTAGCATAGAATTGAATAAAGAACTTAAAGAAGGATTTGTAAAGAATAGATATATTGGTAGAACATTTATTATGCCAGGGCAAAAAGTTAGAAAAAAATCTGTTCGTCAAAAATTAAATTCTATAAATATAGAATTTAAAAATAAAAATGTATTATTGGTTGATGATTCAATAGTAAGAGGAAATACAAGTAAACAAATAATAAGTATGGCGCGAGATGCTGGTGCAAAAAAAGTTTATTTTGCAAGCGCATCACCCCCTGTAAGGTTTCCTAATGTTTATGGAATTGATATGCCTTATGTTGAAGAACTTGTAGCGCATCAAAAAAATATTGATGAAATAGCAAAAGCAATTGGTGCTGATAAATTGATTTACCAATCATTAGAAGATCTAATTTCTGCTGTAAAAGGAAATAATAAAAATATTGAATTATTTGACTGCTCTTGTTTTGATGGGAATTATATTACTGGTGGAGTAGATGAATTATATTTGGAAAATCTACATCAAAATAGATAGTTGCTCATTATAAATTACAATTGTAATATAACATTATATAAAAAATGAAAAATAATTATGATATTATTATAGTTGGAGCTGGACCATCAGGTTCATCTGCTGCATTATATGCACAGAATTCAGGATTAAATTCTATATTAATTGATAAATCATATTTTCCAAGAGATAAAATATGTGGTGATGCACTATCTGGTAAAAGTGTTAAATATATGAGAGAACTAAATATTTTAAATGAAGTAAGAAAATTAGAAGGCTCTCAAATCAATAGAATTACATTCGGTAGTCCTAACCACAAACAATTTGATATTAATTTATCATGGTCAAAAAATAAAAGCAATATAAAGGAAGGTTTTGTAATCCCTCGTAAAATATTTGATAATTTTTTATATAATAGAGCAAAGTCCGTAGTTGAAACAATAGAAGGTGCCAAAGTTATTGATATAATTTATGAAAAAAATAAAATTGTTGGGGTTAAAATACGGAAAGAAAAACTAGAAAAAAAAATTTATGCACCTATAATACTAGGTTGTGATGGTGCTAATTCAACAATAGCTCATAAACTTAAATTACATTCTAATGATGAAGTCAATACTGCAATTGCAATTAGATGCTATTATAAAGGAGTAAAGGATCTTTCTGACCAAATAGAGTTACATTTTGTTGATGAAGTACTTCCCGGTTATTTTTGGTTATTTCCTGCTGGGAATAACCTAGCTAATATTGGAATTGGGCTTAGCAAACAAGAGGCAAAAAAAGATAAGAGAAAGCTTAAGGAAATCCTAGAGAGTGTTACTAAATCAGAATATTTTTATGATAGATTCTCTAATGCCAAACAAATCGAAGAACCTAAAGGTTGGAATTTGCCTCTTGGAAGAATTGTTAGGCCATGTTATGGAAACGGCTTTATGCTATTAGGTGATGCTGCAGGACTAATTGACCCTTTTACAGGCGAAGGTATAGGAAATGCTATGGCTTCAGCAAAATATGCAATAAAAATTGCATTGTTAGGAAAAAAACATAATAATTATTCAAGAAAATTGTTTTCAAAGTATAGTCAGCTAGTATGGGATGACTTAGGCCCAGAATTAAGAGCAAGTACTAAGTTACAAGATTTAGCAAACTATAGAATTCTATTAAATTTAGTAATAAATAAGGCTGCAAGAAATAAAGAAATTCAAGATATAATTTCAGGGATGCTAGTAAATGAGATACCTAAAGAAAAATTTTCTAATCCATTGTTTTATCTTAAAATATTATTTGCTTAATTTGGTTTAATAATTTACTAACCAAATATTATATATTTATTAATGATTGATTTAATGTACTAAAAATTTAATGTTTAAAAAATTTTTTAAAGAACATACTATACATAAGAAAGTTGTATCTCATCTTGATATTATATTTATATTAAGACCTACATTATTTTTTTCTATTTGGGTTATGGTATCAATAGGTATGTATTTAAGCAGCAATATATATACCAAACATTTGATATGGAATACAGAATTTTATTTCAACACGCTATTGTTTTTTATAGCAATTACCTTAGTTTGTAGCTCAACATTTATCTTAAATCAAATATTAGATGTAGAAACAGATAAGGCTAATAATAAATTATTTCTCATTGGAAACAACATTTCAATAATAAAAAGTAGAAAAATTGCAGATTTTTTATTTATTAGTGGCTTATTTTTTGGGATATATATAGACTGGTTAATTTTTATTTTACTTCTAAGTATATATATTTTTTGGGGCTATTTGTATAATCAAAGTCCATTTATTTTAAAAAAGACTCCTATTTTAGGTTGGTTTACGAACTCATTTGTTGGAATTCTACTTATGTTTATTGGTTGGGTATATAATCATAAAATTTATAATAGCTATGAAAATATATTCACTGTTGACTTCATAAAGCTTTCTATACCATATATTTTAGCTTTTTCATCTGTTTCATTATTAACAACAATACCAGATATGAAAGGTGATGGTGAGTCTAAAATTAAAACATTTCCTATAGTCTATGGAAAAATAACTACAATTATTATTAGTGTATTATTGATTATTCCTGCTCAATATATTTCATTAATGAATGAAGATCCTTTAGCATCAACTTCAATTATTGTATCGATGCCATTTTTTGCTTTTGCGTTATTTCGACAATTAGATAAAGATATTATAAGAGCAATTAGATATCCCATCTTTACATTAAATTTTTTTGTTATGGGAATTTATCCTTGGCTGTTTATCCCAGTAACGGTTGTATTTTATTTGAGTAAATACTATTACTGGCATAGGTTTAATTTTCATTATCCAACATTATTAATTGAAGATAAATAAAGTAATTATCTAAATATCAAATAATAAAAATAATAAATTATTAATTAGAAAATACTTTATTATTTAAA
>MDTE01018847.1_pt1 | contig 34789 bp, 41 predicted proteins | sample 811231 | NCBI WGS metagenome assembly MDTE01 (sample SAMN05326651, study PRJNA326480) | marine metagenome | isolation source: seawater | place: Indian Ocean: Red Sea | collected 2010
TGGCAAATATACCAGAATGCGATTATAAAGACTATTTAAAGAAGATTTTAGGTAAATGACACAGCCAGAGATAAGATGGTAGATATGGATAAGCATAAGCTAAATTGGAAAAATAGACTTAAATTATGCTTTAAGGTGTTTTTTACAGGTAAATACAATCCATCAGATTACAAAACTATATACGAACAAGAACAATGGGACTTATGTAGGCAAAGAGACGAACACATGGATAAATGTAAAAGACCTAGAACATATCCCTCAATAAAGATTAAAGATATAAAACACTCAGGATGTAATTATACAGATTACTTCGAAAGATGAACAATAATAATAATTTAGTAATATTAATTGGCGCGTCTGGTTATATCGGTCAACAATTCATTAATGAATTAATTGACAGAGATATTAGATTTTTTGAACTTAGCAGAAAGACCATAGACTATTATAATTTTGATCATTTAATTGGTTTTTTTCATTCAACCAACCCTACCTTTGTTATTAACTGCGCGGGATTTACGGGCAAACCTAACGTAGATGTTTGCGAGGATCATAAAGAAGAAACACTTTTGGCTAACGCAGAACTTCCAAGAACTATTGCTAAAGCATGTAAAGCTTTTGACATACCTTTTGGTCATGTGTCGTCAGGCTGTATATACGGCGGATATGATAAGGCTTTCACAGAAGAAGATGAACCTAACTTTTGCTTTGATAGCCCACCATGTAGTTACTACAGTGGGACAAAAGCGCTTGGTGAACATTACATAACTAATATGTATGACCAGCACTATATATGGAGATTAAGAATACCATTTGATGAGTACGACAGTCCTCGTAATTATTTAACTAAACTACAAAAATATGACAAGCTTCTTAATATGGAAAATTCTATTTCTCATAGAGCAGACTTTGTAAAAGCCTGTATTGAGCTTTGGCTAAATGGCGCTGAATATGGAATTTATAATGTTGTTAATTCTGGTTCCGTCACAGCCCAACGGGTTGTGACTCTAATTAAAAAGTATTTAAATTTATCTAAAAATTTTGAGTTTTTTGAAAGCGAAGAAGAAATGTATGAAATTGCAGCGAAAGCTGCAAGATCTAATTGTGTTCTCGATAATTCAAAATTGATTTCCGCAGGCGTTGAAATTAGGAGCGCGGAAGATGCTATAATAGATTCTCTTAAAAATTGGCAAAAAAACGAAGCGTGAACTTATTAGTTACAGGTGGCTGTGGATTTATCGGATCCAACTTTATAAAGAACGTGATAGATAAAAAAAGCGTTCAAAAATTGGTTAATGTTGACTGTTTATCTTATGCGAGCTCACTGAAAAACGTAAAGAAGTTTTCATCCCATCCAAAATATATATTTGAAGAATACGACTTATCTAATAGTAAGAAAGTTTACGAGACTTTTTATGAACATGATATTACCCATATAATGCATCTCGCCGCTGAGACTCATGTAGATAATTCTATTAAAAATTCAGACGTTTTTATAAAATCTAATATTTCCGGAACACATTCTTTATTAGAGGTATGTAAGAAATATAAAGCGAGGCTTCACCACGTTTCTACTGACGAGGTTTATGGAGAGGCTAAAAATGGCGAAAAGTTTTCAGAGGATACTCCTTATAACCCTAAGAACCCTTATTCAGCCACTAAGGCTGCGTCAGACTTCCTAGTAAAAGCATATATCAACACTCACGGAATTAAGGCTACGATCTCTAATTGCTCAAATAACTATGGTCCAAATCAGCATGATGAAAAATTTATACCTACAGTTGTCCGATCATTAATAAATGAAAATAAGGTTCCGGTTTACGGAAACGGAAAAAACATTAGAGATTGGATATATGTTGACGATCATTGTGATGCACTATGGAAAATTTTAAAAAATGGAAAATTGGGAGAAACATATCTAGTAGGGGCTAATTGTGAAAAAACGAATTTAGAGACAATATCAAAAATATGCAATATACTAAAAATTAACATGTCCGAACATATTAAATATGTAAAAGATCGCCCCGGTCACGATCTAAGGTATGCTATAGATAACTCAAAAATTATTAAAGAAACAAACTGGCTACCCAAGGTTAGCTTTAACGAAGGTCTTGAAAAAACGGTAGAATGGTATAAGGATAAATATGCATGAAACGCTATTAGAGAATGTAAAAGCTCATATTGATTTTTTAGGAAAAAAAGATGGAGAATGGAGATTGTCTGGGTGGGCTTTCGTGCAAAATGATAATAGCAATTTAGTTACCTCAGGTATTGGCAGCTATAACCCGCAGATTAATCTTATAGTAAAAGAAGGCGAAAAAGATAAAAACTTTATAGCGTTTGAAACAGAAAGACCTGACGTTAAAAATACCTACTCCGAATTAAACCCTCCACTAGCTTGCGGATTTGACATCCCATTCGTTAAAGGAGGCGAAGCGTCCGAAGGGAGTTTACAAATCTATATCGACGACGAACGCAAAACATTTCTAAACATTGATTTCGAGAACTTAGGGAAAACTAATTTATATAGAGGAGACCAGCCCGAAATCTCAGTTAATAATCCTCATCCTAGTTTGGTGGTTGTTGATGACTTTTATAGCGACCCAGATGCAGTAAGAGAATTTGCTCTTCAGCAAGAATTTAATCCTCATATACAAAACCACAAAGGTCAAAGAACAGAACTAAGCTTCGTTTTTCCCGGAACCAAATCTTTTCTTGAGGATACCTTGAAGAAAAAAATCACTAAATGGGATTATGGAACCAATGGAGTCTTTCAGTACTGTACAGCCGAAGACCAACTAGTTTACCATGTAGATGGTCAAAAATATGCAGCAGTAGTCTATTTGACTCCAGACGCTCCAGCAAGCTGTGGTTCTAGTTTTTGGAAAAGTAAGCACAACGGACTAATGGGTTACCCAACCGAATCCGACTGCCAAAGACTTGGAAAAGACACTGAAGAGTTGTTTTGGGAGATGTTTAATGGAAACTTTTATGATGAAACAAGATGGGAGTTGGTAGACGTTATAGGTAACGTTTATAACAGAATGGCTATTTGGGATGCTCAATTAGTACACTCTGCAACTAAATACTTCGGTGACAAAAAAGAGAATAGCAGACTTTTTCATATGTTTTTCTTCGATGCTGAATAATATTTTAGTGTAAATATTATTATAGAGCATTGAATTATGGCTACACCACCTAAAAAAAGTTCTAGAAAAAAGACTAGAACTAGAAATCAAATAAAGAAAGAAACAGTTGAAGAAATTCAAGAAGCTTTATCGGGTTTTGCTGTACCCAATCCAATTAAAAGCAAAATAAAACTCAAAAACTTCAACTGGACTAAAAACCAAAAAGACTTTTTCAAACTAGCTTTAGATAAAGATACTAAGGTAGTTTTCGTAAGCGGTCCAGCAGGCACAAGCAAAACATTACTATCTGTTTATTGTGGTCTTCAACTTTTAAATATGAAGGCTATAAGCGATATAATGTATCTACGCTCGGCAGTAGAGAGTAGCGCGCACAGTTTAGGGTTTCTACCCGGAAGCGCAGAAGACAAACTTAAATTTTATAACTTGCCTTTCTTAGATAAGCTCGACGAATTACTAGTCAGTACTAGACCTGAGAAGCTAGAGGAAGAGAAAAGGGTTTCAATGTTTCCAGTTAATTTTGCCAGAGGCATGAACTGGACTAGCAAATGCGTAATTTTAGATGAAGCTCAAAACTGTACAGAAAAAGAAATAATTACTGTTTTAACTAGGATGGGAGAAGGTTGCAGATGTTTTGTATTAGCTGACCCAATGCAAACAGATATTAAAAATAGCAATCTCTCTGGAGCTTTTGAAAAAATGTACAAAACTTTCGGAGACAAAGAGAGTAAAGATATGGGGATTCATACTTTTTCCTTCTCTGAAGAAGATGTAATGCGCTCAGAATTGGTAAAATTCTTGGTTAAAAAACTTGGTCAGGGGGGAGGAAAAAATGACTAAAGAAGAAAAACAAAAATTAGAAATAGAAAACCAAAAAATGCTTATCGAAATTGAAGCCTTAAATGTAGGCATCAAGAAGCTAAAAGAGGAGATAAAACACGAAACTGCTGACGCTAGAATGGCCGAAGCAGCCGCTCTGAAAGCTGAAGTAGAGGCTCACACTGCGTGGAGAAAACAACAAAAAGAATTATATACCGATGAAGAGAATCATCTCTATAGATTTAATCGAGACGTTAATTCTTCTTCCGTTGGTGCGTGCATGGCAAAATTATCTTTATGGCATCGAGAAGATCCAAAATGCGATATAGAAATTATCTTTTCTTCCCCCGGAGGAAGCATCATTGATGGTTTCGAATTATTTGATTTTATTCAAGAACTAAGGTCTTCAGGTCACAAAATAACAACAGGGTCTTTAGGTATGGCCGCTTCAATGGCAGGTATCTTACTTCAGGCTGGAGATGTCAGATGGATCGGTCATCAAGCATGGATGATGATTCATCGTGCTGCCTTTGGAGCGATTGGGAAAACTTATGAAGTTGAAGACGAAGTAAGATTAGTCAAAAGAATTGAAGAAAGAATTTTAGACATTTTTACTTCAAGATCGAAATTGACAAAACAAAAAATAAAAAGAAATTGGGATCGTAAAGATTGGTGGATAGATGCAGACGAATGTATGCAATTAGGTTTAGTAGACGAGATAAAAGCAATTATGCCCGAACACAGTAAGGCTCAAGCAGATAAAAAAGTTAAAACTTCAAAACCAAAATCTACCCCCAAAAGAAAAAGGAGATCAAAATGAATCAGCGTAAAATCAAAAATAAAGAAATGGAAATTGATTTTAGTAACGAAATCAAAGCAGCAAACGAAAATAAAACTTTAAACAAACCCTTTAGAACTCCAAAAGGACCAAAAAAGTTTTCAGTATACGTTAAAAACGAAAAAGGTAACGTAGTAAAAGTAAACTTTGGCGATCCCAATATGGAAATTAAACGCGATGATCCTGCTCGTAGAAAAAGCTTTAGAGCAAGACACAACTGCGATAACCCCGGACCAAAAACAAAAGCTCGTTATTGGTCTTGTAGACAGTGGCGTGGAGGCAAAAAGGTTGAAGGTTCAGAAATCGATAATGAATGGGATGGAGAGACCCTGTATAATCAAGAAGATTTATTGAAGATTAACCCTTCGCTGGCTGATGCTGAAGAAGTCAATGAATGCGAAGACTGTCAAAATGATGAATGTGAAGATTGTCAAAATGATGAATCTGATGCAAAAAAAGGTCTTTGGCATAATATCCGAGAGAAGAAAAAGCGTGAAGGAAAAAATTATCGTCCGGCAAAACCCGGAGACAAAGACTACCCAGATGAAAAGTCTTTAAAGAAGGCTCAGGAGTCATCGAAAAAGAAGGGCAAAAAGAAATGAACCAACATCCAGAATATATGCAAAATCAAGATTTTCACGAATCAAAACGGCTAGCTGAAGAAGGCGATCAAAAGGTAGCTCTAATAGACATTGACGAAACTATATGTTTTTACCCTAATAAAAGACAATACAATTTGGCAGAACCTAGCCAAGAGAATATTGCGAAAATAAATAAGTTATACGACGAAGGTTGGAAAATTATTTATTGGACAGCTAGAGGCGGTTCTCCCAAGTCTATAGCGGCTGGTAGATGTTATTATGAATTTACATTACAGCAATTAAAGTCTTGGGGATGTAAGTTTCACGAGCTATCAACCGGCACCAAGGGATCACACGTCAAACCTCCTTATGACCTTGTCGTAGATGATAAAGCAAAAAGAATCGAAGAACTATAAACTTTAAGTGTATTATTAATAAATGCCGTTACCATCACCCAAAGGACAACAAGATAAAGAAAGCTTTATTAGTAGTTGTATGGGTAGCGACTCCATGAAAGAGGAGTATCCAGATTCAAAACAAAGGGCGGCGGTATGTTATTCTAAATGGCGCGAAGCCAAAAGCACTATAGAGATAGATTTCAGTAATGAAATTCATTCTCATTTCTGTTGTGATAAATGCAAAGAGGAGGTATTCAAAAATGGGGACGTGGAGCTCAGGAATCGGAAAATTTAGAAAAAAAGATTCCAAACAAAAAAATGGTTGGCTTTGGCAATGGCTGAAGGATAACTGGCGAGGATTTTGGAACGCTTCTCTGATAGAGGGGCGATGCAAAAGAAACTGTAATTGTAAATGCAAGAAAGACTAAAATAAATGTGGCAAAAAATTAATCATTGGTTTTGTAAAATGGGCTTATGTAATGAAAAAACATGCGAATGTCCATGTCATCAAAATAAGTGCTGTAATAAGTTAATCTGTAACTGCGATTAACGATCTTCTTTTAATAAAGAACTACGAGCTTTAAAAAGGTTCACTCTTCCTTCGTGAACCATATTATTTATTTTATAGGCGAGGTCAGATAGTTCGTTGTTTGACTGTCCGCAGAGAGGGTAAGTAAGCTCTTCGATTTCTTTTAAAATCTTATCTAGCTCAGCCAGTCTATTAGATAGCTTCACAACAATAATTACACTTTTTTTTATAAATTAATAATTATTTTTATTTATTTGTCGTCATATACTGTATATAGTATAAGAGGAAACATTATGAATAAATTAAAAATGTATTGTCCTAGTTGTGGATCACTTAACCTTTATGCAGGGGAAAAGCCCAGATTTTGCCAATCTTGCGGGTTTTCGTTTTCTGATTCTGGAGAACAAGTTGAAAACGTTCAAGAAGATGAAAATTCTGAATTAGAAGATATTCCTAATATCTCTAAATTGGATGTAGATATACAACGTTATGAAGCTCCAAAGGAAACCCTAGGACAAGTGGCTGGTACAGCTTCCCCAGAAACCAGTAGAATTAAAAGCCAACCAAACTCTTCCCCCAGAACTTCCGAAGAAATTTTAGCAGAATTCCAGAGAGAAGCAGGTACTCGCGGAAGAAGCAATAATGGCTAATAGCGAAAAAACTAAATTTGAAGATCACCTTGATTTAATCGACGAGGAGATCAGAAAAAGAAGAGGTAAGTGGAACCTTAAGTCTCTTGCTTGGATGGATTTTGACGACGTTTCTCAAATTATAAAATTCCATATATTCAAGAAGTGGCATTTATACGACCCTGCAAAACCTTTGGGTCCTTGGTTAAATAAAATTATATCGAATCAAATAAAAAACCTAATAAGAAATAATTACGGAAACTATAGTAGACCCTGTTTAAGGTGTGCAGCAGCAGAGGGAGAAAATTTATGTATAATTTATAAAAAACAATGTTCTAAGTGTCCACTGTACGCACATTGGGAAAAACACAAGAAGAGAGCTCATGATTTAAAAATAGCTGCCCCGTTAGAATTTCATTATGTAGAAATACAAAATCAATCTTATGAGGAAAGCAATTTTGATTCTAACGTCAAAAAGCTACATGCAAAAATGAAAGAGATTTTAAAGCCGTTAGAATGGAAAATTTACGACCTTCTTTATATACAAAATTTAAATGAAGAAGACGTAGCGAAAGAAATGGGATACAAAACTTCCGAAGTAAATCGGTCTCCCGGATACAAGCAAATTAAAAACATTAAAAAGAGCATAATCAAAAAAGTCAAAAAAGCTTTAGATAACGAAGAAATAGATCTTTATTAAAATGTCAGAAGTTACTTTATCAGAAGAGCAGCAGCAAAAAATTCTAAACGAATGGAATTCAAGACCAGACAATCCACCTTCGTTGTTAGAACTTATTCGCCTAGCTTATCCGGACGACCCCAAGTTAGACGGAAGAACAAAAGAGGGTCGAGCAGTTAAAAAGTTTTTAGCAACTAGGAAATTAAAAGCTAGGGGCGCTCACGAATATCAACATAAAGATAAATTAAAGCTAAGCGAAGAAGATAAGGAGTTTGTTCGTAATTACCTTAACTCAATGTCTTCAAACGAAATTGCAAGAGTTGTTTTTAAGGATGAAACGCTCATGCCTTTAAGTCAGGAAACGAGAACTGTAAACGAGTACATAAAAACATTGGAGAGCTCTGCGGCTGAACCTATGGAAGTCTATGAAGACACGGGAGAAATTCCTTCAGAAGAATATAAACCTCCTACGACATTCTTTTTGGCAGTTAATAGAATTAATAAATACGTCCTGAACGGCATCAATAAAGACAAAGTATCAGCTAAACAAAAAAAAGATGTTGAAGCTTTAATAGGATATATGAGCACATATAGATTCGTTCATATCATTAACAGGTTTGATAGCGCCGTGGATAGAGAGCTATATGAAAGTAGTTTCATTAGGTATACATACGACAAATATGATCTAGCTCAGGAAGAAGTAGATCAGTACATTATTCTTTCTCAGGAAGTTGTTATCTCTGCGAATATAACGAGAAGAGTCGAAAGGTTAAATCGACTCTTGGACGATGTCTCTGATGATACAGAAGGTAGAAGAATTTCTATGGCTCTGGTTGAATCTATTAACACCGCTCAGAGCGAATACCACCAGTCAGTAAATAGACAGCATAAGCTTTTAGACGACCTAAAAGAGAAAAGAAGCAATCGCCTTAAAAGTCAACTTAAAGATAACGCAAGCATATTAAATTTAGTTGAAGCTTGGAAGTCGGAAGAACAACGCAAGCAAATGATACAGCTAGCTGATAAAAGGAAATTAGACGTAAAGAAGGAAATAGATAATCTCAAGTCAATAGATGACGTCAAGGCTAGAATCATGGGCATCACAGAGGAGGAAGTCTTAGACTAATGAGCGTAAAGTGTAAAGTGTGTGGCGCTGAATTTGAAACAGATCGTCAGCTTCATGGACATCTTAAATGTCACGATTTAAGAATGGCTTCTTATTATCAGAAATATTACCCCCGTTACGATTTACACGATGGGAAAATAATAAAGTTCAAAAATAAAAAGCAATATTTTGAGTCTGATTTTAATTCGAGGACTTCTCAAAGAAAGTGGATAGAGAGCCAACCCAAAGAAAAGGCTGTAGAATATCTAGGCAGCCTTATCAAGGAAAGGAAGGAGATTAAAAATTTAATTCATTCCCCTTGTCAGGTTGAGCTTAGGAGCACAAAAATTCCATCTATTCTTTTTTACGAAAAGTATTTAGATTATTATGACTTTTGTTCGAGTATTGGATTAAAAAACAAATATAAAAATATAGACAACATTACAACAGGGTCAGCGTGCGAAACCCGCGATGACTTAAAAATTTATATAGACACAAGAGAGCAAGCTCCTTTAAAAATAGATTACCCAACCGAGATTAAGACGTTGAAATATGGAGATTATACCTTAAGTGATAAACAGCTAACATGTAATTGCTACATAGAAAGAAAATCGTTAGCAGATTTTATATCGACCTTAAGCGTTATGAATTTTGAAAGATTTAAGAGAGAAATAGAAAGGGCTGCAGAAGATAATGCATATTTAATAGTCTTAGTAGAAGATACTTTGTCTCACGCGCTTTCATTCAATCACCTACCTCATATATCTAAGAAAATAAGAGCAACACCTGAATTTATTTTTAGAAACACTAGAGAACTAATTCAAGAGTATCCACATGTGCAATTCTTATTTGTAAATGGTCGAAAAGAGTCAGTAAGAGTTATGAAAAAAATATTTTTCTGCGAAGGTTTATATAAAGAAACTGATTTGCAATTAGCTTATGATAGAAAAATCTTATGAACTATTTATATAATAATACATATAAAAATGCATATCCGTTTCCCTACATGATTATCAAAGATTTCTTTAATCAGAGAGACTTGATGTCTTGCGCGACATCTATTAAAAGCGGCATAAATAATTTACCGTGGAAAACTCAAGAAAAAATAACAAATCACCAAGTAAAAAAAAGATGGATCGAAGATGTAGCTTTAATGCCTAATCCTGTTAAAAAAATTATGTGGCAACTTCACTCTTGTGAATTTTTAAATTTTTTAAGAGAGCTCACTGGTATAAACGGAATAATAAGTGACCCTTCTAATCTTGGAGGAGGCATGCATTGCACAAGTAGAGGTGGAAAATTAAACATACATAAAGATTTTAACTATAGCGAAGAAACGTCTTTATATAGGAAGATCAATGTTTTAGTTTTTCTTAATCAGCAGTGGCTTCCTGAATGGGGAGGAAATTTAGAGTTCTGGGATAAGAATTTAAAATCTAAAGTTGTTGAGATACCGCCGCTTTTTAACACGATGGTTATCTTCAATACTGACGAAGATTCTTTACATGGTTGCCCAGATCCGCTAAACTGTCCTCAAGATGAGCATAGGCTGTCTTTAGCGGCTTATTATTATATTTATAGCTCTCCCGAGCAACAAAAAGAATCACGCCCTTTTGCAGAATTTCATGAAACTAATTAGTATATGTGGTACGAGCCAGAAAAATATAAAATTGAGCCAGAGAATGTAAATTCTAAACTTTTAGATTTAAAAGGTGAACTTGGAGACAGGGAAGCGAAAATTTCCTTAGCTAAATTCTTACATTCAAATCTCGGCTTTACTACCGAACTAATTTCCGGAATAAAGCTAGCCCCTTTCCAAGAGATTACTCTAAGGGGCATGATGAACAGAAATTTTTCTATGTGTGTTTGGGGTCGTGGTTGCGGCAAGACTTTTATTGCAAGTGTATTCTGTTTCCTTCAATGCATTTTTAATCCGGGTACAAAAATATTAATAGCTGGACCTACTTTCAGAACAGCTAGATTTATTTTTAACAATTTAGAAAAAATTATTAACAGCAAGGGCGCAGAGTTGTTACGACAAGCATTTTCGATAAAACCGTCTAAAAGAAATGATCAATACGAGTGGCTAATAAACGGAGGGTCAATCACGGCAATTCCATTAAGCGGAGAAAAAATTCGTGGTTTTAGAGCTAACGTTCTTGTATTAGACGAGTACCTTCTACTTCCAGAGGAACTCATTTCAACAGTCTTGATGCCATTTTTGGTAGCGCCTCAAAACATGAAAGAGAGAATTCAAGTAAGAGAAATGGAAGATGAACTAATTGCAGAAGGCAAAATGAAAGAAGAAGATAGAATGGTTTTTGAGAACGACTCTAAAATGGTGGCGTTGTCTTCTGCTAGCTATACGTTCGAAAATTTATTTAGAACATATAAAGAATGGATGGGTAATATATATTCCGACACCAAAAGTGACGCAACATATTTTATATCTCAAATGGGATATGAAGCCTTACCCAAGGAGATGATTGATACAACCATCATAGAAGAAGCCCAAAACGGGGGGCAATCTCATTCATCTTTCTTAAGAGAGTATTGCGCGCAGTTTACTGATGGCAGCGATTCTTATTTTAGCGCCAAGAAAATGCATGAATGTACAATTCCAGATGGAGAAGAACCTACCACGTTAATAAAGGGTAAATCAGGAGCAAAGTATGTCCTAGCTATTGACCCCAGCTTTAGCAATAGCCCTTCGTCTGACTATTTTGCTATGGCTATAATGGAATTAGATGAAAATAGACAGGAAGCAATTCTTGTGCATAATTATGCTGTTGCGGGTGGAGATTTAAAAGATCATATAAAATATCTGAGCTATGTATTTTCTAACTTTGACATAGTTATGACGGTCATCGATAATGCGGGATATCAATTTTTAGATAGCGCGAATGAGCATAAGCTCTTTTTAGATAATCGAATAAATTTAAAATTCTTAGATTTTGAAAGTGAAAAGGATGGAGTAGAATACGATAAGCAACTAATAAAATTGAAAAGACAATACAACAAAGAAGATTATAAAATTTGTTTTAAACAAAATTTTAGCAGTGATTTCATCAGAAAGGCAAACGAGCATTTACAAGCCTGCATAGATCACAAAAAGATATGGTTTGCTTCAAGGTCAACAGCAAATGGGTCAGTGTTCAATAGGCAGTCTAGTAGCCATATTAATCTTAAATTAGTCAATGAAGAAAATGTCGGAGAGTTTATCGAGGTTCAAGACTCTTTAATTCACCAAGTTAAAAAACAGTGTGCCTTAGTTGAAGTTAGAACGACTCCAAGGGGGTCGCAAACCTTTGATTTACCCCATCATCTTAAAAGAAGTACGTCTGCCAGTAGAGCCAGAAAAGATAATTATACCACATTAATGCTAGCTACTTGGGGGGCAAAATGCTACTTTGACATGCTGGGTCAAAAAACTGACACAAATACAACGTTTTCTCCGAGAATGATCGGTTAAGAAGTGTAATATTAGTTAAGAAATGAGCGAAAACCGTAAAAAGACGAAGGCTAAAACTATAACGGGGAAAAGCACGCCCGCCAAAAAGACAACTGGGGCTAGGAAAACAGCTGCCCCAAAAGAGGATTTGGGCGCAAAACCTCTTTTAGCCTACGAGGAGACTCTAGCCAGCAATGTGACTAGAAATAGAAGAAATGTCTCCACCACCATACAAAGGACGGACAAGTATAAAAATATCGATGACGGACTTGTTCCGTTTAAGTATGCGACTTCCTACTCGAAAAATGGAATAGAGATAAGAGACGCGGTCATTCTTTGCCAAAAGGCATATTACAATTTTTCCACTTTTAGAAACGTGATAGATTTGATGACCGAGTTTTCTGTCAACGATATATATTTTAAAGGGGGTAATAAGAAAGCTAGAGATTTTTTTGAAGCTTTTTTTAAGAGAATAAATATCTGGGGATTACAAGATAAGTTTTTCAGAGAGTATTATCGTTCTGGTAACGTTTTCGTATATAGATTTGACGCAGACTTATTACCTGAAGACGCTCAAAAAATATCTCAAGTCTTTGGTTTGAAAGAGGGCTTGGCAGCAGACAAGATTAAAGTACCTTCGAATTACATACTTCTAAATCCTGCAGATATCCAAATGACGGGGTCTTTGTCTTTTCATAATGTAAGTTATTCTAAAACGCTTTCTGATTGGGAGTTACAAAAGCTTAGGAATCCACAGACAGACGCGGACCAAGACGTATTTGATAATTTATCTCCAGAAGTCAAAAAGGCTATTAAGAGTAAAAAGACTGGCGTAGTTCTCCTGCCTTTAGATATGGACAAAGTGACTGCCGTCTTTTACAAGAAGCAAGATTATGAACCCTTTGGAGTTCCAATGGGTTATCCAGTTTTAGAAGATATAAATTTCAAAGCTGAGTTAAAGAAGATGGATATGGCAATTGCTCGCACTATGCAGCAGGCAATTTTATTAGTAACTATGGGCAATGAGCCTGACAAGGGAGGTATTAATCAAAAGAACTTAGAAGCAATGCAAGAACTTTTTACCAATCAGTCCGTTGGTAGAGTTTTGATTGCTGACTACACGACTAAAGCGGAGTTTGTTGTTCCAAGGATAGCGGACCTTTTAGACCCCAAAAAATACGAAACTTTTGATAAAGACATTAACTTGGGGCTTAATAACATTTTGGTAGGTAATGAAAAATTTGCAAACCAAGAAAGCATGGTAAAAGTATTTATCGCAAGACTAGAACAAGGCAGGCAGGCTTTCTTAAATGATTTTCTTATTCCTGAAATCAAAAAGCTAGCCAAGAGCCTTAATTTTAGAAGTTTTCCAACTCCTTATTTTCAGGAGATAGCATTATCCGATAATGTGTTAAGAGATAAAATATATACTAGATTATTTGAACTTGGCGCGCTTACTCCTGAAGAAACTTTTACAGCCATCAAAACTAGGCGACTGCCAGATTCTCAGGAGTCTTTAGAAAGCCAAAAAAGACATAAGGAAGAGGGGATTAAAAAGGGTCTATATGAGTCTGTACTTAACAAAAAGAACGATGACTCAGGCAGACCAAATGGAAGCAAAGGGGTTCCACAGTCGACGCAGAACATCGCGCCTGTAGGAGCACCTAAAGATAGCCAAGCGGTAGACCTATATAACACTAGCAAAATAAAAGAAAATATGTTGCTTGCTCAAAAATTAGAAAACGCCGTTCAAGCTTCTCTAAGAAAAAAACATGGAATCAAAAGGCTAAACAAGCAGCAGAAAGAGGTAGCTGGTCAAATCGCAGATATTATAGTTAGTAACGAAAAGCCTGAAGATTGGAATTCTAAAATAGAGGAGTATTGCGAAAATCCAACAGATAAAAATAAGAAGAGAACCGAAGAAGTGCAGAGAGTCGCTTGCGAACATCAGATAGATATGTATCTCGCCGCACTCTTAGTTGCTAGTAAAGAAGAAAAAGGTAAATCATGAACGAAGAAGAAAAAGATAAAAACATAATTCAAAGCATGTACGGCGAGACTCCAGACATTGAGATGCCAGATCTTTTGGTTCCTCCACCTCAATCAAGCTCTAATAATAATTTTATTGAAGATGAGGTTGATGCGGCTTTTAATTATGCATTTGTCGGCGTTGGACAAGGGGGCTCAAGAGTAGCAGAGACTTTTCATAAAATAGGTTATAGAAGAATCGCTGTTTTAAATACTGCTCAACAAGATTTAAACACAATCAATTTAGAAAATAAATTATGTTTTGGAGAGGGTGGCGCAGGAAAAAACCCCGAAAAGGCTGCGGGTCTTTTTAAAGACAATAGGGAAGATATAACCGATTTTCTTACTCGGTCTTTAGGAGATGGCTATGATAGAATTTTTGTATGTGCGGGGGCAGGAGGGGGAACAGGAGCGGGTTCAGTTTGCCCAATGGCAACATTAGCTCACGAGATTCAAAACGCTTCAAGGTCCCAACACAAAAAGGTTGGAGTAATTTTGGCTTTGCCCAAAGCTTCAGAAGGCAAAAAGGTAAACGCTAACGCTTTTAACATATTAAACTCTGTTTATAATCTTGTAGAAAAACAGATTGTTGGACCGTTGATAATTATCGACAACGAAAAAATAGCCACACTTTATCCAGACTTGCCAGTATCTAAATTTTGGGATACGGCAAATCATAGCGTTGCGGGTCTATTTCACCTATTCAATCATACCGCGACGAAAGACAGTACTTACTCCGCGTTTGACGCAAATGATTATAGAGGCGTTTTAGATTCTGGACTTATTGTCTTTGGGGCTTCCCCAGTTCAAGATTGGGAAGATAAAGTGGCGGTTGCTAGGGCGGTTAGGGATAACCTTTCTAACAACCTTCTATCTGGAGGAGTAGATTTACGTTCTGGACACGTTGCAGCGGTTGTAGTAATTGGAGGGGCAGAACAGTTAAATACTATTCCCCAAAGTAGTTTAGACCAAGCTTTTGACCAAGTATCTAGAATGCTTAAAAAGGGCAACACAGTTCACAGAGGGATATATAGCGGAGATAAACCCGGACTTACAGTGTTTACCGCTGTGGGAGGTTTAGCTAGACCTGTGGAAAAACTTCAAGAATTAAGTAGGCTTGGAGACATAGCTTAATTAAGATAATTTTTTATTTGAATTTAGCTTTAAACGAGCTAGGTTCTTTTAAGCAAAAGGAAAACTATATGGCTACGAAAAATAATAATATCAAACCGGGTTGGAAAACTACGGAATTCTGGGTAACTCTTGTGGTGACTTTGTGCTCTCTATTATGGGGTGCAAATGTGCTAGACCCCGAAGCTGCTGGTACAGCTAACAAAATCTTTGGTTTTGTGGTTGCTGCGCTTTCAGGTCTTGGATACACCGTTTCTAGAGGTCTTGCCAAAGGTAAGTAATGGCTTGGCTGTCCGCGTTAATTAAAGCCATCTTGGAATGGCTGACCGCTGAAGTGAAGAAAGATACCAAGGCGGGTGACGCGGATGATGTTCCTGAAGAGACCAAGAAAAGTTGGGCTGATAGAATAAAGGAACAAGAAGCTAAAATGGCTGAACAAAGGGAAAAAGATGAAAAAGATTCTAATTCTAACTAGTCTAGCTATCTTGCTAACTGGATGCGGAAGTACACGAGTAGTTTTTGTTGACACTCAGTCAGACCTAGTCCGTTTAGGACCAGACGTCACCGGCAGAGTTTACGTAAACAAAGACGGCTCTTGGGTACTATCCAAGAAAAAGGTTAAATTGCCTGAAGGCTGGTACGCAGGAGGGATTCCTAAAGAGTGACTAGCTTTGAAAGTTATCTAAAAGAAGAATCTAAACGTAAGGAAAACTTTGAGGTAACGATCTCTTCAGAAAAAGAAGAGACAAAAACCGCCAAAGGTTGGAATAGAGAAAATAAAACCTTTGAGGTTACTAAAGGTGAACCTTACGGAAAGATAAATCTTAATCCTCAGATAGCTTTTGGAAATCATAGAAGCGGCTGGAATTATGCCGTAGAAGCACTGGCTCCATTACATAACCCTAATGGAGTCTTTTTTGATGGATTTTTAGAAAAGAACTTTTCTTGGCAAAGACAGGATAACATAAAAGAAAATATAATTCCTTACAAAAAACCTTGGATTGGATTCTTTCATAACCCTCCTTTTAAAGAAGATTGGTTTTTTGGTTTTAATTCTTTAGATAGGATATTAAAAATTCCAGAACTAGAACAAAGCATGGATAGCTGCATGGGTCTTTTCACTTTATCGGAAGATCTGGCAGATTTTCTACGCAGAGAAACAGGTAAAAAAGTTTCTTGGATATACCACCCCACTGAAATTCCAGAGAAAATATTTAATTTCGAACGGTTTTTACATAACGAAAATAAGCTGATAATCCAAGTGGGTTATTGGCTAAGAAAACCAAATTCGATTTATTTATTGCCGCTAAACAAAGAGTCTAAGTATAAAAAGACAAAGCTAATCCCTTACGAGAACGAAAAAATAAAAGATATGATTAGCCACTTTGAAGTAGCAGAAAAACAAAACTACGATATCCAATTTACTCAAGAGCATAAAGATAATACATTTTTAATGCCGAGAAAAAGTGATGAAGACTATGACGAGCTTCTCTCTAGGAATATAGTATTCTTAGATCTTTACGCTACTAGCGCTAACAACGCGGTGATTGAATGTATAGCTAGAGCCACACCCCTATTAATTAATAGGCTTCCGGCAACAGAGCTATACCTCGGAAAAGATTATCCATTCTTTTTTAGTTCTTTAGATGAGGCTGCCGAGAAGTGTTTAGACTTAAATTTAGTAAAGCGAACTCACGAATACCTTAAAAATTGGCACGTTAGAAAAAAATTATCTCAAGAATATTTTAGGTTTTCCATAGAGCAAAGTGAGGTTTATAGATCGCTATCAAATTTCGCCCATGAATAATTACTTATCGATATTAACTGTCACCAAGTGTTATTCCGCAGAACAGTTAGTTGAATGGTTTTTGTGGCATAAATTCATTGGGGTAGATCATTTTTATTTAGTGGATGATGGGGGTCCCATACGTGTTCAAAAAGTTTTAGAAGATTATGGAGATTGTATTACTTTTATAGATAGCAAAAATTTAAATAAGGTTTGGACCCCTTTAACAACCTCTAAACTCGTTGAACCTAAGCGAGAAAGACTTGGCTTTAAACCTTCAATGTATGTTGACCTTTACGATACTTATAAAGACGAATCAAGCTGGATAGCTTTTATAGACGATGATGAATTTATTTTTCCCACAAAAAACGAAAGTCTTAAGTCGTTTCTAGCTGGCATAGAAAATCATGACGCTTTGTTTTTACAATGGAGAAATTTTAACCCACAAGGAAAAGTAAAAACACCTTTTCAAGGACTCACTTTTGATAATTACAAATATTACGAAGACAGCCGCACTGTTAAAAGTATTGTAAACTGCCAGAGAGTTAAGAGGGTGCTTTGTAAAAATCATTTTTTAGCCAGTAAAGGCGTAGACTCTTCCGGAAAGAGTGTTCATCTAAGCTCGCAGACATTGGATCACCTAGTAAAAGACCCATGCTTTATTTTGAACCACTATAGCGTGCGTAGTTTTCAGGACGCAAAAAGTAAATTAAATAGAGGCTATGAAGCTGTCATTACGCATCATTCTAATGAAGTGCAATTTAAGTGTGAGAAATTGCTTAAACTTTTAATTGGCTATTCTAACCCTGATTTTTTTAATTCAAAAACTTTTAATTTTCAAAACGACTACAAACAATTGAGATCAAAATTTGTAGGTTTTTTATCTGACGTAAATTCCAAAATAAAGCAGAACTTAAATTTTGGCGAGTTTTGTTATTCCGTAAACCAAGACAAGAGCAACAGGAAGGTTATATACCAAGTTGACTTGTATCCCCAAGGAGATAAGGATCGTCCATTTTTTTACGATGCAACAGTTAACTACACGATGGAAAGCGTTAAAAGATACGCTGAAAGAATAGGAGCAGACTATTTCTGCATTAAAGAAATGCCATCGAAATTACAGGACGTCATAATGGAACACTATGGTAAATCTTGTTTAGCCAAAATGTATGTTTTTGAACATTTTCTAAATACAGGGTACGACAAAATGATGATACTGGATTGCGATATGTTAGCTAAAGACTGCGCTCCTGACATTTTTGAAGAAAATCCTTGTACAGAAAAAGATCTAATTTTTTGTCCCCTTTGCGATAGAAATAATAATAAGCATATTAAAGTAATGAAAGATGTTTATAACTATGAAATAAAGCAATTTTATAACGGCGGTATTTATCTAGCTAACAGAAAAGGGGCTAAAAATATTTTTAAGTATTTATCTATTGACTTGCATACTCTCTTAAACAAGAATAAATTTTTAAATAATAGACTGCATGACCAACACCTTGTGGCTTATTTAGTCGAAAAAAATAATTTAAACATTGGAACTATAAACGGCTGGAAATGGAATAGAAATTGGAATTCAACAGCAGAATTTAAACCAAAAGCTTTTAACGGTAGATGGGTTTCTTTTGAGAAGTCGCATTTTATACATTACGCAAGTCAAGGTAAACCAAAAATGGTAGAAGACTACGAGGCGTTTAAACATGATAATAAATCATAAATATAAGTTTATTTTTATTCACGTACCTAAATGCGCGGGCACGTCGATAAAAAGAGCCTTATATCCATATTGCGATGAGTATGATCAATTTCTTGGAGGACACCCAAACGTACCAGAAGAAAATAGCGAGGTACACAAACATAGTACAGCTTTAGAAGTTAAACGCTTTGCGACTAGAGAAAGGTGGGATGAATATTTTACTTTTTCTTTTGTTAGAAATCCATTTTCGAGAATGGTTTCTTTGTATAAGTGGTGGCAGAAAACCGATGGACTTTTTGATATTAAAACTAAAAACATAATATGTAATATGTCTTTTGAAGAGTTCGTTTTTTCCAAATACACGGGGGAGACTCAAGTAAAGTTTTTAGCTTCTAAAAATCCCAAGAAAACTTTTGTTGCAGAGGCTAATAGGGTGGAATTAGATTTTTTAGGAAAACATGAAAGGATTAATAAAGACTTTGCTTATGTTTGCGGCTTGTTAAAACTACCTAACCTCAATTTAGAAAAGCACAACACTACAACTAACGATTATAATTCGTTTAACGCCTACTATAATAAGAAAACTAAAACGCGAGTCAGAGAAAAGTTCGCTGAAGACTTCAATTTTCTAGGGTATTAAAGAGTTACCTGCTAATAAATTTCTTTTTTAAGTGTAAGTATACATGGGGGGAATTGTATGCTTATAAAAAAAATTAAGCAATTTGGGGATTTTTGTCTCAATTTTGCTACAAAAAATAGAAATAGCTTCTTTACCGCAATAGTGCTTTCTTGCGCGTTTTCGCTTTGGATGATTAATGTAAAGATTTCTCATGAGACGAAAGTCCTCAAGCTAGAGAAAGAAAAAGCTTCTCTCACTCAAGATCTTAATAACTATTTTGATTTTGTGAGCGAAAGAAGCAAATACATACAGACCAAAGATAAGGAAAGATCAGAAATGATTAGAGCTTTAGAAATGCAAAGCCAAGTAATCAGGCAGCTTATTTTCAAAATCGAACAACTAGGAGGGCTAAAAAGACCCCCAGAGAAACCAATAAATCCTGACGATTGGACTTAGGTTTTAATGAAAAAAAATCTTACCAAGTTAAATAAGCATTCTCATTGGTGGGAAAAATCTAACACCGATTGGGCTACTCAAGATAAAAATGGTGACTGGTGGATTATTCCCGGTTCAGAATTTCCAGAAAAAAAAATGGAAACACACCCCTCAAAAAGAAAAAGACAAAGGTCTGTTAGGGCAGATCTAAAGTTTTTGATTTTTGTAATGTTGGCTTCTTCAATGGGGATAATTTTAGCTACAGTAATTATAATTTATTTATTATCGTTATGAAAAAGTACGTAAAATTTATATCTTGGTTCGTTTCGATTTTGATAGTGGTTATTCCCACCATAGGATGTGGAGTTTTTAATCCCCCTCAAAAAGATAAAGATGGATATTATATAGACCACTTTTATAGCTGTGGTCCTAAAGCTATGGAGCTAGCTATAAACGAATACTATAAGAGAGAAGGAATTAAATTTTCAAAAAGCTCTGTAGACAGAAAAAAAATAAGCAAAAGCATTCAACGCGATGGCCAAGCACTTAAAACTCTTTTGTCTTTTTTTGACAAAGAAACAGTTTGCATTACTTGGTCTTGGGAAATGAAAAATGCGGCAAATAAATATGGCTTTGAATTAATTGGAGTAAAAGATTTTGAAGAACTAGATCCATCTAAAGATGTAGCCCTAGTTTTAGTTTACGGCAAACTTTTGAGCAGCAAATGGCATTGGATGTGTTATCCGGTAGATAGAAATATTTTAAACTACTTTGGACCAAATACTAAGGTAGATAAAATTTACATACTCAAAAAACTTTAAAATATCTCATGTATTCCCGGAAGAAAAGGTTAGCCTCTTTAGGTAAATTATTTTCCCAGTCCTGACATATATCTAAGGTTTTTCTATATCCAAGAATTTCTTTTTCTAAATTTGTAATTAAGTCTTGAACATTTCTGTCTTGGTAAACTGTTGCTTTATTATAAACTAGAGAGTTGGGGAAAAACTTTTGCAGAATGTAAGAGCCCCATATGTCATCCATTCTTCCGACGTGAGGCAAAACAGAATAAAACGGTATAACTTCTCTAGCTAGAAAAGTATTTTGACTGTTAAAAGGGCTTATTTTATTAGAGCAATAAGGAGCCGTTATGTCGTCAAACTTTACGCAGGGCTTCATAGATAATCTAGACATAGCGTCAATGTCAGGATCGCCATCCCATAGGTCTGCCTGAATCAAAACTTTTCTAAAAGTTTTACCTTTGTAAGAAACTCGTTTTCTTTGAGGAACTAGTTCTATTGGGTAACCCCTATGCCATAGATGATTATTTTTTGTAATTGAAAGCGGATCAAATACATTATTTTCTGGTTCATATAAGTCACATTCAATTGTTTTACCAATGAGTAAATCTTTTCCCCAATTATCATAAGGTATATTATCGTCATCTATGGTTGCAATAACGTCTGCTCCATTTTCCCAAGCGTAAATAAAACCTATATTTCTTCTTTGTATATTATTCCAACCAATTAAATCGCTGATTCTTTTGTATTTGTCTTCTTGTTCAAATGGAGATAAGTACGTGCAGTGAGGATGCTCTGCACAAAATATATCATATTGATCATGCGGAGTTTTTTTGTCACCGACAATAACCATATTCCAACTCGATTTGTTGGCAAATTTTTTAAGAGCTTCTGTTGGAGCGTTTATTGTTGTCGTAACTATAGTTTTCATTTTAATGCGCGTAACAATTGAAGTGAGTGTTTCTAGTTTTTTCGCTATATATTCTTGGATGAAATTGTCCACTTTTTATAAAGTGGTCTTTAATTTGTTCATCATTTAAATGACTAATATCTTCATTAAACTCTCTATAAATTTTTAGAGAAAAATCTTCAGGCAAACAATTAAATGCGTCCCCTTTGGGGTATAACCAAAATTTAGGTTCTATATATTTTACTTTTAAAGGGTGTTTCCACAAGCAGTAATTAAAACTTAATTGATCTCTTTCGGAATGGTTCTTTAATTCATTCCACCAGAGATCACAAAAGTCCTTTACCCTGTTTGAATGTTTCCTAATTAGAATCCCTGTTTCCGCTAAACCATTATCAAATTTATACCCAGCTTCATTATATTTATTTATTTGATTAGTGATTTTTTTACGGTCACCTTTTCCAATTCTCAAGCATTCGTTAGCCTCCTCTTTTATAGAGTTTCTAAATCGATGTTTCATAACTGCTAGGTCGAAATCTTCAAAACTAATTTCTTCTAAAAACTCATTTAAATCACATCTTATTTTAATGCTTCCATCTATCCACATTGAAATATCGGTAGATAAAGATTTAAAGAATTTTATTTTTACATATCTAGCTTGTAACCGTGGAGTCAGTTGGGTTGAGTGTTCGTTTGTAAAATTATTTAAACTTAAGTAGTCCCAACCTTTTGAAATTATTTCGTGATTCTTTTGCGTTTCATAATCTCCAGAGATATAGCTGTATACGATTTTGTTCATTAAATTATTTTTTCCCACTCAAAATTAAGGCGATTTAAAGATAGTTCCATATTGCCAGATTTAAATTGATTGTAAATTTCTTGATTTCTAGAAATATCCCTACTCCATGTTCCGCCATTTATAAAATCTTCATCTTGATCGTCTCCAGAAAGGGAAAGGTTTTCAATTGTTATATTTTCGGGTACTTCTTTTTTATACCCCTTACGCTGTAAACTCTCTACAAGAATAGTGTCATCATAACCGTAGTGGCCAGACAAATTTTCTTCTATTCCTCCTGCGATCCAAAAGGCTTCTCTCGTCACAAGAATAGTGGCTGGATGAATTGTCGTATTATAATGGTGATCATTTTTAAGGCTTTTATTCTTCCGTTTAAACATGTAAAAGCTTTGTGGATTTTTTTCTAGCCTTATAAGTTCTTGTGCGGACTGTTGATTTACAATGTGGTCAAGGTCGCTATGGAAAACCCATCGACTAGAAGAAACCAAATAGATTAGGTTTCGAGCGCCATAATTCCACGGAATGAAATTCTTTATCTTATAAAGAGATAAATTTAAATCTCTTTTATCTATATTAACTAACTCTTTAGATCCAGTATCTACCAATACGAATTCTAGTTGGGATTTTATTTCTTTCGAAAAACTATGCCATTCTTCTATATGTCGATGAACAGACTTGGGCTGGTCGCAAAAAAAATAAGCAATTGTCATCATGATGTTATTCTCTACCGAAAAGCATTTTTATATATTCGCTCCCGTTTTTAGGATCAAGCGAGTCTACAGCCGTAAGGTTCCAGTCTTCCGCGTCATAATTTAAATCTTTTAGGCATTGGTAATATTTTGGCTTAAGCCAGTCAACGTCTTCTTGAGTAAAAAAACTACGCCAATTGTCATAAGATTTTGTTCTAGCTACGTGACTAAAATGGCCAGCAACGATGTCTTTATCTCTTGGTAACTCTAAACCCAAATACTTCTCTAAATTTTTAAAATTTTCTTTTATTAAATTTTCATATCTAAATATAAACCATTCTTGTTTAGATAGAATACAAGGGATAGCGTGATTATAAATATATTGATGCTGCTTAAATACGCCTGTATAAAAATTATTTTGACAATCTTCTAGATTCGTTAAAAGCTGCTTTAAACTAACTGAAGAAGGATTTTTTTCTTTTTGTTCTATGAGTTTTAGGGAGCTCTCAAAATCTTTTTCGAAGCCTTCAAATTGTTTAAGCGAGTGAAACCAAAAGAATCTACTTATTAGACTGTCTCTTGGATCTCTAACCATAAAAATTTTTTTATCAAAAACATAATCTATTTCCGAGATCATTTCATTCAAAGTATCCTCATCTTTAAGTGATGTTGGTTCTTCTAAAAAAGATCCGATTAGTTGTTTTGCTAAAATATTTCCGCTTCCTTCTTTTTGCTTATAGCCTTCAAATATGCAGCGAGAGTCGTTCTTCTCCACGACTTCTCTTATAGTATAGTATAAAAAAGTCGTGCCCGATTTTCCCGCGCCTAATATTATTATATTATCCATTTTAGTTATGAATAAATAAATATGAGGGTTCGCTTTCTAAAAATAAATAATTCTTTTGCATATCTTTAGACCACTGATTTGGGCTAGCTATTCCCACGTTTATATTTTCAAATTTTCTTTTTATGTCTTCTACAAATTTGCCGTCCGCACAAAAATCAATATGATTAAATCCCACATCTTTAGCTATGGAGCTTTTAACCATAAATGCGCCAATATCTATTCCTCTTTTTATCTCTTTTCTCCCCGCGTTACTTCCAGAATCAAAGGTTGATCTAAATGGCATCCAGTTACGATGACTGTGTATAAAGTTGCACATAACCACATCCTTTTCTTGTGATGCTTCAAACATTTTTTCTAAAAAGACTGGGCAATAATAATTATCCCCATTTGTTAGCAACACCCATTCAGTATCAACGTAATGCTCTAAGGCGAGCTTTCTAGAATTGTGCCCGTATTGATTTTTTCTTTTTTTAGTCTCTATAAATGTAATATTAAAATCATCAGAAATATATCCATGACTTCGCAAAGACTTTTTAAGTTTCGCTGGCGCGGGACCGTCATGTATAATAATCATTTTCCAACGATCATAAGTTTGAGATTTAAAACAATTTATTAATGTTTTAAGTTTAAAGTCCTGCCCAAAAGTTGAAACAACTATAGTTATTTCTTCCATGGTTGTAATTATCCTTCTCCATTCTGAGCCATACTTCTCAGATAAGATTAGGTTCATTTCTTGCTGCGCTTTATCAGCGTATTCCCTTGGATTCTCTTGACTAGCATTTCTCAGGTGAACAACTTCAGCCTTACTGGTTACGATGTTCTTTAAGTTAGCTTTTCTAATTTTGTATCCATGATCAAAATCTTGACCCCACCCCATTATGAATCTTTTGTCCCAGAATCCAACTTTGTCTATCGTTGACTTTTTTATAAGCGGGCATGTTGACTCTAGAAACGCGGCTTTTGCGATTTCTTTTTTTGTTCCCATTATTTGAAACGGGCTACCTTCATACCTTGGAGAGATTTGCGCGTATTCGTCTGACGAGAAAAGTATCTCTACAAGAGTTTTAAGTACGTCACCACTTTTAAAAGATATGTCTGAATTACAGAACCAATAAGCGTCGTAGTCTTTTTTGCTTTTTGCATATTCGTACCCAAATATGCTCCCGTTAGTGAAATGTATATTTTTCTCAAAAGTATGACAGGCGCTTTTACATGAATCGTCTGGACCGTTGTTAAAAACATAGACATCTTTATTCTCGTAAGAGTCTAGCTCTGTCATTAGTTTATAAAGCTGGTCCGTCATTTTTCCAGTTTTATAATTTAGAATTATGACTGCGACAGACTTCATTTTTATGATATGTTTACAATAGTTTGAAAGTTTCCTTTTGCCAACAAGTAATGTTTTATAAAGAGGTGGAACTATCGAGCCACTACTTCGACTCACTGAGACAAACTTTACCTGAAAATTTGAAACAGATAGAGAACGATTCTGATAGGTTTGAGATTAGTTTATTAAACTATAATTCTTCAAGTATTTTAGATGAGTGGATTCTGCAGAACTTTGCAGACTATATAAATACAGGCTTGCTTAAGTATTATCATAATCTAACTGCTAAGAGTTATCATAATAGCATAGCTAAAAACCAATCTCATAAATTAGCTAAAGGAGACATACTATTTAATTTAGATATAGATAACTTTATTTCTGATTCCCACGAGCTTATTTACGAAGAGTTTACGAAGGATCCAAACATCATACTTAATACTCATGATTTCAAAGTGGGATTTGGAACCTGCGGAAGAATAGGAATAAGTAAAATTAATTTTTTAAAATTAGGTGGATACGATGAACATTTGCCTTCAAGCGGTACTTGGGAAGATATCGACTTTCTAGATAGAGCAGAAGCTTTCGGGCTAAAAAGGGTTCAGATAACTGATAGAAGGTATTTTAGAGCAATTACCAACTCTAAAGACTCAACCACTTGTCTAGCGGGCAACAAGTTTGAACAAGCCATGGAAGAGAATGGTAGCAAATCTTTTGAGAATATACAAAATAAATTACTCACGGCAAACGCAGGAAAAAAGATAGGAGATTCAGGAAGAGTCGTTAGTCACCCGCTAAAAAAAGCATTTAAAGAAATGAAAATGAAAACAGCTTTCTCAGAGTCTCACAAAATATTATTTGATAACCATTTTTTAAAACATTTTCCAGACGAAGATATTGATCTTGAGGTTCAGCGATTACCTCAAGAATGTAAATCAGCAGAATTGTTTAGCGAAGGTTGGGTTAAAACCACCACCAAGAAACTTGAATCAATACTAGACTCACTAGAGCAATGTCGCGCAGACGATCTATTTGTATATGCCGATGCGGACGTAGGTTTTTATGGAGGTATAAAGTCTGACTTAGAAAAGTTAATTAATGGTTATGACATATTATTTCAAAAGGATCACAACGTTTCAGATGAGAATAATTTTAATGTAGCGGCTTATTGTACAGGCTTTTTTGTGGCAAAACCCAACGACAAAATAAAAAGACTCTTTTCTGAGTCAGTACAAAGAATTAAGCGGAACAATATTGAAGGTGCTGCAAAATTTATGGATTCAGATCAATCCACGGTAAATTCAGTAATTAAACTAGAAAGCATGTCTTCAATAAGAAGGGGTTTTTTACCTGAAAGATATTATACTCACGGATTATACACTAAAGGTCTTAACGATTTTTCCGAAGAAAATCAAACGGGATTATGGTGGCAAAACAAGACGGATGAAGAAAAGCAGGAAGTGTATATTCCATATAATTTAAAAATACATCATGCTAATTGGTGCGTCGGAGTAGAAAATAAACTTGAGCTTTTAAATTTTGTTAGAAAAAGAGCTACTTTTTTAACTAAATGATATTCGCAGGATTATTTTTATTTTTTACTATATATTCTTAATTATTCAGTGTATAAAAATATGGTTAATGAGCTTTAATAGTCTTGAATATGAGGTGTCAGGGTTACACTCAGACCTTTCTACTAGTGAATGCGAGAAGCTAGAGGAAAAGTCTGATAATGACGCCTGCGCTATAGAGTTCTCAAGTAAGCTAGTAGGAGCGTTAGAAATAGAGTCCTGCGAACACAATGAACTAAACCCCGAATCTAAAACTAGCTTAACAGAGCTAAAAGATGTTTATAGAAGGGGTGCCCATCTAGAAAATGTAGAATGTTTAGAAAGCAAGACTTTAGGTGAATGGGCTTATGCTAGAGTCAATATGTTTTTAAGAATGAAAAGTGAAGGCGAGTTTATTTCAAAATTAAAAACCGAAGGGTTTCAATTAGAGAACTTAGATTTGACTAGAAATTTCTTACCTTCTTCTGAAGACTTTTCAAGAGCTAAAGACAAAATAAAAAAATACGATCTAAATTATGATTTTCAAGATGTAGACGAGCTTTACATAGAAAATTACAAAAACATTTCTATCACTTGGTAAAAGGAGAAAAATATGTCATCAAATAAAAATTTTAAAGAAACGGGAATACCCTCTTACGTAAGTAAGAAAACAATTTATGAGCAAGATATTGGCAGCTTGACTACCATGATCTCTGCTTCTTCGTCAAGCCACAGCATTGTTATTACAGACATAGTCGCTTCTAAGGCTTCTTCAGGAAACGTTCTATTGTATGACGGAGATAACGTGTGCATAAGAGTTGGCTTCAGTAGTAATGGAGATACTATTTGGAGTCATGCTTTTAGCACCCCTCTTAAACTCACTAAGGGAAACGCATTTAAAATTAAATCAAATACTTCAGATATCGATCTTTGTGTAACTGTTTGTTATTATGAAGTTTATGACCGTTAAAGGAGAATCATGAATAAACCTAAATATACAACAATTTTTAGTTCAGAAGTTAAACCTTTGGTGTCAGAGGAAAAAGATAAGTATTTAGCTATTGCTAGCTTGATGGACGTTGGTGATTTTATTCCCGATGTTGATACTTCTGTTAATATTGATCTTTTGCCCGTTGCGTTTAATGCGTGCGTCGTTAATCGAGTAAACAAGAATGGAGATGTTGTCGATACGGACACCGCTCTAGCTATGTGTGAGCATTTTGTAAACAAGCCTATTAACATTGAGCATAATAGAGACAGGGTTGTTGGCGTTATATTGTCAGTAGGTTTTAGCGAATTTGGCACAGACAAGCCTCTTGATTTTCCTAAAGATACGCAGGCTTCAGAAAATGATTTTAACAAGGGACCATTTAATATCACTCTGGGTGGAGTAATTTGGAAAACTGTTAATAGTAATTTAACTAATCTAATTGAAAGCGCAAGCGATCCGACTAGCGAAAACTATTTAAAAGTATCTGCTAGTTGGGAGCTTGGATTTTCTGATTACCAATTAGTTCTTTTAGATGAAGGGGAGAAAAATATTGAAAATGCTGAATTTATCACTGATTCATCAAAAATAGACGATATGAAAGACTCTTTAAGGGTTTATGGAGGATCAGGGAAAACGGAGGAAGGTAAACATATTTACAGACAAGTTACTGAAGACGTTTTGCCTCTAGGCATCGGGCTAACCGAGAATCCTGCGGCAGATGTGTCAGGCGTTGCTGTGAAGAAAAAAGCAGATAAAATTGGAGTTGCCTCCGATGAAAATCTTAAAAAAGAAGATAATGAAATTTCTGATACAGAAAGTGTAGAAAAAATTTCACAATCAACCATAAAAAATGTAACAAAAAGTAAGGATAGTACTATTATGACAATTAAAAGCTTAAAAGACATTACGGATGAGTCTTTGAAGGAGTTAAGTGCTTCTGCCGTTTCTGACTTTATCGAGGATGAGCTTAAGAAAGCCTCCGAAGATTTTTCAGCAGAAAAGACGAAGTACGAAGACGAAATCAAGCAGGCTCAAGAGAAACATGAAGCGCTTTCTACTGAGCATAGCTCCTTAAGGGAAGAGCTTGATAAAGTCACAGCCGAACTGCAAAAGCTCCAAGAGGAAGCTGCTGCCAAGGCTGCCGAAGAGAAATTTAACCAACGCATGTCTCAATTTGATAGCGAGTATGAACTTGGAGATGAAGATCGCAAGGTGATTGCTACGGATATCAAAGACATCGATGATGAAGCATTTTCTGCTTACTGGGATAAAATGGGAGTTTTACTCAACAGTAAGAACAAGAAGGTTCTCGCAGAAGCAACGAAAGACACTAAAGAAGTTAAGGAAGAAAAAGCAGAAGCTTCTTCCGAGGCTGAAGAAGTAGTCGAAGAGGTCATGGAAAACGCACAGCAAGAGTCGGCCGAAATGCCTACTTCTTCTGAGGCGGTAGAACCCACTGTGACTGATAAATACCGGAACGCTTTTGCGTTAGAACAATTCGATATTAAACTTTAATTATTAATTGAGGAGAAAATTATATGGCAACATTAAAACCATTCAGAGATTATGACGAAAAAGACGTCATTAATTTGTACGCCTATGAAGGCACACTTCCTGTAAATAAGGGCACCCTCGTCAAAATTAACGGCAATGGATGGAGATCCACTGACGAATTGCAGATGTTGGGCAACCTTGGCAAGGAATACACGAACACGGTTTCCACTCGTTACGGAGTTGCAGCCAGAGTTGAAGACGCCGGAGCCGGCGACACACCTCTTGGCATGTTACTTTACGACGTAAAGGAGACTGATGAAAACGGTGAACTTTTGAAGTTCAACCCACGCAAAGCTCACGAGATGGAAGTCGCGCTTAGTGGACAAGCTGTGCCGCTGGTTACCAGAGGTATCTTCTTGTATAGCGGGTCAACCATGTCAGCTGAAACACCTACCGCCGGGCAAGCATTGTATTGCGGGGCAAACGGAGAAATGACAACCGGCGTTGGTTCCAACGTTCAGGTCGGCGTGTCTCTTGGGGTAAAAGATACTCATGGGCACATTCTAATCAAATTGAACCTCTAATATATATAAAAGGAGAACAAATTTATGAAATTAAGACTTAAAGAAACACCAGAACAAGTGGAGTTAGTCCGCGCGATTGGCTCTAAAAACTTGACGGTGGCTCGTGAGGCTAGCGAAGCGTTTGCAGCTTTTCTTGGACCTGTTATCCAAGAAGTGATTCAACAAGCTGGAACTGCATCAATGATTTACACGGATGCACCGTTTGACGAAGATGATAGCCCAAGCTATCCTCTTGATTTATACTACAATGAGAAAAAGAATCATCTCACTGTATGGAGTCAGAACATGGCCGGTGGCTTGCCCGCCTCTCATGTGTCTGGAATGGAAGAGCTTAAAATCTCGACCTATAAACTTGATTCCGCTGTCACTTTCAATAAGCGTTACGCTCGTCGTGCTCGCTTAGACATCGTAAGCAAGGTTATCGAGAGAATGGCTCAAGAAGTTCTTGTTAAGCAGGAGCGTAATGCTTGGGCAGTCATTTTGAAGGCTCTCGCAGAAGCAACTACTACGCCTGATGGCGGAAGCGCTTTGTTCCACGCTCTTAACGTGGGTGCAAACGACGGTGCTGGTGCAAAAGACTTCGAGATGCAACATCTTAACGACTTGATGGTTCGCATCAAGAGACTTAATGAGTCGTTTGCTGGAGGTACTCCTGCTGCGCCTTATAGCCAAGGTTTGACCGACCTTTATGTTAGCCCTGAAAAGAAAGCTAACATCAGAGGATTCGCGTACAACGCTCTTGGAGGTTCTCAGGGTGGCACAGCTAACACTGACCTTCCTGATGGTGTTCGTGAGAACATCTTCCGTTCCGCTGGTATGGAAGAAATCTACGGCGTAAACATCGTTGAGATGATTGAACTCGGTGTCGGCAAGAAGTACAACGACTTGTTCAATAGCTTGTCTAGCGCAACTTATACCGGTTCTGTTTCTGAAGCTTTCCAAGCTACAGACGAATTGGCTGTTGGTTTAGATAACAGCAAGGGGGCATTCATCCGTCCGGTTGCTCGCTCAAGTGAAGCGGGTGGAGGCACATTCACTGCCTTGCCTGATGACCAGTATAATATCACTAGAGTTGATAAAGCTGGATTCTACGGAACGCTTGAAGAGGGTCGTGTTTGTATTGACGCTCGCGCGATCTGCGGACTCATATTCAAGGACTAATAATTAATTTAGTTCTAAAACATCCCGGAGCCTAAGGGCTCCGGGTTTTTTTTGCTTCACTTGTGGAGTCATACAGTGTACCTTTTAGTAAGGGAAAAGGATAAATTATGCCAAGAAAAAAGATATCAAAAAGTGCGGCTAAGGCTTCTAAAAAAAGTAAACTAGACTCTCTTTCTCAAACTCACGGTAAACAAGACAAATATCAGCCGACTACTCTAGACCAAGTGTGGGGAGACACCGGAATGAGTAAATTCGGCACTATGGACGAGGAAGATTATGAAAAAAGATTAGGTAATATGACTAGATCAGATCTATTTGCTCATGCAACTGAGATAGGTTTAGTTCCGGTAGAAAATCTAGATAATCTCAAAAAAAGACTTTTAGCTGAATTTCAGCTTCATGTTTCTGAATATCGTAGACCTCTTTCTACAGACGATGGGACTTCCCAAGAGATTCCAGACAAAATTAAAAAAATATTATCTGAGGGAAAGTAAATAAAAGTAAATAATTTTAGTGTAATATTAGGTGTATGGCAACTAGCTATGACCTAAATATTACTCAGGGATCTGAATTCTACGTTCGTCTCAATGCAAAGGATGATAGCGGAAACGCTATTGATCTAAATAAATATGGTTTGAGCGGAGTAGTAAAGCATCGTTATTCTGATTCAAGCGTCCTCTTTGATCTTAAACCGTCTGGTGTAACAGATTTTTTAACCAGCGGGTATATTGATATTTTAATTAGGGGCGCAGACACCAAAACTTTACCCATTATCCAAGGGGTTTACGATATAGAGCTATATAGCGGTACATATGTAGACAAGCTAGTTCAAGGTAATTTTAACGTATATCCAGAAGCAAGTAGCACAAATTAGATGCCTAGTATAGAAGTAATTACGACGGGAAACCAAGCAACTGCATCCGTTACTAGTACGGGTTGAGGAGTTGTTAGTTCTGCTAGTGTTAATGTTGGGAGCCGAGGTGGGCAAGGTGATAGTGGCTCACAAGGAGATCAAGGTTTTCAAGGTAAAGACGGTACAGGAGGACAAGGTGCTCAGGGCGTCCAAGGTAACCAAGGCAATCAAGGCGTTCAAGGAGCTACAGGCAGCGGTGCGCAAGGTGATGATGGAGGAACCCTTGATTACTGTAATTTAAATAAATCATCTGCCACCGAAAATATTAATGTGTCTTACGCTAATAGAGTCTCTATTGGTTTTGACAATACGGTTTCTAAGGCATCGATATTTACGCATTCTACTAGTACAGATAATGGGAGAGTAACAGTAGGTGCAGGCGGTATATTTCAGATAAGTGCTACAATTGGATTTGATAACACAGGCAACAATAGAGCTTCTCCAAGGGCTTCAATTTTTAAAAATGGCTCAGAAATAACTCAAACCAGATGCTCCTCATACAGCAGGGGTAAAAACTATGGTGATGAAAAAACTTTGCAAATCAATACAACCCTTGAGCTTTCTGCTAATGACTATATTGAAATATTTGCATGGATGGATGACGCCGATGCCACAAATTCAGTTGATACAATCACTAGCGAATGTGAATTTATAATTACAAGAACTGTTGGTGCAGCCGCGCAAGAAGGTGCTCAAGGCGTTCAAGGAGTCCAAGGTGCAACAGGTACAGGAGCACAAGGAGTACAAGGCGATACTGGAGTCCAAGGTCATAAAGGGAGTCAAGGTAATGTTGGATTACAGGGTGTTCAAGGTCCAGCGGATGGTCATCAAGGAGTACAAGGTGTACAAGGTGAACAGGGGATCCAAGGAGCTACAGGAGCGGGGGATCAAGGAGCTACAGGCAGCGGCGCACAAGGTAGTGCAGGTGCTCAAGGAAGCGCGGGCAGTACGGGAGCTCAAGGAAGTTCGGGTGGCGCAGGAGCACAAGGAAGCGCTGGTAGTTCAGGATCACAAGGGGATCAAGGAGCTACAGGTAGTGGTGCACAAGGCGCTACTGGCTCAGGTAATCAAGGAGCTCAAGGAGATACAGGTGGAGCACAGGGTGCTCAAGGTGGACAAGGGACTCAAGGGATCCAAGGTGAAGAAGGATTTCAAGGTAGACAAGGTAGACAAGGAGAAGGAGTGCAAGGTGCTCCGGGTTCTGGAGCACAAGGTGACGCTGGCGCACAAGGAAATCAAGGAGCTAGCGGCACAAATGGTAAAAACGGCACAGATGGCAGTCAAGGCGCTCAGGGAAATCAAGGAGCTACTGCGGCAGCAGGAAACCAAGGTAACCAAGGTGCTCAAGGCACTTCAGGAACCTCCGGCTCTCAAGGTCATATAGGCGGACAAGGTGTTCAGGGCGTCCAAGGCATCCAAGGTCCATCAGATGGTGCGCAAGGACGAGTAGGATCGCAAGGATTATCGGGCGTTCAGGGAGACCAAGGTAAACAAGGGGTTCAAGGATTAACGGGTACGGGCGATCAAGGCGCACAAGGACCTACCGGAAGCACAGGAGCTCAAGGAAACACGGGTAGCGCAGGTGCCCAAGGAAATTTTGGTATACAAGGTAATCAGGGCAATTGGGGTAATCAAGGCGATCAGGGAGTACAAGGTTTAACTGGCACAGGAGGTCAAGGAGATCAAGGTGCAGCGGGAGCGCAAGGAAATCAGGGAAATCAGGGAAATCAAGGTGGTGATGGCGCGCAAGGAAGCGCTGGTAATTTTGGGGGAGTTTCATTCGCTTATTCTTTTAATACTTCTACCACTGATGAGGATCCCGGCGCAGGAAAATTAGGTTTAAATGAATCTACTCAAAATACCGCAACTTTACTTTTTATTGATGATTCAGACGCTAACGGTACAGATATACAATCCTATATGCGTACCATAGATGATTCTACTTCTTCTCTTAAAGGGCATTTTAAAATCTCAAATAAGCTTGATAGTTCTCAATTTTTACTTTTTGCAATCTCGTATTTATATGAACAATCTGGCTATTTTAAAGTTGTAATTTCCGCCATAGATGGCTCTACCGCTTCGCCATTTAGCGATGCTGAAGAAGTAATTATTACTTTTGCTCGCACGGGAGATAAAGGAGACACAGGTAGTTCTGGGGCGCAAGGAAGCACTGGTAGTACGGGCGCACAAGGAAGCGCTGGTAGCGCAGGTGCACAAGGAGCAACCGGTTCTGGAGCTCAAGGTAGTGCGGGTGCGCAAGGAGATTCAGGTAGCGCAGGCGCACAAGGAAGCGCTGGTAGTGCAGGCGCACAAGGAAGCGCTGGTAGTGCAGGCTCACAAGGAAGCGCTGGTAGTGTAGGTGCACAAGGAGCAACTGGTTCTGGAGCTCAAGGTGGTGCGGGTGCGCAAGGAGATTCAGGTAGCGCAGGCGCACAAGGAAGCGCTGGAGCACAAGGCTCAGGTTCTACTACCACTAGTTTCCCGACAGGAATAAGCGTAGGAACTGAACCAACTCTTATTGCGTGTAACCCAGAAGGATTTGCGCCATCAACAGGCAACCAAGGATTTTCAATGGGAACTCCTAGCAACCCCATAAGTGGATGGAGTTGTGGCGTAGGAGGTGATCCCGCTACAATTGTTACTTGTACTTTTGGAGGAATAGAACCTTCAACTGGTAATCAAGGCTTCGTGTGTGGAACGCCCCTCAATCCCATAAGTGGGTGGACCTGTGGTGTAAATGGAGGAAGTACCGTGGGGATGACTGCGGCGGCTCTTACTCCATCAGCCAACGCTGAGTTTGAGATGGGAACTGATTCGAACCCAATTAACAGGTGGGTCTGTGGCGTAGGAAATGATCCCGCTACAA
>MDTE01058985.1_pt1 | contig 34784 bp, 39 predicted proteins | sample 811231 | NCBI WGS metagenome assembly MDTE01 (sample SAMN05326651, study PRJNA326480) | marine metagenome | isolation source: seawater | place: Indian Ocean: Red Sea | collected 2010
CAAAGTTGGTGCAAAATTAACTAAAATGTCAAAAGATCAAGCAGATTATATTAGCGTTAAACAATCAGGACCATTTAAGCCAGATACTTATCGCTACTAAAATAGTAGCCAATGTTAAAATATAATTTATCTCAACTAGACACTATATCAAAAAAAATTTCATCTTTTTTATCAAAGTCAGATTGTATATTTTTATTTGGAGAATTAGGATCAGGAAAAACTACTTTTGTTAGAAGCTTGATTCATCAATTACAGGAAAAAAACAAAATTAATAAAACAGAAGTTTCAAGTCCTACTTATAATTTACTTCATGAGTACACAATTAAAAGTTTAAATATTTTGCACTATGATTTATATCGTTTAAAGAAAACTAAAGAAATAGATCAGCTTGGAATTTTTCAAGATGAAAACGAAGTAATAAAAATTATAGAGTGGCCAGAAATAATTGATAAAACAATTAACAATAGACTAGAAATTACTTTTTATCATATGGATGACCCCGAAAGTAGAAAATTGAAGATTAAAGGATATGGAAGATGGAAAGATTTTAGATTAAATGCAATATAAATTAAAAAAAATTAGAAGTGATGCATCTTTTCGGGAGTTTTTTAGACTAAAAAAAGGGAAAAAGACTTCAATTATAGTTATTGCCAATAAAGAAAAATTTAAAAATCTTTTGGTTTACTCCTCAATAAACAAGTTTCTTAGGGCAAAAGGTATACATACTCCAAAAATGATAAGCCAACATTTTCAAGAGGGAATTATGGAGATAGAAGATTTTGGAAATAAAACACTTCTGCATCATGTAAAAAAATCAAGAAATATTCTACCCCTTTATAAAAAATGCATAGATGTGATATTAAAATTTCAAAAAATTAAAATTAAGAAGAAAATTAAAATTAATTCAAAGAAAAATTTAAATTTAAGCTTTTACAATTTAGAAAAATTACATCAAGAAACTGACTTATTTTTAGATTGGTATTTACCAGGGATAATAGGCAAAAAAAAAACGAGAAAAAATAAAAGTAAAATTAAAAAACAACTCAATGAACTATACAAAAAGATTCATTTTAAGAATAGATTTTTTACACATAGAGATTTTCATGTTTCAAACATCATGCCTAAAAATAAAAAATTGGGTATTATCGATACCCAAGATGCAATAATTGGAAATCCAGTTTATGACGTTGCTTCTTTAATAGATGATGTAAGATTCAAAGTACCAATCAAAACTAAAAACAAAATTTTTCAATATTATATTGAAAAAAGTCTAATTAAAAAGAAAGAAAGACACTTGTTAAAAAATGATTTTGATATTTTGTCTATTCAAAGAAATTTAAAAATTCTTGGTATTTTTTATAGGTTAAACCAAAGAGATAAAAAACCCCAATATTTGAAATATTTACCATATACTTGGAATTTAATTGAATTAAGAATGAAAAATAAAATTTTTGAAGATTTAAGAAAAACAATGTTTGAAGTAGTTAATAAAAAATTAAGAAAGAAAATAAATTTTTAATGAAAATCAAAAATGCTATAATTTTAGGAGCTGGTTTTGGAAAAAGAATGTATCCAATCACAAAAAAAATTCCAAAACCATTAGTGAAAATAAACAATAAAACTATATTACAAAACAGTATAAGTTTTTTAATTTCATTGGGTGTAAAAAATATTGTAATAAATACACACTATCTTCATAAGCAGATAATTTTATTTTTAAAAAAATATAAATTTTCAATTAGAATTAATGTAGTTATCGAAAAAGGAAAAATATTAAATACTGGGGGAGGCATTTTAAATGCTTCCAAAAAATTTAAAAAACAAATATTTTATGTTTTGAACCCAGATACAATTTGGAGAAAAGAATATAAAAAAGAATTTAAAAATTTGGAAAAAAGCTATTATATAAATAAAAAACCAGTAATGCTTCTAGTTCATAAAAAAAAAAGTTACGACAAATCTTTTAAAGGTGATTTTAACTTAAATTCTAAAAATGAAATTTTAAAGGAAAAAAATAATAAGTTTATTTTCACAGGTGCACAAATTATCAGCAGGTCAGTTTTTAAATCAAAAAAAATTAAACCATTCAGTATAAATAAAGTTTGGGATGATTTAATTAAAAAAAGAGAACTTATCGGTACAATTAGTAGACAAAAATTTTACCACCTGAACAACTATAAAATATATAAAAAACTAAGTAAAAAAATTAAATATTAAATATTATCTCTTTTTTCCGATTTTGATCTAAATATTCTGCATTAGAAACTCTGCCAGCATTATCAAAGTTAATTACCAAAGGATTCCCAGTAGGTATTTCAAGTAAATTGATATTTTTATCAGATATATTAAAAATTTTTTTACCTAGAGCTCTTATGGTATTTCCATGTGTAGAAAAAATAATATTTTTATTATCTCGGAGATGTTTTTCAATATGTTTTTCAAAAAAAGGAACAACACGGCTCCAAGTATCTTTTAAAGACTCAGTATCGGGTATTTTTTTTAAATTTCTGTATAGTGGATCATTGTGTGAACTATATTTAGAATCTTTACTAAGAGCTGGAGGTGAAATATCCCAGGATCTTCTATACTTTTTGAATTGTTCTTCACCTAATTTTTTTTTAGTTTCTGCTTTATTTAAACCTGTTAAGGCTCCATAATGTCTTTCATTAAGCTCCCAAGCTTTCATATATTGTTGCTCTTTATCAACAACCTTCAAAACTATTTCTAAAGTCTTTATTGCTCTCTTCAAATAGGATGTAAAACAGCTGCTAAAATCTATATTAAGTTCTTTTAATAATTTACCCGATTTTTCTGCTTCTTGCTCACCTTTTTCTGAAAGATCAACATCTACCCATCCCGTAAAACGGTTCTCAGCATTCCACTTACTTTGCCCATGTCTAATTGCTATGAGTTTTCCCATTAAATATAATATACTTAATATATTAAATTATTATCATGAAAGGTATTAAATTCTTTTATATTACCTGTCCTAAAAAAAAGGAAGCAAATAAAATAGCAGCATTTCTTGTTAAAAAAAAACTTGTTGCGTGTGCAAATATTGTAAATAATGTGGACTCAATCTTTAACTGGAAAGGTAGAGTGGTAAAGTCAAAAGAAATTTTAGTAATTGGCAAAACAATGAATAAAAATATTCAAAAAATTATCAAAAACGTTAAAAGACTTCATAGTTATGAAGTACCATGTGTTATATTTTTTGATATTAAAAATGGAAATACAGATTTTTTAAAGTGGATAATAAAATCAGTATAATTCGTTTTTTATTTTATCTATCTTTTTTGGTATTCTTAATCTTATATCTTTTTCCAGGGAGCTTAATAGGTCACTTTTTATACGGAGATTTAAGTAAACAACCAGAATTGATTAAAAACCCACTAGGTACTTCCATAAATCATATGATAGCATTTTTTTTTATATCGATTCTTTGCCTAATTAGTTTTGTTAAAAATTCAAATTTTCTAAAAGTTTCTATTTTTTTAATTTTGCTATCCATAATTATTGAAATATTACATCTATATGTACCAAATAGGTCTTTCGAATATTTAGATATTTTTGGAAATTTGTTAGGAACATTGTTGGCTATTATTGTAATTTTATTATATAAATTCAAAAATGGAAAAATTTGATGAAAGAAAAAAATCATTTGAAAAAAAATTTGCTCATGACGAAGAATTAAAATTCAAAGTAGACTCGAAGAGAAACAGATATTTAGGTGAATGGGTTTCAGAAAAACTTGGATACGATAAGGAAAAAGAAAAAAAATATATCGAGTCCGTCATTAAGGCTGATTTTCAAGAAGTTGGTGATGAAGATGTATTTAAAAAAATCAAACTTGATTTAAAAAATCTAAACATTTCAGATGATGAAATAAGAAATAAAATGAAAGAGTTTTATGAAAAAGCTAAGTCTGATTTTATTTAGTATAATAATTTTTTTAGCTTCAGAAATTAACGCCCAACAAAGAATAGATTTAGATTTACGATTAGTACCAAAAAAAGAAAAAAATTTTTATTTACTTAAAAAGAATTTTATCAATAAAAAATCAATTAAAATTGGAGAAGATGTATATAAGATTACAAGGTCTAAAAATGAATTATTCATTGATGAATATTATGATACAAGATTGCATTCCCTATTTTATAATGATGCTTCTTTAAGATACAGACAAAGATATGTTGATGATGTAAACACAAAAAACTTTATTCAATTCAAAACCAAAAGACAAAAAGAAAAGTCGGGCAGTAATGAATTTAAAATAGAAATTAACCCCGAAGTTAAGCTAACTTTTTTTCAAGATGTTAAAGATTTTATTAATAGACCAAGAAATCAAAACTCAAAGCTTTATAAAGAATTGGATCAATATATAAATACTTCAAAAATAATACCAATTTTTTCAGAAAACCAAAGAAGAGATAGATTTTATTTAATCGATAATAATAATAATACAATTTTTACAGTAAGTTTTGATGAAGTGGTTTATTCAAAAGAACTTTTAAATAAAACTTATTTCGTGGTGGAGTTTGAGATTAATGAAAAGGTCATGGCTAAATCCACAGAAGTTCATTCAAGTATACTTGTAAAAAATTTAGAAGAATTTGTGCAATCTTTGGATAAGCAGAATATTTTATTCAAAAGAACACTTGAAAGTAAATATATTACAGGAATTAAAAAACTAGGCCTAAAGCCTAAAAATCAAGATATAATAGAAATTATGATTGTCTTATTTGCATTAGTTTCTATTTTAATTTTATTTTGCATACCAATTTTATCTCGTATATGGTCACCCAAAAATAATAAAACCAATTTAGAAAGTTAAAATAAATGTGGAATAATCCAGCACAATGGGGGCCTTTAACAAACTTACAAGATTATTTTAGTCTTATACCGACTGAAAGTACTTATGGTTTTTTGATTAATGCAGCTTTGGCTATCGTTTTGTCGAGTGTTTTAGCAAGATTATACTTAGTATATGGAAAAACTTATTCCGATAGACATCTTTTAGCACGAACATTTGTAATTCTTTCTCTAACCACAATGCTTGTTATTACAGTTGTAAAATCATCACTAGCTTTGTCTCTTGGTTTAATTGGTGCATTATCAATTGTGAGGTTTCGAACACCGATAAAAGAACCAGAAGATTTAGTATATTTATTTTACTCACTTGCCATTGGTTTAGGTTTAGGAGCAGGAAGAAAAGATTTTACGATTATAATGTCTTTAATTATTTTTGGTTTTATTATAATTCGAGCAAAATTAAAAGATAAGGATGAAGCTCTTCCAAATTTAACATTAATTGTTGAGACTGGATACATTTCTAATAGCAAAAAAAAGAGCCAGCTTAACCGAATAACTTCAGCAATAGCGCCATTGTGCACAATAATTAATATTTCACGTGTTGAGATGCAAGAAAATAAACTCGAGGCTGCTATAAATATTGAATTAAAGAATGTCTCTTCAGTAAATAAAGTTATCGATAGATTAACCAAAATTGATAAAGGAATTAATTTCAGGATTCTTGATAACGCTAGTGGAAAACTACTGTGATTTTCCAGCATGATAATAAAAAAAAATAAAAAGTCCCTATTCTCTTCATCAATATTAAATTCTTTTGTAAACAAAAAACTTTTACCAATAATACTAAAATTTTTTGGCATAATATTGATTTTTCTAGTGTTCTCTTTTCTATATTTAGTTGTAACAAAGTCTAAGGATGAAATAAGAAAATTAGTTTATTTAACAGCACAAAAATCATATTGGATTGGATCTTATATATCTAATACACCAAAAAAATGGTTAAATAATTTTTTAAGTGACGATCCAGTTCTTAATATATCTATAAATTCAAAAGATTATCAATTACTAATGACATTGAAAGATGACGCTGTAAAAAAAGGTATTCTGCTTGAAAAAAATAAACGAAGTGTGCCAGCATTATTGAGTTATAAAAACCAAAGTTATGATGTTAGAATAAGACTAAAAGGTGTGATGACACATACTCACCTTCAAGATCATAAATGGTCATCTCGTATTAAGCTAAATAATGAGCGTTTTCTTGGTATGAAGGAGTTTAGTCTTCAAAATCCAAAAAGAAGATCGTTTGTTTCATCTTTTTTGCTTCATAAATTTTCAGAAAGCGCAAACCTTCCAACAAAAAAGTTTGATTTAATCCCATTCTCAATAAATGGAAAATATATGGGTGTGTATAATTATGAAGAATTTCCAGATCATAATATGAATGATTTTTTATCAGGTAAAAACAATATTGTAATCGTGATAGATGATGATGATATGTTTATTGATCAAGGGCATGTGATTTCAAATTTCAAAAATTTAGATACTTTACCTAAAGTTAATAATTATTATTTAAGTTCTAAAATAAGAGCCCATTCTTTAAATGAAGTTTTGAATGATAAAATTCTTAAAAAAGATTTTGAAAAAGCATCGAAACTTTTAAATGATTTTAGATCAGAAAAACTTCCTACCTCTGAAGTTTTCGACTTGGATAAAACTGCTACTTGGCTTGCTCTTACTGATCTTTTTGGTTCATATCATGGAAGTTGTTTTTCAAATATAAAACTTGTTTATGATAGAGACAAACATCGCCTTTACCCAATTATTTGGGATGCATTCGGTGAAAATTTATCAAGTTCGATAACTCATCAAAAGTATAGAATGTTTAAATTACAGTATGTATTTGACTTAATAAAAGGAGGATGTACATCAAAAATAGAGATGCCTTCACAAATGCTACAGGACACAAAATTAATCGAAAAATACTTAAATAATTTGGATCAAGTAACATCAATAAAATATATCGATAATATTTTAAAAAGGATTAAGCCGCAGACAGATGAATATATGCGTATTTTAAATTTAGACTATCCGCAAATTAAAATAGAAACTGAAATACGAAGATTAAAGGATAACGCAAAATATTTGAGAGATATTTTTTTGTATCCCAAACAACCATTTGAAGCATATCTACCTGCTGACGAAGAAAAAAATAGTTTAATTTTGGTAAACACAAGCCCCGTTCCATTTAAAATAATCGGATTAATTGATGTAACAACTAATCAAAAATTTATTATAAATAGCAATAACCCTAATTATATACTTAAAAATTATATTGGCGATATTGCTCCTAAGCCAACAAAGCTTACCTTTGAATGTCCAATCGAAAATTGTTTTGCACCAGAAAAAATAAACAACATGAGAATTATTACAAAAGTTCTAGGTACAACTAAAAATTCTAATGTTAAAATAAATAATTGGGTTGCATATGAATAATAAAAAAAATTTTGATGATTATAGAAATGAAATAAAATATTTACTATATAAGGTTGATAGAAAGACACTATATATTCAATATAAATTATCAAAACTGCTACTTTCCAAATCTTATCCTGATAGATGGATAAATAATATATATTTTGATAATATGAATCTGGACTCATTCAATCATAGTATTGAAGGTAACTCTGTAAGAAATAAGATAAGGCTTAGATGGTACGGAAACTTTTCTGATTTAAAAGTACCAATGTTAGAAATAAAATCTAAAAGTGGACACAAAAATATAAAAAGAAGTTTTCCTATACGAGAAAAATTAATTTATAACAAAAACATATCAGAATTTTTTAATAATTTAGTTAATTCTAAAAGCCTCCCATATAAATATAAGTATTTAATAAGAGAATTAAGACCAGTTCTAGCAAATCGTTATTACCGTTCATATCATATTTCGGCAAACAAGAAGTATAGAATTACAACTGATACTTCACTGAATTTTACAAATCTAATAACAAGCTCTTTAAATCAAATACATTGGAAAAAAGAAAAAGATTTAAGTATTGTGGAGCTTAAGTTTAAAAAATCAGATGATAATGTATTAAATTTTATGACTGAGATGCGAAGTAAGTATAGAAGAAGTCAAATTTCAAAGTATACTCATGGGTTACAGTTATAATATTTTAAGATTTGTATTCCTGACTTTATTTAGTCTAACAATTATTTTTATCAATACATCCTTAAGTAAAGAAGAAAAAATTATATCAGGAAAGCCGCGTGTTATTGATGGGGATACAATTAAAATAAATGGTAAATCGATAAGACTTTTTGGTATTGATGCGCCAGAAAAAAAACAAAAATGTAAAAAAAGTTTTTTAAAGGTAAATTTTTTGAATTTCCAAAAGAATTATAGCTGCGGTTCTGTTTCTACTAAAAATTTAAAAAAAAAAATAGAGAACAAAGATATCGAGTGTATATTTAGATCTGATGACAGGTATGGAAGATATTTGGCAATATGTTATTTAGAAAAATTGGATATCAATAAATGGATGGTCAAGAATGGTTATGCTTTAGCATATAAAAAATATTCAAGAAAATATGTACTAGAGGAACAATACGCAAAAGATAATAAATTAGGTATGTGGGAAGGGACTTTTATAGAACCAGAAAAATGGAGAAGAATTATGAATTAAATTCTTGTATAAATTATTAAGTGATTCATTTTTTCAAAACAAAAAATTTTATTCTAATCTTTTTATTTTTTATAACTGCATGTTCCTCTATCCCTAAAAATACCAAAAATAGTTGTGCGATATTTGAGGAGCGATATTTATGGTATAAGCATACTAAATATGTAGAGAAAAAATGGGGAGTTCCAGTTCATATTCAATTAGCTTTTGTAAAAAAAGAGAGTGATTTTAATTGGCTTGCAAAACCACCGAGGCATAAATTATTTAAAGTAATTCCTTATAAACGTAAATCCAGTTCCTTTGGATATTCTCAAGCAGTAAAAGGAACTTGGGAGCAGTATAAAAATGAAACTGGAAAAAAACTAGCAACAAGAGCTAGATTTAAAGATTCCGTAGATTTCATAGGGTGGTATGTAAATAAATCACACAAATTGCTTAAAATTCCTAAGAACGACGCGTACAGACAATATTTGGCCTACTATAAAGGTTGGGGAGACTATAAAAATTATTCTAAAGATAGAAAAGCAATAATATATGCCAGATCTGCTAGAGATATGGCTAACGAATATAGAAAACAACTAACGGTCTGCAAAGATAAGCTTAACAAAAAAAAATATATTATTTACTAAATTCTTTATTTAATTGAATATCAACCTCATCCATTCTCTTAGTATTTTTGCATAGAAGTAAATAAAATACAGGAGTAGTAAATAAAGTTAAAAAAGTACTTATAAGCATCCCACCAAAAATTGTACAACCTACTGCTAATCTTATACCCTCCCCTGCACCAGGACCAATATTACCTATTATTAAAGGCACCATCGCAATCAGAGTAGATAAGCTAGTCATCATGATCGGTCTGAACCTTCTCAAACATGAGTCTACTATTGCACTTTCAACACTTTGCCCTTTAACCCTTAGTTGGTTAGCCCAATCCACAATTAAGATACTATTTTTTGTGGCTATACCAATAAGCACAACCAAGGCAATTTGAGAAAAAATATTTATCGTACTATTGAAAAGAAGAATAAAAATCAATCCACCTAATGCAGCTAAAGGTACAGTAAGCATAACTACAAATGGCTGACGCCATGCATTGAAGGTACCGGCCATTACCAGATATGCACTTACCAAAGCCAACGCAAATATAATAATCAGTTCACTTGAAGCTTCTTTAAGATCAAGTGATTTTCCTTTGTAAAAAATTCCAGCAGTTGGTGCCTCATTATCAATAGTTTTTTCAATAAAATTCAATGCCTCATTTAAGGTATACCCACCAACTAAACGCGCAGTAATAGTAACAGATTTAGATCTTTGATAACGAGTTAACAATTTGGGAGAACCTTTCTCTTGAAAACTAACTACATTTGCTAAAGAAATTAATTTACCAGTTGTTTCAGAACGAACGTATATTTTACTTAAGCTTTCAGTTTTTCTTCTATCCTTTAGATCAGCTTGTAAAATTATTGGGTATTCTTTACCATCTTCATTTAAGGTTGTTACACTTTTTCCAGAAAATAAGGTTTCTATAGATTTTCCAATTGCCTGTATAGACAAACCAAGGTCTTTTGATTTATTCTCATCTATAACGAGTTGGACTTCTGGTTTATTTTTTGAATAGTCAGAAGTAATATCTGCTAAACCCCTGTTCTTTCTTAATTCTGTCATTACTGAATTTTGCCATTTATATAAATTTTCATAGGAAGGGCCTGTTATAGTCACAACAACAGGTTTCTGATAATTACTTACTCGAACGGAATTAGGTGTTAACGGGAAGGCCATTGTTCCTGGCACGGTAACAATTTTTCCTATAGCTTTTCTAACAATTTTTTGAGCTGAGTCTTTTCTATCTTTCCAATTATCTAATAATGCGATGATTATAAAACTGTTGTAAGATTGAGATGATCTTCCAAAACCAGGTACTCTCATAATTAACTTTTGATATGATTCATTTTCATCTTGTAAAAGTGGTAGTAATCTTTTTTCAACTTTTTCAGCTTTGTCAACTGTGTATTCAAACGAAGAGGACTCATCAGTTTTTCCAAAAACCAAGTAAACACCTCTATCCGGATTTCTTTCTAGTAAAGTTTTAGGGGTAATTTTAAAAAGGAAGGCAGCAAATGTAACAACAAAAACCATAAACCAAATTATAGTCTTTGGTCTCTTTATCCAATATTTAAGGGTTTCATAATAAAATTCTCCAAAATTATCAAAAATTCTTTCAAATTTTAAAACTATCTTTGATTTTGATTTATTTTTATTTAACAATTTAGATCCTAGCATTGGTGCAATTGAAAGAGCAGTGAAAGTACTTATAACTATTGTGATTGAAAGTGTTACTGCCATTTCTCTAAATAATGTTCCGCTAATTCCACCAATAAATAGGAGAGGTGCAAATGTTGCCAAAAGTATAATACTCGTTGATAAAATTGCAAAAATAACATTTTTTGATCCCGCAGCTGCAGCTACTAAAGAAGTGTCGCCCTGTTCTACTCGATGATAAATTGACTCGGTCATAACAACACTGTCGTCAGTTACAATTGCTACACTTAAAATTATAGCTAGTAGTGTAAAAACGTTAATCGTCAGTCCAAATATCCACAAACCAAGACAAGCACCTATTAAGCTTACAGGAAGTGTTACAGCTGGAACTATAGTTGCTCTTATATTGCCTAAAAAAAGATAAATGATTCCAACAACTAACACTAAAGCTAAAATTATAGACTGATAACACATTTGAATTGCCTCTTTAATATAAGTGGCTCTGTCAAAGCTAACTGATAATTTTAAGCCATCAGGCAGAGTTTTATTTACCTCTTTAATCTTATCCCTAATATTATTCGAGAGTGTAACCGTACTTTCATTTGTTCGTGCATAAATACCAATCCCAACAGTATTTTCATTGAGAGAATTAGGACTTTGGGCCTTAAATAAAGTTTTCTCAGAAACCGGACCATACTTGATTTCACCCAAATCTCCTAAAGTTATTGTTTTACCTTTAATTTTTTTAATAGGTAATTTTTTTATTGAGTTAATATCAGTATAAGTTTTTCCAAGGTCAAGGGTGAGGTCTACATTATTTGCCTCAATGGTACCTGCAGGAACTGCAACATTGTTTTTTCTTATTGAAGTCTCAACCTCGCTTATATCTAAATCGTTAGCGCTTAATTTAACAGGATTAAGATAGACCCTTACCGCCTTTTCATTAATTCCACCAACTATAACTCTTCCTGTTCCAGGAACTGAGCTAAAAGCGTCAATTAAATTTCTTTTTACATAGTCACCAATATCTAGGGAATTCCATGTTGTACTACTAACCGATAACCACATGCTAGTAGAAAAACCAGCAGAAGCTTTTCTTACTTCTGGAGCCTTACTATCCTCTGGAAGGTTGTCAATAATTCTCGCGATTCTTTCACGAATATCGTTTGCAGCATCATCAATATCAATACTAGTAAAAAATTCAATTTTTATTGTGCTTCTACCAATTTCAGAAAGTGTATCAATTGATTTAATACCTTCTGCCCCACCAATTGCCAATTCTATCGGTTCTGAAATTTCTGATGCAATAATTGATGGACTTGCACCAGTATATTTAGTTGAAACCACAACTTCGGGCGGTTGAAGATTTTTTGGCAGTTCTCTAGTACTAATTTCAAAAAAAGTATAAAGACCAAATACTACCAGCAGCAATGAGAACACGGCACTTAAAACTGGTCTTTTTATATTAAGCAAACAAAAATTATGCATATTATTTGATCAATGGTTTAACAAGCATGCCGTTGGCTAATCTTGCCAAACCTTCTTTCACAATTTTGTCATTTTGATTTAGACCTTCTAAGATTTCTAAATTTCCGCTTTTTCTTATTCCCGTTATTACTTCTGTTTTTTCAATTTTATTATTTTCTAAAATTTTATAAACAAATTTTTTTTCATCTTCAAAAATAATACTAGTATCGGCTACTGATAGAGCATTTTTTTCATCGTACATAACTTCAATATCAAGCAAAGATCCTGGTAGTATCTCAAGATTTTTATTATTTATTTCAGCTCTAGCTAAAATACTTCTAGTTTGAGCGTCTATTCTTGAAGCATGAGAAATAATAATTCCACTATATAATTTGTTTTTATAAGCTAAAAATTTAGCATTTACTTTTAAGTTTTTCTTTAAAATGGAGGCAAAAACCTCTGGGATTTGTAGGTCGCAAAGCATTTTCTTAGAATCATCAAGAGTAACAATCATCGAGTCCGTCCCCAATATTGAAGAACTTATACCACGAGTCCCAATTGTGCCTGAAAAAGGTGCTGTGATTATTTTATTTTGAAGCTTTGCAATTGTTCCACCTTTTTTAACAGAACTAAAATTAATAGGCTCAAGCAACTCACTTTTCTTGATTTTAAAAGAAGTTGTTTTGCTACTCAAAGCAGTACAATAACTCTCAATTGTTTTACTAAATTTTTTTTCTGTGACTATTTCTACCACTACCCCGGGCGGTGGACGTTTGCCAAACTTTTTTTTAAAATATAGCCCCACCGCAGTTCTTGCGCCAATCACCGAAGCTACAATTATAAAAAATATTATAATTCCAATTGTTACTTTTTTAGACCTTTTCATTTTTTTCCATATTCTGACCAAGAGCCGTCATAAATTAATGCATTTCTACCACTTATGAGAGAATATGCCAGACCTAAAACACATGCAGTCATTCCAGATCCACACGTGAAAACAATTGGCTTATTGATATCTATCTCATTTCTTGAAAAAATTTTACTCAATTCCTCCTTTGTTTTAAAAGTGTTTTCCTCAGAGTTTATACAATCTTTAAAAGGAATATTTTTTGAACCTATTATACATCCTTTCTTCAATCCTGGACGAGGCTCATCTACTTTTCCTTCGAAACGATCACGACTTCTGGCATCAACTGTTTGAAAAGAAAAATTTTTAATATTTTCATCTATTTGTTTTTTATTTTTAATCCATTCTATATTTTCCTTTATTTCATATCTACTTTTAGGATTTAATTTGTCTATACTGTCGAATTTTTCAAGATCGTCCTTTGTTTTCTTATTTGTATGTCTATTTTCCTTTAACCACTTTTTCATACCTCCGTCTAAAACAGAAACTTTTTGATGACCGAAATATTTTAAGGCAAACCACAATCTACAAGAGCTATAAGTATCGCTATAATCATAAACTACTATATGATCATTATTTTGGATACCAAAAGACCAAAGCATTCTAGTCCAATAATCTGAACTAGACATCATATGTGGGTATGGAGACTCCTTATTACTGTGCTCATCAACATCCCAAAAAATTGCACCTTTAATATGTTTTTCTTCATATTCTTTTTTTCCATTCCTTTTTGAAGATGGCATATGCCAGCTTGCATCAAATATTTTTACTCTTCCTAAATTTTCTTCAAGCCATTCCGTAGTCACTAAATTCATATGATGCTTTTCTTTTTTAAATAATATTGATGATAAGCCTCTGCAGGCTGGTACAGTTTTTCTTTTGAAATATTTGTTACTACTCTACCTTTTAATTTTTTATTAAACTCAATTTTAATTTTCTCTGCTACCTTTTTTTGCTCTTCATCTTTGTAAAAAATTTCTGATCTGTATTGAGTTCCAATATCTGGTCCCTGTCTATTTAGCTGAGTAGGGTCATGAATTTTAAAAAAAATTCTTACGAGTTCTTCGTATGAAACTATATCATCATCAAATTCTACTTTTACAGTTTCTGCATGATTTGTTGATCCAGAGCAAACTTTTTCATAAGTTGTATTTGCATCATCTCCACCACAGTAACCAACTTCGGCTCTCTTTACTCCTTTAATTTTTTCAAATTCTAATTGCGGGCTCCAAAAACATCCGAGCGAAAAATAAGCTGTTTTCATTGTTTTAAAATTCTAATATGTTATTTGAATTAATTAAAGGTGATAAAATGCTCACAAAATCTCAATTAGCTATTCTTTACATGGTAGCAAGTGTCGCTTGCTTTAGTGTAATGGATATAATTGTGAAATATTTGAAAGACGCTCCTTTTGGTCAAGTGCTTTTCATGCGTTTTTTCTTTGGAATGGTACCTATCTTTTTATTAATTCCTAAAGAAAAAATGCTTACATTTTACAAAACAAACAGACCTGGTCTGCATGCATGGCGAGCATCTTGGGGAGCAATAGCTATAGTGGCTTTGTTTATAGGCCTTAGAAATGTTGAGCTAGCAGACTGTATCTCTTTAACTTTTCTTGGTCCAGTTTTTGTAACTATTTTATCTGCACTTTTTCTTAGAGAAAAAATAAGAATGAAAAGAATATCAGCGATTATTCTTGGAATAATTGGAGGTTTGATAATTATTAAACCAACTTTCGAAGAATTTAACTATTTTTACTTTATGCCTTTAATTTTTGCTTTTGGTTTTGCTCAGGTTGCTTTGTCAATAAAATCTCTATCTAAAACTGAACCAAATTATTTAATAGCTTTTTATTTTTCACTTTTATCTATGTTAATTGGCTTAGCCACTATTGTTAATGGCTGGATCTGGCCAACTTTATACGAAGCATTTTTATTTATCGTATTAGGATTGGCAGGTGGATATGCGAATATCCTTCTTACACAGTCATTACGAATGGCAGACACAGGATTAGTAACCCCAATAAAATATCTATCATTAGTTTTCGCAGCAACAGCTGGTTATTTTATATTTGGAGAAACATTAAAGATTACGACTTTAGTCGGAGCTTTATTTATTGTTCTTGGCACTTACATAATCTTTAAGAGAGAAGAAACTTTAAAAAAACAAGTGGTTCCTCCAAGATATGAAACCTAAGTGGTGGAACAAGGGCAAGAGATATCTTGCTAAGCGGGATAAAGTAATGCAAAAACTTCTTGTTGCATACAAAGGCCATTTAACTACAAGAAAGAATTTTTTTTACTCACTAAGCAGATCAATAATTTCACAACAAATATCCGTTTCTGCTGCAGACTCAGTTTTTTCAAAATTTGAAAAAAAATGTAAAGGTAAAATTAAACCAAAAATTGTTGCAAAGTTATCAATATCTGACTTAAGAAAATGTGGCCTAAGCAGAATGAAAGCCAAAGGTATCAAAAGTCTCGCAAAAAAAATTTTGGATAAATCTTTTGACCCTAAGCTGATCAAAAAAATGTCAGACGAAGATGCGATAAATTATTTATCTTCTCTAAGACAAATAGGAAGATGGTCGAGTGAAATGGTACTTATATTCTTTTACAATAGACAAAATATTTGGCCAGTACAAGATATAGGTATGTTAAGGGCTATTTCAAATAATTATAAAAAGAAATATTTACCACCAAATTTTTTTGTTAAAAAACTTCAAAAAAGGTTTTCACCATTCTGTACTTTAGCCGTAATGGCTTTATGGTATTCAGTAGATAACGAACCTGTACAATATTAAAATTATTTACATCTACATCAAAATGATTTAGTTTTTTTTATGGCTAACAAGATTAATATAGAGTGGAAAGAATTTAATACCCTTGTAGAAAAAGTTGCAATACAAATCGATGATGCTGGTTTTAAACCAGACTTATTAGTTGGAATAATGAGAGGGGCAGCAGCTATCATAGATATTTTGTCGAGGATATATAAAGTAAAAACAGCTTATCTTGCAGCTTCATCGTACTCAGGAGAAATGATAGAAGATAAACAATCAGAAAATATTGTTTTTGCACGTGAGATGTCATCTACGATGAATATCTTTCCGGAAAAAATAAAAATATTAGTAGTTGATGATTTGACAGATACGGGTAGAACCCTCGATTATACAATCAAATATTTACAAGATTATCCCCAATTAAAAGGTAAAATTTCAGAAATAAAAACCTGTGTTTTATTTCAGAAACCCAAAAGTACTTTCAAGCCAGATTTCGTAGGTAGAGTATTAAAAGAAAATACTTGGCTTGTACTCCCAACAGAACCTTTCGAAGAAATTAGAGTTGAAGATTTAAGAAAAAAACATAAAAATAAGGGCTAGAAGAATTCCTAACCCTTATTTGAATTAAATTTTTAAAGTGAAAAACTTAATACACTTAGAACAGCAACTAACCAAATAGCAGGTGAAGTTTTTGAAGCTTGTCCAGTGAAAATTTTAATTAAAGCGTATGCTATAAAAGCCAAAGCTATTCCGTTTGAAATAGAATATGTGAGCGGCATGGCTATCATGGCTAATACAGCCGGCGCAGACTCAGCTATATCTTTCCAATCAATATCTACAATATTTCTAACAAACAATATAGCAACGTAAAGTAACGCAGCCCCATCAATTTCTTTTGGTAAGCTAGTTGCTAAAGGAGCAAAACCTAGGCACAGCAAGAAAAGTATACCTATAACAAGAGAAGTCATACCTGTTCGACCTCCCGCTTTTACCCCGGCTCCAGACTCTACGTAGCTAGTTACAGTTGTAGTTCCTAAAAGACTTCCAGCTACAGTTCCAACACTATCAGAAAGCATAGCCTTATCGATGTCTTGCACTTTTCCTTTGCTATCAACTTTTCCAGATACATTAGCTACTGATGTCAAAGTTCCTGCTGTATCAAAGAAATCAATAAAGAAAAGCGTGAATATAACTGTAATTCCACTTGCCGTAAAAACTTTTCCTGTACTAAATCCTTCAACAGCATCAAATAAATAAATCATAGAAGGAGGTGCTGATAAAATTCCATTGAATCTTGCTAAAGAAGCTCCATCCTTGATTGTTGCACCAGTCCATTCCCAAATTGGTAACCAAGCTATTACACTAAAGACTAATATACCAATAATAATGTTAGCCCTGCTAATGAAACCAGCTTTTATTTTTTCTAAAACTATCATTGTGACAAAAGCCAAACATCCTAAAAATACAATTGGTTGTTTTAAATCTCCTATTGTCACCAATGTTACTGGGTGATCAACAACAACACCCATTATTTCTAAACCAATAATTGCTAAAAAAAGACCAATACCTGCACCAATTCCAAATTTTAAACTCTTTGGTATAGAATTAATTATCCATGCTCTGATTGGAGTTAAAGAAATAAGCAAGAAAAGTATACCTGACAGAAGAACAGCAGCTAAAGCTTCCGCTGTTGTATACTTCATTCCGCCAATAACTCCGAACGCAACGAAAGCATTAATACCCATGCCAGGTGCCAAACCAACAGGCCAAGTCTTACCTGCAAAGGCCATTATAAAACAAGCAATGGCAGTGGCAACTATTGTTGCAGTATAAACTCCTCCAAAATCAAAAAAACCTTTTTCTGCTCCTGCAAATTCTCCTGAAAGAATAAAAGGATTTAAAAACATAATATAAGCCATTGTTAGGAAAGTTGTAATTCCAGCTATTACCTCTGTCCTAAAATTTGTTTTGTGCTTCCTGTATTCAAAATATTTGTCCATCATAAAATTTTCTCCATCAATTTTTGTTTAATTTTGTTGTTTGATTATGACTTTATATTTATCCTAAATTTTTGGAAGTCCAAAATAGGTTAGTATATCTATTAAAAGTTGTATTTCTGTTTATAACTAGATAAATGAAAAAAATTTTTATCCTAACTCTTAGCTTTATGCTCTGCTTTTCTTGCAACACTATAAGCACCAAAGTAGATAAGGCTACACAAATAGAAGAGGATAAATTAAGTCAATATTTAAATAAAAATGAGTCGGATCTTAAAATAGAGTTTGGAATACCCGATGTAATTAAGAAAAAGAATGGAAATAAAATCTTAATTTATTATGAGTCAAAATTTAAAATAAAATGTGAGAGAAGATTTGAAATAAACCAAATGAGAAAAATTATTGGTTTTAGTAGTAAAAATTGTTTTTAATTATATAAGTTTACAAATTTTCAGCGCAAACGCATAATCAAATGCCACTTCTTCTATAGCAGCATCTCTTCCTGAACGACCACCGTGACCGGCGTTCATCTCGCATTTAAACAAAAGTAGATTTTTATCTGTTTTAAAATCTCTAAGTTTAGCAACGTATTTTGTTGGTTCATCAAAAAGAACTCTATTATCCGAAAGACTCGTGGTAACTAAAATGTTTGGATAACTCTTCTTTTTTATATTCTCGTAGGGAGAATAAGATTTTATATATTTAAAGTGCTCTATATTTTCCTTTGCATTTCCAAATTCGTTAAATTCTCCCGCAGTTAAAGGAAGTGAATGGTCTAAATTAGTTGTTAAACAATCAACAAAAGGTACTGACATTATCATTCCTAAAAATAATTCTGATGCTTCATTTAGAACTGCTCCCATTAATAAACCTCCAGCACTTCCGCCAAAACCTATAATTTTTCCTTTACTTGTATATTTCTTTTGAATTAAGAAATTTGCGCAATCAATATAATCTTTAAATGTATTTTTTTTATTCATCATTTTTCCGTCTTCCCACCAGCTCATACCTCTATCTGTAGAACCTCTACAATGCGCTGTTGCCCAAATAATATTCCTATCAATCAAGCTTAGACGTGTAGATGAAAAACTTGGAGGAACAGTTGAGCCATATGAAGAGTAGCCGTAAAGCAACAGATTTGCCGTACCGTCAATTTTAGTTTTTTTGTGTCTAGTTATAGTGATTGGAATTAATTTTCCATCATTACTTTCACAATTAAATCTTTCAACTATATACTCATCCCGATTGTGTCCAGAAGGTATCTCAACTTCTTTAACCAGTTTTTTTTCTTTTGATATAATATCATATTCATAAGTTCGTCCCGGTGTTTTTGGAGATTCAAATCCAACCCTAATTTTATTTGTGTTTCTATCCTTTTGCATTAGGGACACACCTGGATTTATCACTGTCTCATTAATAATTTTTAATTCTTCTTCAATGTTTGTTTTTAAGTTTCTTACAAATAATTTTTCTAATGCATTATTTCTTTCCGATCTAATTATCCAATCATTAAGAAAACTAAACCCTCCGATCATGACATTATTTTTTGGTGGAACAAAATTAATTATATTTTTTAAATCATCATGTTTACATCTACAAATTTTAAAGTCTTTAGCCTCATCATTCGTATGGATCCAAAAATATCCATTCCAAGAGTCCACCGAGTATTCAACTCCTTCTTTTCTTTTAAAAAAAATTTTTGGATTAACATTGTCTGCACTATCGAAAAAATAAACTTCAGAAGAGGTATGCTCAGATGTTAAAATAAAATAAAATTTTTCATCAGAACTTGTTCCAATACTACATGTAAATTTTTCATCCTTTTCATCAAAAATTAAAACATCTTTTTTAGTTGATGTTCCAAGTTGATGTTTAAAAATCTGTCTAGGCCTATGATATTTATCTAATTTTGAATAAAATATAAATTTATCATCATAGGACCATGTTATATTTCCAGAAGTATCTTTGATTTCCTCTTCAATTATTTTGTTATCAGATATCCTTCTTATAAAAATTGAAAAATATTCACTTCCTTTGTCATCAATTGAATATGCAAGGTATTCATCATTGTTAGAAACAGAAAGATCCCCAGTACTAAAGAATTTTTTACCCTCTGCCTCTTTATCTCCATCCCAATAAATTTCTGTTCGTTGGCTACCTATTTTTTTTCTAAGTTTTTTTGAATAATTTCCTTCTTTAGTAACTTTCGTCCAATAATCATATTCTTTATCTTTGAAAGGTAAACTTTCATCAGTTAATTTAATTCTTCCTTTAATTTCATCAAAAAGTTTTTTTTGTATAATCTTCGTATCTTTCATATTTATTTCGGTGAATTTATTCTCTTCTTCAAGATAAGATCTTACATCTGGCAGCAATTTTTTTTTATCCTTTAAAACTTCAAGAATATTTTTTTGGTGAATCCAAGAATAGTTATCAATCCATTCAATATTGTGATGTTTTTTAGCAGTCGGTTTTTTCTTTAATTGTGGTATTTTCATAGGACATATTTATATGAATATTTTTATATCTGTAATTATATTTTTTGTCCTAGTTTACTTAACTTTAAATTGGTTCGCTAGCACCAGTAGTAAGAAAATTGCTAAATATTTAAGATTTCTTATTATAATTATTTCATTAACTTTAGCTGCAGTATTTTTTCTCGTAGGTAGGTTTGCTTTTAGCATCCCAGTTCTACTTTTCCTATTGCCTATGCTTAAACTAAAAGGACTAACCTTTCTTCAACTTTTTCAACTTTTTAGATTACTAAACTATTTAAGACAAACTGGTAGGTTTAGCTATACATCTGGAGCAAATTTTTCAAAATCATCGTCAAAAATATCATTAAACGATGCTTATAATATTTTGGGTTTAAAAAAAGGTTGCTCAAAAAAAGAAGTATTGTCAAAGTATAAAAAAATTATGCAAAAACTTCACCCCGACTCAAACAAAGATGTAAATACAACGAAATTAGCACAAATGGTTTCAGAGGCTAAAGAAACAATTATAAAAAATGATTTTTCCTAAGTTAAAAGTTGGGTTGCCTTTTTAAAAACTTCATTAAAAGAAATTTTATCCTTACCGAGAGTGTTATGTGTTGTGCTGTTACTTTCACCAATTGGCTCTACCACAATCATTTTTGATGAATACTTTCCATACGCCATTACAGGACTATCCATAAATAATGTTAATGATTTTACTCCAAGCGCAACAGATAAGTGAGCGAAACCAGTATCACTTCCTATATAGCAATCACAATTTTTTATTATAGGTAGAGTTTCTTCAATAGTGAGGTTTTCAAATGAATCACAATTATTTCCAATATCTGATTTTTTTATTTTTTGTATTAAATCTATATCACTTTTTCCGGCTGCTAAATAAAATTTACATGGCTTAAAATTTAATAACTCTTTACATAATTTTATGTAGTTGTTTACATCCCATCTTTTAGTTGGACCGGAAGCTGAAATCCCAAGGCAAATATGTTTAATGTCTTGTTTTTTATTTTTGATAATATTTTTTAATTCTAAATTAGGTTCTGAACTAACCGTTTCACCAATTTCATTTTCAGTAAACATCTTTGCGCTCTTAACAAGGTTATCTTTTGATCTAAATAATGGATATTGATGTATAAATTTAATACCTGCAAATTTTGCTATTAAATTATATCTCAAAGAACTATTAAAAATAAAAACTTTATTAAAATTTTCTTTTTTTAAGGTTTTTGATAAATTAAAAATTCCTTTAATTCCGTCCTTTTCTTTGTCTAGTACAATTATATTATTAACATGCTTGTCATGGGCAAAAATATCTTTAGCTTTTGAACTTTTTTTTGCCAACAAAGTCACTGGAACACCAAATTTTTTTGAAATCGCCTGAATATAAGGCAAAAAAATTACCATATCACCGATTCCATACCTTTGTTGAATAATAAGAATTTTCATTCTTTTTTAATTTATAGTACGTTTATATACAAAATTAGGTAAAAACATGTCGGAAATTTTGAGAGGCGTATTCGCAGCATCAATGTCAGTTTTAAAAGCTGATTTGACCTTAGATATAAAGGAAACGTTAAACCATGCAAAGAAAAATCTCGATAATAAAGGAGTAGGTTCTGCATTCTTTGGAAGTACGGGTTGTGGACAATTAATTTCAATTTCTGAAAAAAAATCATTTATCGATGCTTTAAGCAAAGAACATTTCAAAGAAAAAATTTTGATTGGTACTTCTTCAAATAGTCTAAATGATACTATTAATATAATGCAACATTCAATAAAAGCAGGTTTTAAAAATTTTCTAGTTATGAATGTTGCTTACTATAAAAATGAAGATAGTGGGGTTTATAATTTTTATAAAAATATAATTAAATCAGTCCCACAATGTAAAATTATACTTTATAATTTTTCTAAACTTAGCGGATATGCATTTACTACAGAACTAACAAAAAGATTAATAAAAGATTTTCCTAAAAATATAGTAGGAATGAAAGATAGTACTGGAAATCTTTGGAATAATTTTAAATCTGAAAATTTTTCAATGTTTGTTGGAAGTGAAAAAAAATTATTAGATGGTCTTAGATTAGGTGCAGCAGGCTGTATTTCGGCCACAACAAATATTACTGGCTCTTTAGCCAAAAAAGTTTTTGATGATTTTAATAAGACCGGAGACTCAGTTGATGATTTAAAACTTAAAAATTTAAGAACAGTTTTTGATGATACCGGTAATTTAATTTCTGCTTTACATACTTTAAAAAGTTTACAAAATAAAATTTATAGCAATATGTTACCCCCTTTAGACTTACTAAATGATGAAAAAAAGAATGAAATGATAAAAAAATTAAAAGATTTAAACTTTTTACCAAAAAAAAATATAGCCGCTTAGAACATGTTACTTATAAACTTTTTAAATAAATTATTTAAGCAAAAAGGTTTTTTATTGGAGGATGCTAATGGTAAGGAGCATATTATTGGCAATCCAAAAACTAATAATCCAATAAAAATGAAAATCCATGATAAAAAGCTTCATTACAAACTTCTTTTATATCCAGATTTATATTTTGGTGAGGCATATATGGATGGAAAAATTACATTTAAGAATGGGGATATCAGTGATTTTCTAGAAATAGCCCTTCAAAATCTTGGAAGAAAGAAAACAAACAATGTGAGTGAATTTATAAATACAGTAAGAGGTTCATACCGTTACTTAACAAATTTTAATTTTATAAAAAAATCTAAAATGAATGTAGCCCATCATTATGATATTTGAGATGATCTTTATTTCCTTTTTTTAGATCCACTGAAACAATACTCATGTGCATACTTTAAAAATCCAAATGATACTTTAGAGGATGCTCAAAAAAATAAAATTAATCACATTATAAAAAAACTTAACATTAAAGAAAATTCTAGAGTTTTAGATATTGGTAGCGGCTGGGGACATCTCTCGATGGAAATTGCTAAACAAGCAAAGTGCCAGGTAACGGGAGTAACTTTATCTGAAAATCAATATAAATACAGCTGTGAAATGGCAAAAAAATTAAATCTAGGAAATCAAGTACAATTTAAACTAATGGATTATAGAGAAGTAAAAGAAAAGTATGACAGAATAGTATCAGTGGGAATGTTCGAACATGTCGGTAGAAAATTTTATAAAACATTTTTTAAAAAAGTCTCCGAAATTATGAAAGATGATGGCATAACTCTTTTACATACTATAGGGTCAGTTAACTCCCCTAGAAGCCCGCAACCTTGGATAACTAAGTATATTTTTCCTGGTGGCTATACACCAAGTTTGAGTGAAATTGCTAGTCCAATAGAAAAATCAGGTCTTATTTTATCAGATTTGGAAGTTCTAAGAATGCACTATGCTCATACTCTTAAAAATTGGAGTGAAAGATTTATAAAAAATAAAGATAAAGTTTTAAAAATGTTTGATGAAAGATTTTATCGCATGTTCAATTTCTATCTAAAATCCTGTGAAATGTCTTTTTTACATGGTGATCAGGTTGTATATCAGCTTCAGTTAACAAAAAAATTAAGCACAGCCCCCTCTACTAGAGACTATATTTATTCCTAAGTTGCTGTTATTAATAAAATAGCGAATGAAAAAGGGAAAAAAAATAAAAAAAAAAAATAAGTATAAGTCTATAAAAAAAAAGAAATTAAAAAAAAGATTAAAAAAAAGAAGAGCTATAAAGCGAAAAATAACTATTAAAAGAAAAAAAAGAGTAAAAAATAAGTTTAAAAGCTCAAAAAAGTTTAATTTCAAAAAATCGAAATATTTTATAAAAATTAAAACCCCAAATATATCAACTATTATTTCCTATTTAAGTAGACCAATTTTTGAAGCTTATTATAATTTTCAAAAAGAAAGAAAAAGAAAACTTTTAAAAGCAGAAGAGGCAAAAGAAAAAAAGCAAGAAAAAATAAAAAAAGAGAGACTAGAGCTTGTAAAAAAAATGAAAGAAGAACAGTTAAAAGAGGAAATTTATTATTCAAAAGAACTCAAAAAAGATATGAAAATATTTTTAAGAGAGCAAGAAAGAGAAACAAGAAAACAAAAATCTTTAGAACAGCAGCAAATAATCAATAATCTTAAATTAAGCAAACAAATAGAGGCATTTGAAGCCAGACAAAACAAAGAGATAATTGAACTTGAGAAGATAGCTTATAAGACTGAGAAAGAAGACTACCAAGAAGTTCTTGATCGTATTGCTGCAATTAGATTGAAATACAAAAATTTGAGACTAGAAAGTTATAGAAAAAAACTACAAGATTTAGGAATTGAAGTTAAAGAGGATGAGGATAAATCAGCATTATTAGAAAAAGAAAGAAAGCTTTTATTTCAAAAAACAGAAATAGAAAATACTTTAATGCCTTTTACTAGATCGTTAAGATCTATAGCATTTTTCTGTAACCGTTCTCATATTTTAGGAAAGCATTTGTCTCCACTAAAAATTATCGACTCTTCACACGACACAGGAGAAGTTTATTTAAAATGGTTAGATTTGTCAGACTCAGAAGATTTTCTTTTACTATGCTATCTAAAGGACAATTCAATAGAAAGTAAAAAAGTTGTTTTAGAATTAAAAACTGATCCAGAAAAACATTTAAGCATAGAGTTTGACATTAAATCCATATTTCAATTTCAAGAAACAGCTATTGATAATGTTGTGAAAATGATTGAAAGAGAAAGAAATTCAAAAAAAAATCCAGAGCAGCAAAAAGCTAGTTAATAAGATCATCTAGTTTTTTAATTTCTCCAATTCTAAATATAATGGCATCCTCTTTTTTGTAACCAACTTTTTCAGCATTTGCTTTGAATCTAACTGGAGGTTCCCAAATTGGTTCTAGACTTAAGATTGATGTACCCCAATGCATTCCAACCACTTTTTTAACCTTTAAATCCTTCATTAATGACAAAAGTTCTTCTGGGTTTGCATGAGCTGTAGATTTATCTTTTACATTTACAATAGGATAAAAATTATAAGCACCAATATTTCCAAAACCTAAATCGATTGGACCAAATTTTTCTCCTAAATCTTTATAAAAAGGTGCGGGGCCAGTATCGCATGCAAAAAAGATTTTTTTGCCATTGTATTCGATTAAAAAACTCCCCCAAAGACTTCTATTTGTATTTCCAACACCCCAAATCCAGCGCTTACTCCAATGTTGAGCTGGAAGCATAGTTATTGTGATCTCCTCATTAATTTTAATTTTATCAAACCAATCCATCTCCTTAACGGTATCTTTTTTATATCCATTCCTTGTAAAATATTTTCCGAGTTTAAGAGGAACAAGGACTTTAGCATTCTTATAAGGGAAATTTTTAATTGTACGTATACTCATGTGGTCGTAATGATTGTGTGTTAATAAAAATAAATTTATTTCGGGTATTTCTTTAAGCTTTAAAGGAGACTCGGCAAATTTCTTAGGGCCAAACCACAATGGACCATAATTTTTTTCAAAAACAGGATCTGTAATAATTGTTGTCTTTCCAAGCTTAATTATAAAGTTAGCATGATCTAGCCACATAACGAAGGAGTCTGATTTATGTTTTTCAAGATTTTTTAAAACTATTTGTTTATCGACTACATGTTCAGGTGGATAATCAATCTTAAGTTTCTTTTTTTCTTCTCTAAAAACTTTCCAGTTCCATTTAAAATTAGGATCCCGTTGGGGACCGCCTTCGGGGTTCCTAAAAGCAAATAGCTCTCCGTCTTTGTAAATATGATGATAAGGCTTTTCCACTGCACTTAAATTATTAAAAGAAAAAAAAAGAAGAATAAATAGGAAATTTTTTAGCATTAAGTGTCTTTTTTATCGTAATCCTGAGCTTTGTCTTTAGGCTTAAAGGTCACGGTTAAAAAAGACACTATAAAAGAACTTGAGATCAAGGTTATTAACCCAATAATAATTGGTACATTCATTAAATATTTCTAAACTTAACTAAAATTAAGATTTTTTACCTAATTTAGGACAGTTTCCTTTAGAAATTCTTTTACCAAATGCTTTGTCACTCATAGTTCTGTCAACGGACCAAACGAAAGACTTTTCATAAGCACCAGTCACTTTGTCTGGCGAAGTACATTTAGTCCCAAAAACATATCTGTTGCTGCAATTTGCAAGCAATAGAAAACATATCAATATTGTTAAAGTATTTTTCATGTTTAATGATTTAATTCCGATTCTTGTTTTAAGAGGGGCTGAATTTTGTTTTTTTTATGCGTCCAAAATAATTCTGTGCATCATTCTTCTTCCTTGGAAAGGTGTTGCCGAGTGAATGACTGAGTGATTATCCCAAATAACAATTGTATTTTTTTCCCAGAAAAAGCTATTTTGAAACTCTTTTTTCGTTTGATGGTTGAATAAGAATTTCAAAAGATCTTTAGAATTTTCTTCGCTTAAGTTTTTTATGGCAATTGTGTGACCTGGACTTAAATAAAGTGTTTTTCTAATTCCTATCTTTTTTACTATATGATGTTCTGCAATAAAGTCTTTTGACTTTCCAGTTCCTCTTTCAGCCTCTCTCTCCAATCTTGTAACAGATATTGGCCCTGCTGAACTAAATATACCAACGAGATTTTCGATTTTATCTTTAATTTTCTGATCTAAAGCTTCATAAGATGCTAATTGTGAGGCAAAAAGCGTTTGACCTTGATCTTTTTTTACTATCTTGCCCATGAGACAAGTATACTTTGGTGTTTTTTCCAAATAGCTACTATCTGTGTGCCATCCTTCGCCGTAAGATTTCCCTTTATCATTCTCTTTTCTTTCAACAACAGTAATACCTTTATAATTTTCTAAGTCCCTTAACATTGGGTACTCTTTAATTTTCCCCAATTGTTCTGCAAATTTCAAATATTCTCCTGGTTCTAAATTTTGGTCCCTAAAGCAAACAAATCCAAAGTTATTAAGTGTTTCTTTAATTTGATCAATAACTTTTGGCTTTAGGAACTTAAGATCGTAGGAGATTGACGCGCCAATATTGTTCTTAAATGGATCTATTTTTATATTCATCACTCACTACTAAAATAGATATCTCGGTAATATGCAATAATTTTTTGTTTGGAGTTGTTTGAATCCGTAAAAATAGCTATGAAATTTGTGAAAGAGATTCCATGTATTTTTTCAAGTAACTTTTTTACATTTATCTTTCGTGTATGCCAATCACCACTTTTATCATTTGAAATAACGTAATCTCTACTTCCTTTTGTCCAAGGACTTTGTTGTAGATAACCCTCCTCCAAAAATGATGAGTGAGCTAAGCTCAATAACTTTGAACCAATTTTTTTTCCATGTCCAAGCATCACTCTAGCTGCCCAGTCATGACCATCTTTAGTTTTTTGATCAATATCTGTAAAATCTTTTTCAATTTTAAATGTAATATTTAAAAAAGGCATTTCATTAAGAAGTTCTTTATCAATTTCAATACCTAAACCAGTTGCACTGTTTTCGGCCACAGCTTTTAAATACCAGCCCTTATCATCTTTACCATTAGAATACTGAGTTTTTTTTCCAAAACCTCTTTTTTTTAATAATTTCATACCATTATCACTTAAATCGATTCGGAATTCTTTTGAATTGACGGTTGAAAAAATAAAAAGTGCAGTCAAAAAATATGCAAAAAATCTCATGAATTACATTATTTAAATTAAAATTTGTAATTTAGCAAATACACCGTATATATAAATTTATGGATATAATACTAATTACACTAATAGTTGTTTTGTTAGCTTTGAACGTAGCTGTTGTATTTTTCTTATTTAATAAAAAACAACAAAAATTAGAGGATCCAGCCCAAACTTTTAAGGATGAATTCAATTCTTTTAAAGAGACCTTTAGCCAATCCTTTGGAAATATGTCTAAAGATATTGCTAAAGATATGACAGGAGCTTTGACAAGAGTAGACGAAAAAGTAGTAGGTTTTAACAAGCAAGTTGAAGCTTTAAACAAAAGCCAAGATAATTTTAGTCGAATTCTTGCAGGCGTAAAACAATACGGGGTCCTTGCAGAATTTTCACTAGCCTACCTTTTGAAAGATTTATTACCCGCATCACAATATATTGAAAACGTAAAAATGAAACCTGACGAAACAGGAGATACGGTCGAATTTGCTATAAAACTTCAGGATGTTCTAGTTCCACTGGATAGTCATTGGCCAATTGAAAAATTTAAAGAAATAGACAACGCATATCAGGCTAAAGATAAACAAGCTTTATCAGAGGCGAGAAAAGAATTAGCCACAGCTTTCAGAATTAAAGCTAAAACAGTAAATTCAAAATATATAGCACCACCAAAGACAACTGATTTTGCAATTGTATATGCACCAACAGAGGGATTATTTGCTGAACTTTCAAGCTATAGGGATCCAAAAACTAAGGAGCTTTTACTTGAGGAACTTAGAACTAAATACAAAATAACAATTGCAGGACCAAATACTTTGTCAGCTCTTTTACAGTCTTATCATTTAGGTTTTCAAACACTTAAAGTTCAAAAACATGCAACACAGATTTACAATGACTTAAAACTTATTTCTAGACGGTTCGAAAAACATTTTGATGGAATTGTAGACTTAAGAAAAAAATTAGAACAAGCTATGATGGTTACTGATAATTTTGGAAGGGATGCGCGTTCTATAATGAACACTGTCAATAATATTAAAGACCCCGGAACAGTAAAAGAGACAGTAGAAGAAAATTCTGATAAAATTAAAGCCTTTAAATAATTAAATTTCTCAAATGTCAAATTTTGTATTTTACGACTTCGAAACTAGTTCATCAAATAAACAGTTCGGACAAATTTTAGAGATCGGAGCGATTTTAGCTGACGATAACCTTAATGAGCTCGACAGATTCGAGTCAAGGTGCAGATTATCACCTGGAATTATTCCTGAGGCAATGTCATTAATCGTGACCAACACTCCTCCTAAAAAATTGAAAGAAACAAACCTTTCACATTATGAAATGGTCAAACAGTTCGTGGACAAACTAAAAACTTGGGGTAAAGCTACTTTCATTGGATGGAACAATATTGAATTTGACCAAATTTTTTGGAGGAACACACTGTTTCAAAATTTACACTATCCTTTTACTTCTACTACTAACGGCAACAAAGAGGCAGACCTACTTAATTTAGCAAGAGCAGCAAATCTATATTATCCAAACACTCTAAAGAATGCCATAAATAAAAAAGGAAATTTAGAATACAAACTTGATACCATGGCTCCATTAAACGGAATAAAACATGAGGCACATGTAGCTATTGGTGATTGCAGCGCAACCCTTGAGATTGCTAAAATAATTAAAAAGAAAGCCCCAAGTGTATGGAATAGCAGTCTTTTAACATCAAACAAAGATGAGAGCTTAAAAGTAATTAAAAATGAAAAAGTTTTTTGTTCAAATGAGTTTTATTATGGAAAGGTAGTACCATTTGTTCAAACTTTTGTTTGTCAACACCCTGTTTACCAATGGCCCAAGACATTTGATTTAAAACATGATCCAAATATTTATATGGATATGCCAATCCAAGTCTTAAAAGAAGAATTAAAAAAAGCACCTAAGGTCTTAAGAACTTGCCGTCATAATAAACATCCCATTATCATGAATCCTTCCTATATAGAAAATTTTGATGAGTACAAAATGATAGGGGCCATCAAGCTTAGAGAAAGAGCAGATGTTGTTAGAAGTAATAAAAAATTCTCTGAGAAAGTAGAGCTTATTTTAAGAGACGAAGCACAAGAAAAATCAGAAACAAAGTCACAAGAGGATATTTATGAAGAAGAAAGTTTGTATAATTTTCCGCCAGCCGAGGATAATAAGAGTCTGCCAGGCTTTCATGAGATTGAATGGGATAAAAAATTATCTTATTTAAATAAGTTCAAAGATAAAAGATTTCATTATTTTGGAAAAAAATTACTCTATCAAGAAAAACCTGATCTTTTATCTAAAGATGATTATGATGAAATTCATAGCACAATTATAAAAAGGGTATTGTCAACAAATGATGAAAAAAAATGGAACACTATTCCAAGAACTTACAAAGAGATAGATGATTTAAGAGCAAAATTTGAAAAAAGTAAAGAAACAAAAAAGTTAAAAATGCTAGATGAAATTAACGCTTACGTTGAAGAGTTAGAAAAGTTTTACTCTAGTGCCTAGTTGACATTTTTAAAAAAAACTTTATTTATTAATTTATGCCTACCAAAAAAGTAACAGATGAAAGTTTTGATACTGACGTAATCAAATCACAAAAACCAACAATTGTTGATTTTTGGGCTGAATGGTGTGGTCCTTGCAAGCAGATCGGACCAATTTTGGAGGAGATTTCAAATGAAATGTCTAATGAGATTATAATAGCCAAACACAATATAGATCAGGAGCCAAATACTCCGACCAAGTATGGTATTAGAGGAATTCCAACAATGCTTTTGTTCAAATCAGGCGAATTAAAATCTACAAAGGTTGGAGCTACAACAAAATCAAATATCGTTTCTTGGATAAAAGAAAATATTTAGTTCAGACTTAAAGCATGTCCAACAAGATACAAACTGCCAAATACAACTATTAAATTCTTTTCCTTTGTTGAAACTATTTTTAATGCCTCTCTAATATTTTTTGCATCTTTGGTTTGAAAACCATTTTTTTTAGCAATCTTAGATAGATCAAATTCACTCAAAGCATTAGGTTCATCTGGTATTTTCAAGGTAATAATCTTTTTAAAAATTCCCTTAAAGTTTTTTATCAGTTTATCTGGATTTTTATTCTTTAATGTTCCCCAAATACCATAAATGGGTATATTAAATTTTTTTAAATATCGAGCCAAATTTTTCGACGACTCTTCACTATGACAACCATCTAATAGAAGAATATTTTTTTTTAAATCTTTTGTTAATTTGCCTTTTATAAACTGAACACGCCCCTCGAATTTTATTTTTGGGACCGTTTTTTTTATTATTTTTGAATTTATTCCAAGATCCAAGGCTACTTTAATTGCTAAACCTACATTTTCCCACAAACCATCAGAGTTTATATATTTTGATGAAAGATTAATAAAATTTTCTTTATCTCTGTAAAACATTTTCTTGTTTCTATTTATAATTTTCCATGAACCATAATTTATTTTCTCGCTATAATTATTATTCAAAATATTATTAATTATTTTAGAAGTTTTTGACTTTTGTTTTCCTATGTATATCTTTGTCTCCTTGCTTAAATATCCCACTTTTTGTTTGCAGATTTCTTGAATAGTTTTTGGGCGTATCCATTCCTGATGTTGATAATTAATATTTGTAACCACTTGTGCCGTTGGGCTTGACCATAAATTTGTACTATCTTTTTTAAAAAATAATCCGCTTTCAACAAGGTTGTATGAATTACTGTCAGTCTTTTTAGCCGCTAAAATATAAATACAAGTCAAAAGTTCAAATAAAGTAAGCTTTAATTTAGTTTTTTCTATAATTTTTTTATATTTTTCTATTTCCTTTAAAGAGATGAATCTATTTCCTAACCAGAATCTCTGTCTCACATCATATAAATGGGGGCTTGTAAAAGTATTAACTTTAAAATTATTTGCTTCAAGAAAATATTTTAAAGATGTAAGAACACTATTCTTACCGTCACTTCCAATAATATTTATTACATTAGAAATTTCTTCTTCGGGATTGTTTAGTTTTTCTAAAACTTTTTTAATTCTCTTTAGATCTAAATTGATTCTTCGGCTATACTGCTTTTGAAGTTGATTGTACAGTTTCTTCGAGTTTTGAGACATTATCCTTTTCAGATATAGCTTGTGATTCTTTTTTCTTCAATAAAATTGATAATAAATTTGAAATTGTTGATCTTAAATATTTTCTTTCGACAACTAAATCAAGACCCCCATGATCTTTAACAAACTCAGCTGTTTGAAAATCCTCTGGCAAGTCTTCCTTTACAGTGCTTTCAATTACTCTTCTACCTGCGAAAGCTACTATAGCTTTTGGTTCAGCAATAAGAACATCACCTAGTGACGCAAAGCTCCCAGTAACCCCTCCAGCTGTTGGATTTGTCATCACAACTATATATGGAATGTTATTTTTTTTTAATTCGTTTACTGCAAGCACCGTTCTACTCATTTGCATTAAAGATATTGCACTTTCCATCATCCTTTGGCCACCGCTACAACTGAAGAATACAAATGGTATTTTTTTATTTATCGAATTCTGCACTCCATGGATAAAAGCTTCTCCAGAGGCAGCACCAACAGATCCACCTATAAAGTTAAAATTTTGTGCCCCTACTGTAATCTTCATATTATTAAGCTTACCTTCCGCTATAAGTATTGCATCGGATTGGTTTGTTTTCTCTCTAGCAAGCCTTAATCTTTCGGTATATTTTTTTGTATCAGTAAATTTTAAAGGGTCATCTTTTGGTTGTGGTGTTTTAATAATTTCGAATTCTTTATTATCGAAGAAAATCTTAAATCTATCCTCTGAGGTAAGTTTATGATGAAAACCACAATTTGGACAAACAGAAAAATTTTTAAACAAATCCTCAGTATAAATCAGATTTTTACATTCACATGTTGACCACAAAACTTCTTTAGTGTCCGAAGATTTTTTTTTAAAAAGTGACTTAATTTTTGGTTTGATGAATCGCGTAATCCAGTTCATTTTGTTTTACCCTTTAATTGTTTTACCATTTTATTTAATTTTGTGACAGGATTTTGACGCCTTTTCAAAGATGTTGATATAGCTTTACAAATAGCAGAACCCACAACTAATCCATCACATTCCTTAAGTGAAGGTATAGTTTTTTTAGTTATTCCAAAGCCTACTACTACATTTTTTTTCGGGTTGATTCTCTTTATCATCTTGTTATTTCTAATAATTTCTTTTGCTGAGACTTTTAACTTCTTTCCAGTCGTACTGATCATTGAAATCTGGTATAACATTTGGTGGCTATCCTTAATTATCATTTTCATCCTTTTTTTTGTTGTTGTTGGGGCAATCAACTGAACAAAACAAATTGAGCTTTTTTTACAAAGTTTAGCAAAATTTTTATTATCAGGCCAAGGAAGATCAACTACAATTAACCCATCAACACCAACCTCTTTACATTTTTTTACAAATCTTTTTTCACCGTAGTGAAAAATTATTTGGTAATAACCCATCAGAATTAATGGTTTTGAATTTTTATATTTTTTATAATTTTTTACTAATTCAAATGTTTGTTTCAGATTTATTCCATTTTTAATTGCTCTATAGGTGCTATTTTGTATGTCAGAACCATCGGCTGTGGGTGAGTTGAAAGCAAAACCCCATTCTACAAGATCAACGTGCTCTGAGATTGATTTTAAAATTTCAAGAGATTTTTTTTTATTTGGATCTCCACAAACTGAGTAAGTAATTAAAAGAGGTCTTTTCTCAATCTGTCCTCTTTTAAAAGCCAAATCAATAATATTCATCATGATGGGAAATATCCTATTTTATCTTGAATTATTTTTCGATCTTTGTACGCATGGCCGCAATTATTATAAATTATAATTTCATCCTGACTTAACTTTGGGGCAAGTCTTATAACTTCATGCAAACAATGAGCAGGTTCGAGACTAGGTTTTACTGATGGCTCAAGCCTTGTAACTAATTTAAAAGCTGTTAATGCTTGCTCGTCACTTGCAGAACAATAACGTGCACGACCCGTGTCTTTTAAAAAGCAATGAAGAGGTGACACTCCAGGATAGTCTAGACCTGCTGAAATTGAATGAGTTTCTTTTATCTGACCATTTTTATCAGTCAAACAATATTGAGCAGCTCCATGTAAAATTGCTAATTTCGCATTTGTTGTAAGTGGAGCACAATATTTTGCTTCAACACCTATCAGCTCGACATGTTTTTTTGGATAATCTATAAACTCGCTCCAAAATCCAATTGCGGAAGAACCACCCCCTATGACGTTCACAAGTTTCATTTTGGGTATTTCACCAAACTCTTCTAATAATTGTTTTTTTAATTCTCTTGATATTTGTGCGGTTGAATATGCGCAAATTTTTAAAAATACGTTTGCTCCAATTGCAGACCCAACTGCAAGGTGAGTTGTATCACAGTTGCTAACGTAATATCTCATACACTCTGATACGGCATCAACCAATGTAGCACTACCAGTATCAACAGGAATAATCTCCGCCCCAGCCTCTCTCATAAATTTAACGTTAGGTGCCTGACGTTTTATATCCTTTGTTCCCATGAAAATTTTGCATTTAAGTTTCAGTTCACGAGCAGCCATCGCTAAGTTCTTACCAAACATACCAGCCCCCGTGTCGCCTACAATATATTTTTTACCTGCAGCTTTACATATAAGAGCATTCACTGTTGCATGATAACCCTTGTGTGCTTGTCCATGAATG
>MDTE01195154.1_pt1 | contig 34775 bp, 24 predicted proteins | sample 811231 | NCBI WGS metagenome assembly MDTE01 (sample SAMN05326651, study PRJNA326480) | marine metagenome | isolation source: seawater | place: Indian Ocean: Red Sea | collected 2010
CGAATTCCCCGGTGGACAGCCTGGTGGCGAATTCCCCGGTGGACAGCCTGGTGGCGAATTCCCCGGTGGACAGCCTGGCGGTGAATTCCCCGGTGGACAGCCTGGTGGCGAATTCCCCGGCGGTGGTCAACCTGGTCAGCCTGGTGGAGGATTTCCCGATGCTCCAGAGGGTCAGCCTGGGGGTGAATTCCCCGGCGGCCCAGGCGGGCAACCGGGCGACAGTCCCTTTCCAGGCGGGCCTGGCGAAGGATCACCTGGTGCTGGCGACCCGATCGCTCCGCCGGGCGATGGGGTGCCAGATGGCCCTGACGGCGGTATTCCCAATCCTGAGGATCCGGGCAGCGGGTTCCCAGACGGTGGAGATGATGGGACCGGTTTCCCTGGAGATGGGGGCTTTGACGACAACATGCCTGGTTTCCCCGAGGGAGATCGGCCGGACGGCGGGTTCCCCGGAGACGGTGACTTTCCGGATGGAGAGACGCCAGGGGGTCCTCCAGGTGGTGACGAGGACATGCCGGACCTTGACGATGGTGTTGACAACGAGCCACCCTCAGGAGGCGGGCCGGACGAATCGCCGCCTGATCCCGGTACCCCGGGAGGTGATCTCGACGATGACCTGACTCCTCCTGGAGGTAATCCGGAAGCGCCAGGTGGTGGACAGCCACCAAATCCTGGCGATGGGATGCCACCTGGTGGTGGGGATGACAGTACCGAGACCCGTCCCGGTGCTCCCACAGTTCCGGACTTCTAGGCCTTTGCCGAACTCTGTTGCTCGTCCACGAGTGGACCGGCCAACAAGAAGCGGACTTTTCACACTTCACAACGGCGTGCCTGGTAGCAGGCACGCCGTTGTTCTTTGGCACCACTCCCTCGAAAGCAGTCAACGTGACAGACGCCAGTCCATTTGACCTGAAGGCGCTCGCTTCGCAGGACTTCCTGGATGATGTGATCTATAGAGAGGCCGTGACGTCGACCAATGACCTGGCGATGGAATTGGCAGGGACTGAGAACTCGCTTGCGGTTCAGGCCATCAGCGCCCCGTCGAACATCCTGGTGCTCACATCGGACCAGACTCGAGGCCGAGGCCAGCACGGTCGGTCCTGGAACTCAGCACCCGGTTCGCTCACTTTCTCACTGTTGCTCACCCGGAGACCAGCCATCTCGCTCGAGCGACTGGCACCGCTCGCCCTCGCCACGGCGGTTGGCACCATCACTGCACTCGACCATCAACTCAACACACTCCCAGGCCCACGTCCCCGATTGGCCTGGCCCAACGACGTCGTTCTCGACAACCGCAAGATCGCCGGCATTCTCGTCGAGCCGATCAATTCACTCGACCCCGCTCACTCCTCTGTCGTCGTTGGCGTCGGCATCAACATCAACAACCGGCTGTCGGACGCGTTGGAGACCATCGCCACATCTTTAATTGACCATCTCGGTCACCCCTCCCCACTCGGCGATTGCCTGCTTGGCGTGCTTCGCCACATTGCCGAGTCGATCGCAGCCTGGGATACCGGCGATGGCCGGTTGGCTGACAGTTGGAATCGGCTTCACCGCGACGCGGATCAATTGGTGACGATCAACACGCCGGAGGGACCGGTGACCGGAGTGGTCCAATCGATCGACTCGCTTGGACGCCTCATTCTGGACTCAGCAGATGGTCAGCGCCACACCATCGTCTCGGGAACACGGACGCCATCGCAGCCTTGACCACATGCCAGATCGTCCGGGTGCATCCCTGCAACCCGTGGTTCATGGGCCGAGCCATGAGCCTGGTGGCCAGCCGAGACCAGAACGGTCTCGACTCTCAGTTGATGCGACGTCGACGTGTCATGGAGTGAGCGTCGGGAAGCTGAAGTCGAATGTCCCGGCCGCTTCCTCGTTCCAGCCGAACGGCAGTTCGCCGAAGATGACCGGCAGGCTGAAGTCAACACCGTCGGCGTTGTTGGCTGGTGGCACCGAGGCGACATCGACCAGGAATCCACGTCCCGAGTCGAATGGACCGGAACCCAGTGGATCCACCGTGTCGTAACCCGTCTCGATCCGGAACGTGCTCACACCCATGCCTGGGTACTCAAAGGTCCCCAGGTCGGGACTCGTTCCCGGTGGCAGGGTTCCACGAGCAGCAATCCGCTGAGCATTACGGCGACGGTCCTCGGCCGAGAAGGGACCCGGGGGTGTTTCGGTGTCGAGTCGACTCTTGAAGATGTCCTCATCGTTGTCGTAGTAGGCTCCAACCACGTTCGAGAAGCCGGCTGTCGCGCTGCGGTCGCTCTCGCCGTTGGTGACCTGCAGGCTGTCGCCGGTATTGCCACTGAACACCAGGTTGAGCCGGGCCAGCGGATCGCTCTCAAACACGGTGACGTCGAACACCGTGTCATCCCATGCGTCCTCAGTGTCGGCCGGGTCGATCGTCGACGTGAAACTCTCGATATACACGTCGTATCCAGCATTCGTGTCGAGGTTATTGGCGGTGATCCGGGCGTTGACCCGGCCATTGCCAATGACATTGCCCAGCAGGTCCACCGAATCGTTGGTTCCCACGCCGTTTCCATTGAGGGCGTTGCCACCCGTGTCATCAGCCCCGGTGAACAGTTGGCTGCTGTTACTGGTACCAACTCGCAGCACCAGTCCACCAGCGATGAAGTTGCCGGTCTGGTTGTTGCTCTCGATCGAGTTTTGATCGACGACCAGGACCATGTTGGGCACAGCGTTGACGGCACCGGTGGCGTCCAGATCGACGTCTGCCAGATCGGTCTGGTTCTGGACCGCCGACGCGGTGTTGACCACGTAGAAGCCCTCGAGACCGTTGTTGTCAATCTGTTTGCTGCCCAAGCTTGTGCCATTGCCAAACCGGATGAACGACTCACCACTGCCCTGGTTCAGGACATCCACGCCACGCAGGGCGTTGAATCTCACGTCGTTCGACTCGGCCACCAGCTCCAGTCTCTGAGTACCGGAAACGGCACCAGCTTGCTGGATCTCGATTCCGTCTCCGGCATTCTCTTGAATCGAGTTGCCCAGCAGCGTGAATTGCTTGCCGATGAACGTGAACGCCTGGGTCGGCGGTGCCCAGTTGATGTCGATACCGGCTCCACCACCGGTTCCGAGAGCCAGCACGCCGTTGCCGGTGATCTGGTTGTTGGCCACCACCACATCGCCAAACCCGTTGATCTCGATACCGTCCTCGCCATTGTCGTCGATGACGTTGCCGAGGCTGCCTCCAGTCGACGGGTCCGTGCCGTCCAAGCCGATGACCAATCCGGCCATCCTGGAATCCACGGTGACTCCGGACCCGATGTTGTTGACGATCGTGTTCTGCGACCACGTGCCGCTAATCTGGCGAGCAGCTGTGTCAAACACGATGTACTGCTCGCGAAGCTGGACGCCGTGCCCCAGGTTTTCGTCGATGAGGTTGCCATTGAGGTCGACGGCGAGATCTGCGTTTCCGACCGCGAGCAAATCGACGCCGTTCTGCAAGCCGAGCGAAACCACGTTGTCCCGCAACTCGATTCCGACCTGGCTGGCGTTGCCTCCGGCGGCCGCGATCGCAATCCCGATGCCCGCCTGTTCAGAGATCGTGTTGCCATCAATCGTGATGCCTCGCACCTGACCGGTGACTGGATTGACCATCGCCACGACGGCGTCATCGGCCCGTTCGAACCGGATGCCGTCTGCGAGGTTACCGCTGATCGTGTTGTTGGAAATGAACAGATCCTGAACGCTCGTCTCCTCCGTCGCCCTCACCACGATACCGGTCCCCTCGTTGACCAGTGGGAGCAGAGGATCAGAGATATCCCCGATCACGTTGCCGGACAGGGTCGACGACCTCAACACTGACGTCGCATCCGCCGGAGAATTGGCCGAAACGAGTGCGACGTGGATCGCGTCGCCGGCAGGGGTGTTGGCATCAAGATCGTCGATGGTCGAGAGAATCGTGTTGTTCTCGATCGCCAGCTCACCGACTCCGTTGTCCTGGACCTCGACCCGAATCGCCGCGGCGACGTTGCCCGAGAGCCTGTTGCCAAACGTCAGGCCTCCGGCAAATGCCGGATCGTCCTGGCCAATACGCAGCACCAGATTGCCACCGCTCGAGTAAGCCGAGATTCCTGTGGCCGTATCGATGTTGTTGACCACGTCACCATCGATCCGGTTGCTGAGAAGCGTGGCCGACAGTGACGAGTCGATCCCGCTGATGTGCACGCCGTCTGTACCGGAGAAGATCCGGTTGATCGTGTTGTTATCGATCGTGCCCAGGTCGACCGTCGCGGTGTCGGACGTCACGTCGATGCCTCGACCCACACCCTGGTCGAGCGTGTTGTTCTCGATCCGTCCAATGGTCACGGTCCCCGCGTCTGACGCGTCAATCGTGATGGCGTTCTCACCCGCGCCGGTCATCGAGTTGTTGGAAATCGAGGTGAGCGTGATCGAGCCGGTCCCCAGCGAACCGCCATTGGCCGAGATCGAAAGTTGGCTACCGGTGTTGTTGTCCAGTACAGGATTGCCACTGGCATCCAGGACGAGCGTGTTGTCCAGGAAGTTGTTGGTGATCCCGGCCGTGATCACACCACCACCCAGATCGAGGCGGCCATTGCCGTTGCTGTCTTCGCCGGCCTCCAGCGTGCCGTTGCCATTGAGATCTTCGCTGGCGACTGTCTGGAGGACGATCCCCGAGGCGACACCACCCAACAGAGTGCCATTGCCGGTGATCACGTTGTCCGGGCCATCCAGCACACCGTTGAAGTTTGCGTCCTCGTCGAAGTCCTCGCCAAAGTCCAGGATACCGTTCCCGTTGACATCCTCGCCCGGATCCAGGATTCCGTTGCCGTTGCCGGTATTCAGGAACCCGTCCGCGTTGAGATCCTCGCTCCGCATGGCACCGACATAACGATCGGTGACCAGGTCGAACACACCGTTGTTGTTGAGATCCTCGTTGCTGTCCTCACCGATGTCCAACAAGCCGTTACCGTTGACATCCTCACCCGGATCGAGCAAACCGTTGCCGTTGCCCCGGTTGAGGAAGCCATCGGCGTTGGCATCGATTTCGGCCCGGTTGCCAAACAGCGAGGCATCGGGGATCAGGTCGCTGGCCGAACCAATGTTCAGGTCCGTGATCTGGCCATCATTGGCCACGACGACCAGGGCATCACCCCCGTTACCGATCAGAGTGTTCCCCGTGAATCCAAAGTCGGCGATACCATTGCTGTTGGTGTCCTCGTCGCCGTCCAGGATTCCATTCCCATTGATGTCCTCGCCGATGTCCAGGATCCCGTTTCCATTGGTATCTTCGGTCGGATCCAGCACACCGTTGCCGTTGCGATCCTCGTTGAGAACGCTGGTGATCGAGCCGCCACCCGTCGCCAGGATCCGCATGCCGACGCCCAGGTTGTCGCTGACATCGTTGTTGCGGAAGCTCAGCAAGTTGATTGTGCCGAGCGTGTCAGCTGTGATCGACACACCGGTGTTCGGGTCGAAGTTGTTGCTGAATGTGTTTCCAGTGACGTCCGCGTTGATCACACCCTCGGTGTCGGTCAACAGCAGAAGCCCGGTACCATTGCCGACAGCAACGTTGTTTGTGATTCCCAGCAGCAGCCCAGGATCGGTGGGATCAGACGGGTCACCCGGGAGACTGACCGCGTTGATGATCGAACGATCGCTCGCTGTGATCGAGATCGCCACGCCGGCGTCCAACTCGCCGTTGCCGTTGGTGTCCTCACCGGGATCGAGCTGGCCGTCAGCATCCAGATCCTCGCCACGGTAGTTGTTGATGGTGTTGTCCGCCACACGCAGATCCAGCAGCGAACCATCCGTCGAGGTCAACTGGAATCCGGCAATCGAATCAAAGCCGTTGCCACGCAGTTCATTCCGTTCGAAGATCCCCAGGGCGTAACCGGATCCTCCCGAGGCGTTGTTTGTGAAGAGCACGCTGTTGCGCGTGTTGTCGAATTCGTTGTCGTGGAAGTCGAAGCCACCGGTCGTCCAACCCGCTGCGGTGGTGATTCCGTTGGCGAAGACACCCGAAGCGTCGGTCTGGCCATTGAAGATGATGCCGCCGATCTCGGTGTCGCTGCCCGCAATCGTCACAATCGTGCCGCCGTCGTTTCCGTCAACACCGAGCGGATTGCGGAAGGTCGGCTTGGTGGCCAGGGGATCGACCGCTGGCATCGGAATCGGTCCGGAGGTCGTGTTGAGCACGTATTGCTGCTGGTTGAGCATCCACTCGCTGAGCAGCTTCTGGTCGTCGAACAGCGTGAGGTTGCCGGTGAGATCGCCGGAGCCGACGATGATCATGTCGTTGCCGGGAACGTTGTTGTAGGATTCGAGAGTGTTCAGCGGACTCTCGAATGCCCCCGATCCGTTGAAAGACGCATTCGGATCAACCCAGACGATCTGGATCGGTTCACCCGCATTGGCACCGGCCGAGTTGACCAATGCCACCTGGTCGACCTGCTGTCGACGATTGACCACCACGCGGTGGTTGCGGTGCACCGAGTTGTTCAGACGCTGGCGCATTGTCTGAGGACGGAAGAATGTCTCGGGGCGACCGTCCGGAAGAGTCAGGACGATGTTCAGCCACGTGTTGGTGCCAAACACCTTGTCGTCTGACACCGAGACTCCCACCATCACGTCGTCGGTAACCGGTGTGTCGATCCTGGCCTTCCAGCCCGTGGTGTCCTCGTCCGTCTCACTCGACCAGTGGTACAAGCCGATGTATCCACGTGCCCCGAATCGACCCAGCACAGGCAGCGGGCCACCAACCTCGGTGTCGATTCCCCGGTAATTCGACTCGAAAACCCGGGTCCGATCCACCAGCACGTTGAAACCACCGAAGTAGGGATTCGCCAGATCCGTCGAGTCGTGAACGGTGTGATACTCGGTCGTCAGCGGGAAATACCCGTTGAATCGGAAGTCAAAGAACTGCCCCAACGACTCGAAACTGACACCGGCCTGGCGGTACGAGCGAAAGTGAGAATTGTCCCAGTCGTACCAGCCGGAGAGGCCAAATATCCGATCCAGTTGCTCATTGTGAGACCGATAACCGAGTCCCAGACTCGTGCCGCCGCGACCATGGTCACTGATCAAGGCGCGCGCGTCGAGGAACAGGAACTTGTTGTCACCGTTGGCCTCGAACGGCCAGAACAGATTGAAACTCGTGTCGCCACGATCGTTACCAACCACGCCACTGCCGGCAGCCTGGCGATCGAGACGATAGCGCATGCCGACCATCTTGTCCCGAGGCAACAGTCCATCGTTCTCACCATCAACAATCCCGCCGGCAGGTAACACACGACTGACTGGTGGTGCCACGGTCGACGGATCTGACGGTGCGGCCGATGGGATCATCCGGACAACACCGGCGTCGCCGTCCGCACCCATAGGCACGACCGACTCCGGTTCGTCCGCCATCACAGCGAGCGGACTCGCCACCATGGCACCCAACAAGAAGCCCAAGATCAGCAGGCGTGTCGTTTTCATCGCAGGACCCGAAACTCGGGGATGTTCAAATAGACCGGTTCTTCCGGCTATGGCAGTTGTTCTGATTCTTCGGACAGACCATACGACCGAGTTGAACGGAAATACCCGAAGGACCCGAACACACCGCAACAGATACCCCAAACCACCTGTGTTTCCCACATTTTCGGTAAAACCGGCTCGTGTGTGGTCTGCCATGACCCCGTAGCCGGCTTCGGCCCGGCCTATCAAGAGAGCTTCACAATGCAGTTGTGGGCTCCAGACAAAGACCTCGCGTGGTTTGACCAGGCAGGATCGTGCGTGTGGATCCGGTCAGTCTGGGAAAGAAAAACGCGGTGGAAGGGGTATGGCGGAACTGGCGGCCAACTCGCGGATTTCGCGGGAATTCGGGGAATACTCTGTAGCGGTCAGGGTTCTTGGTTGGTGTAATGTGAGACCGTGTTGCGAGGAGACAGGCCATCGTGCCGATGGCCGAGAATCTCGGCGGAATTCAAATCACAAGTGTCCGAGAGTGCTCGGACCGAACCAAGGGGAGTTTTTCAAGATGAAGTACGTCAGCACGTTTCTGATGGCCCTGTCACTGGGCCTGCTGTCACTGGGATGTGGCGGAGACACAACAACGGCCGTTGATCCGGACGGTCCCGATCCGAACGCCATGCCCTCGACCGGTGCCCCGGCTGAGGGCATGGATGGCGACGCCGAGGGAACGGCCGATGAGCCGAAGGCTGGTGGAGAAGATGCCAAGCCGGCTGAAGGCGGGGACAAGAAAGAGGGCGGAGACGCTAAGCCCGCCGAGGGTGGCGACAAGAAAGCCGGTGGAGACGAAAAGCCCGCCGAAAAGCCCGCCGAAAAGCCCGCTAAGAAGCCGGCTGACAAGAAAGAGGGCGGAGACAAGAAGAAAGGTGGAGACAAGAAAGAGGGCTAATACTCTCAGTCACCATCCGAATTCGGACTCACTGAGTCCAACCGCCGCGTTCTCGGTCCCCGCGATCGAGGACGCGGCGTTTCTTTTTGCGCGAAATTGTGGGTCGCCTCTCCATGACAGTGCTTGCCAGCCGAGCAGCCACTCCACCTCCCGACTCCTGTCAACGTGACGTCGCCTTCTTCTGCGATGGACGTCGTCCACGGACTTTCCACAGGGGACTTGGTGTATGAGCCTGCCGCATTGCGGCGAGCGCGCGGGCAACCACCTCCGGATGCTCTTCCGAAACATCCCTGGTTTCACCGAGGTCAGTCTTCAGGTTGTACAACTCGAGCCTAGTACCGGTCATCGACTTGCAGATCGCCTTCCATTTCCCCATCCGCACCGCTCTTGTGCCTCCTCGCTCATAGAATTCCCAGTAGAGGTAGGGATGGTGCTCCTGCTGGCTCGATCGCCCCAGAAGTGTTGGAAGCAGGCTCAACCCATCGACTCCCCCTGGAGCATCCGCACCGGCCAGTTCGGCCAGCGTTGGCAACACGTCTGCAAAGGATCCGATGACCGAGTTACTGGACCCCGCGGCAATTCGGCCGGGCCACCGCACGATCGTGGGAACTCGAATGCCACCCTCATACAGATCTCGCTTAATCCCGCGGAGTGGCCCATTCGAGTCAAAGAAATCGGGGTTGTTGCCACCCTCGCGGTGAGGCCCGTTGTCTGAGGTGAAAAACACGACCGTCTCGCGGTCGATGCCAAGTCTTTTGAGCAATCCCATCAGCTTGCCGATGTCGCCGTCGAGCCGGCTGATCATCGCCGCAGTCGCCTTCTGATTCCTGGGCCAGTTCTTCGACGCGTAGTCACCCAGGTCGGGCACTTCCATCCCCTTGTCACGTGCCTCGTTGTTGGCATGGGGAATCGTGACGGGCAGGTAGAGAAAAAACGGTTTCTTGTGGACCTGGTTCACCCAGGCCAGGGCATCCGCCATGATCAGGTCGTGACTGTAGTCGAGTTTCTCGACGGCAACGCCTTGTCCAAATCTCCCTTCGCCCGGCACCTTGTTTCTCAGTGAGACTCGCCGCTCACCGCGCACCAGAAAACTCGGGTAGTAGTTGTGAGCATGATGCTGATCGAGGTATCCGAAGAAGTGGTCAAACCCCTGCCGGGTGGGCAGTCCGCTGGAATTCTCGTGCCCCAGCCCCCATTTTCCGGAAAGGCCACACGTGTAACCGGCTCCTCTCAGGACTTCGGCTACCGTCACATCATCCGGCCGCAGGTTGATTTTGCCGTTGCCACGGATGAAACAATGCCCCGTGTGCAACCCTGTCATCAGCACACACCTGGACGGGGCACACACCGTCGAGCCGGCATAAAAATCTGTCAGCCGCATCCCCTCGGCCGCCAGCCGATCGATATTCGGTGTCTTGACCTTCTTTTGCCCGAAACACCCGAGGTCCCCATAACCCAGATCATCGGCCATGATGAAAATGATGTTGGGCCGGTCAGCAGCCTGGGAATTCCCGACCACACCACACACCACGAGTCCCAGCACAATCGACAACACACGGACTCCCTGGTTGCCTTGCATCGTCCACCCCTTCACACATGAGCGCAAAAAAACAGGCCGTCCCGCCTCAGCGGAACGGCCTGCATTGTGAGTTCCGGGCGATCACTTCGCCACGGTCGTCTCCTCGAATCCCTCCTCGTCCAAGGCAGCGATGGCCTTGTCGGTGTCGAACTTGGTGCCCTTGTCGATCTTGCAGATCGCGCGGCGGGCATCGAAGTTGACCTGAACATTCTTGACACCAGGTTGTCCGGCGAGAGTCTCACGGACTCTCGGAGCACATCCGGTGGGTCAGGTCATTCCCGGGACATTGAAGACAACGGTCTGCAGGTTTGCGGCATTGGCCGCCGAGGACCCGGATTCGGGTGCTCCGGACCCGCCCGAGTCGGTGCTGCTGGAGCAGCCGGCCACCAGCATCATGGCCAGCAAAAGGCCGAGGAAGCGTTTCATTCTGACAATCCTCTCGATCGACGAGAAAAACGGGTGTGGGTGTGTTACCAATACCAAGATTCTAGCAGGAATCGAACAACCGGTAACAGGCTGAACGGCCACCAGCGGATTCCCCAATCATGGACTTTCCTCAGGTCACATTCGATGGCACGCTGCGTCCCTCGCAGGCGGACGTGATGCAGATTGCCGAGGCCGAGCTTCATCGCGGCGAGCGCCGATTGCACATCGTGGCTCCACCGGGATCAGGCAAAACGGTCCTGGGCCTTTATCTCTGGGCCATCCACGTGCGCAAACCCGCTCTCGTCCTCTCCCCCAACTCGGCCATCCAGATGCAGTGGGCCGCTCGGACAGACCTGTTCTCGACCGCGTCCGGGCGTCCATTGGTCGACTTTGCCAGCACAAACCCCAAGGATCCGCGGCTGCTGAATTCGCTCACGTACCAATCGGTCACACTGCCGCGCCGGGGCGGCGGCGACCTGGACGAGGGTGCCTACTGGAACTGGATCAGCTACCTGATGGACAAGGGCGAGGTGGAGTCACAGGAGGCGGCGGCCGCCTGGATCGAGGATCTCAAGCAGAAAAACCCCGGCTACTACGCCGAGAGGTTGGCGCGGCACAAGAAACTGATCCGGGACGAAATCGCACTTGGCGGCGACGCGATGCGGACCTTGCACCGCTCGGCGATCAAAACGCTTGAACGGCTCAAGGAGGCCGATGTCGGGATGGTGATTCTCGATGAATGCCATCACCTGATGGGCCACTGGGGTCGGGTCCTGGCCAATGCCCAGGACCTGCTGGGCGGGCCGCTGGTTGTCGGCCTCACCGCAACACCTCCTGATCTTGACGGCAAGCGACTCGAGGATGTGGAACGCTACCAGTCCTATTTCGGCCCCGTCGACTTTCAAGTCCCGGTCCCCGCCGTGGTCAAGGACGGCTTTCTCGCTCCGTACCAGGACCTGGTCTATTTCGTCCGGCCGACACCGGATGAATTCTCATACCTCGCCAACCTCAACGACGGGCTGACGGACCTGGTCGAGGACCTGTGCGTGCAGCAGGAACCCGGTCCTGACAATGTCCCCCGGGCACCAGCGTTGCCGGAGTGGTTGGCCGAGACGCTCTCCGAGCTTCGGGCTGGATTCGTCCAACTGGAGACCTGGCACGACTATGAAAAGCGAGACGCCGAATTTGCCCACGCCGCGAGGTTTTTTCTCCAATCCACCGAACGCGACCTCCCCCCCGGGATTCCTCCTGTCGTCCTGCCGTTCGAATGGGTCACTCCCCAGGTCCCCACGGACCTCTCGGTCATCGTCCCGATTCTCGGGCGTTTCATCCGCAACGCGTTGCGGAGAAGCGAGTCCGAGGCGGACCGGGAACTGGCCGAACAGGCGACGCATCGCCTGAGGATGTTTGGTGTTCAGGTCACGGAGACGACCACACAGGCCTGTGCCTCGCCGGCAGGTCGGATCATGGCCTACTCGAAAGCCAAGGCCGAGGCGGCCATCCCGATTCTCAATGCCGAGTTTCAGCAACTGGGAGATGCGATCCGCGCGGTTGTCATCGCCGACTACGAGAAGACTTCGGCCGTCAGTGAAGAAATCACTCACCTGCTCGACGAGGAATCTGGTGGAGCGATCCAGGCCTTCCGTGTGCTGCTGACCGATCCGAACACCGACCTGCTCGATCCCATCCTCGTGACCGGCTCCACCGTCCTCGTCGACGACGACCTGGCCGAGTACTTTCTCGAACGGGCCCGTGAGTGGTTGATCACCGAGGATGCCGACGTGGAACTCCAACTGACTCCCAGGGATGGCGACTTCATGGTCGTCAACGGCAAGGGGAGCGAGTGGGGACCGCGCCTGTACATCCGCCTGATCACCGCGATGTTCCAGGAAGGCGTCACCCGGTGCCTGGTGGGGACTCGCGGACTGCTGGGAGAAGGCTGGGACGCGAACCGGATCAACGTCCTTGTCGACCTGACGGCCGCCACCACCTCGATGACCGTCAACCAACTCCGGGGTCGGTCCATCAGGCTGGACCCCCAGTGGCCTGAAAAACTGGCCGACAACTGGGACGTCGTCTGCCTGGCCCCCGAATTGAGAAAAGGGCTCGACGACTTTCACCGGTTTGCCAAGAAGCACCACACCACGTATGGAGTGTGCGAGGACGGCGCGATTGAAAAGGGGCCCGGGCACGTGCACCCCCTCTTCACCGAGCTCAAGGCCGAGGACATCGAGGATGCCGTCGGTGTGCTCAACGATGAGATGCTCTCACGGCCCGCACAACGCAGCGCCAACAGGACGCTCTGGAGAATCGGCGAGCCTTTCCACCCGGTCCCTGTCACCGCGCTCGAATACAAACTCGGAAAACCCCCCGGTTCGGGACAGGTGTTCCCACCTTTCTCCACCAAGGCCCAGGACTGGACCAACGAGTCGCTCTCGGAGGCCATCGCGAGAGCCTTGCTGAGAAGCCTGTCGGAATTGCAACTGGTCTCGTTGCCGGGAAACATCGATATCACCACCCACGCCCGGACGGGGGGGTTTACCCGGCTCTTTCTTGATGACGCCTCCGAAAAAGACTCGCAGGTGTTCAGCAACGCCCTGGCGCAGGTGCTCGGTCCCCTCGACAAACCCCGGTACGTGATCCCGAGATTCGTCGACGTCGCCAAGCACAACATGCTCTCCAGGCTCCTCCCACAATTCGTCGGGAAGTTCTTCGTCAGGTACGAGCGCACGATGGCCATGCTGCACGCTGTGCCCGACGTCCTGGCGGGCCACAAGGACACTGTGATCGTGTTTCAGAAGTACTGGAACGAGTCTGTCAGCCCTGGTGAGGCCATGTATGCCCATAGGGACGACAGCCGCGCGTTGATTGCAGAAGCCAAGCAGAACGCACAGGCGCCTCGCACCGAAATCAGGACGAAAGAGGTTTTCCTGTCATCTGACCCCAACGGGGAGGCCAAGCCGAGTGTCGCCACCAGCACGTCCGGAGAAGTCGATCCCGAACCGCCAGCGTCCCGGCCCTCCGCCAAGCCTGTCCAGCGGAGCGTCAATCCCACCCGCGTCTCTCGCCAACCACGCTCTCAATCGTCTCGTGCCCGACGGGCCAATGACGATTGATGCCCATCCCAGGATCGCCACACGACATGGAATTCTCACACATCGGCCTGATCACCGACCAACCTCAACCGGGTGAAGTGTTTGTCGAGGCGACACGGGTCTGGGTCACCGATTTCACCAGGCATCCTCACCAAGTCGAGTGGCTCAGATTCGAACCGGACAGTCCCGTGACAGGTCCGGTCCGCGAACAGTCTCATGTGGCCTTCCACGTCGAGTCCCTCGAAGACGCGTCGCGAGGACTCGACTGTCTGCTCGGCCCTTTCACCCCGCTCCCGGGACTCGAAGTCGGCTTTTACCTGAGCTCCGACGGAGCGGTGATCGAGTTGATGCAGTACGAAGGCAACCCATTTGAGGGAGCGCCTTCCACGGCCGACTAGCCGTAGCGTTCCCGGAGTCGGCGTGCCGCTTCGACTTCGTTGCAGAGCTTGACGAACACTTCGTCCAGGCTGACCTCGGCTGCCGAGCCGGGCGCGAACCCACAATCAGGATTCAGGGTCACTCGACCGGCATCAATGTGCTCAAGAGCGGTCTCAACGCGCTCGACAATCTCCTCGGGTGAATCCACGTGGCCCGGATGACATCCCACGCACCCGAGCCCGATTTCGAAATCGTCGCGGAGTTCTCTGAACACCGACATGTCGCCGGCCTGCGGCGCCGTGAATTCCATCGTCAGATGATGCACCTTGAGCCTGTTGAGTGCTCCGAGTATGGGGCCATATCCTCCTTCGTGAGCATGATCACCACGCACCCGCGCTCCCGCCCGTCGACACAGGTGAACAGCCAATCGCACACCCTCGATACCCTCAACAACCTGGTTGGTCATGGCAACGGAAAAATCAGCCGCACCATCTGGGTCGTCGTACTGGCTCCTCACCTCCGGGTCCACAAACAGGCACAGGTGAGGATCGTCGATCTGGACAATCGAGACTCCCGCGTCCTTCAGCAACTCCACTTCGCGTCGCAGGATCGGAACACAGGCCTCCACGAAGGACTCACGTGTCGGGTAGGCCGCCCTTGATTGGACGGGATCCCACATCCGCTCACCCAACAGGGCGGGAGCCGGTAGAGTGGCCTTGATCTGGCGTGTTGTCCACTGTCGAGTCCTGGCCACCTCCTGGGCAATGTGGCCCGACTCCCTGGGAGTCAGTCGCTCGGTGACCACTGTCCATGGACGCCCATCTTCGGAGGTACTCAACTCAAAGCCGTCAGCCAGTTCCGCGATCACTCCGATATAGCTCTTCCGGCCCCATTCTCCATCGGTCACCACATCGAGACCGGCCGCTTCCTGCAAGGCGATCACTGATCGGATCGCGGCATTCAACCAGGACGCCCGGTCGGTCGGATCGATCTCCACATCCTCGTTGATCAAACGTCTCACCCAGGCCGGCCGTGGCATCGAGCCGACCACAGACGTCGGAAACATCAGTTCCTGCCCCATCACGCAATCCCCTCAGGCGTCCAACAATTTCGCGCGTATTCGAAATCCTGCTGTGTGTCGATTTCGATGTACTCTCCGGCCGTGTCAGCATGGCCAAAGGAGACCCCCTCTTCGATCATCTGCTGCAGGAGGTGAATCAGGTAGGCCTTCTCAAAGAGCGCCGCGCCCCGGAATGGGCTTCCTGAAAACGCCTCACGAGCCACCGCGTAGGCCGTCTTCAAATCATCAGCGCCCTGGATCCCGAACCGGGCCACGCCGGTAAACTCCCCGTAAGCCTGGTCCTCCGGAATCTCACGCTCAATCCGCGTCACGTCCCCGTTTGAGCACATCACTTTTTCCGCGTCGTCCGTGGGGTGCTCGGTTCGGCCTGCGTACCGTTGGCGCCAGCCCACGTCGACCGACACCACCCGCTCGCTCCCCTCCTCAATCACGCCATGGACGAGACCACTGGTGAACAGGCAATCCGAATAACAACACACGAACGGCTCATCCATCAGGTCCTCGGCACAAAACAACGACGCCAGGATGTTGTTGTTGACCCAATCCCGGTTATGCCGAAACGTGAATTGGGGATAAGCCTCCTGGACTGCCTCGATTCGGTAGCCACCGATGAAGACGATCTCGGAGAGACCTGCCTCCTTGAGCGCATCCACGGTCCAGTCGAGGATTCTCCGACCTCCCACTTCGGCAAAGCACTTGGGCGCGTCGGCCGTCGTCGGCATGAGCCGCGAACCTCTCCCCGCTCCAATCACGATGGCCCGACTCGTCATGTCACCTTCCGTTCTTCCTGTCCGACAAAAACCATAACCGATCCCAGTGCTGCCAGCCCGGCACAGACCTTCGACAGAACCATGATCCACGCCGATGCCCCCGCCGTTTGCAGGGGGACCAGGAACAGAGACACAAGAGTCAGCAGGGATGCGGCTGTGGCCAAGAGGGCAAGTGGTCTCGCCCGGCCACACAACAGGAGGCCTCCGAGCGCCAGCATCACCACGGCTCCAAGCCATCCCGGCCCCGCCGACAGTCCCAGTAATGCCAGGAGGCTGAGGCATGATCCCAGCGAGACAATGCGGGGCAGGCCACGTGGCAACAACCCGATTTGACGTGATGTCGTGTTCCAGAGCACCCCGGTCGTCACCGCAGCTGCGAATGCCCAGCCCGCCCAGATCCAAATCGTCACCTGCCAGGACTCGCCGGTTGGGTCGGGCGTGCCGGGGGTGTCAGCTGAGAAGATCCCGGTCACGACGTCTCCAGTCGCGGCACCCATATAACCCATGAAATTGACGAATCCCGCGGCGGCGGCACCGGTCCCGCGGTGGGCCAGGTCAACCGGAGCGGTTCCGACCAGCAAGACTTGTGGCCCGTAGATACAGAATCCGATGACCACCAGCAGAACCATCGTCCCCACAGCCGAGACGCGCGACACCGATTCATAGAGCAGTGTTGTGGCTCCAAGAGTCGTCAGCAGAATCGTGATCACAGGTGCCCGCCGTCCGCCAAAGAGCCTGTCGGTCGCCACACCGGCGAGAAACGACCCAGCAGCGGCCCCGACTGCGATGACACAATACTTCAATCCTGCTTTCCCAATCGTGGTGCCCTGCACGTCCATCAGATGCTTGAGCCCCCAGTCGAGGAAGCCGTAGCGACAGGCGTTGAGCAGTCCCAACGACAAGCCCAACAACCAGAGAGTCGGATTGAACAGGGTCAGGTACAGGGTTTCGCGAACACCAGGCCTGGCCGGTTTCTCGGGATCAGCAGCACCGGAAGCTCCGAGATCCCTCTCTTCAGGTGTCTCCTTCAAGCCAACGAGCATGAAGAGGCTGGAGGCCGCCAAAAGGATCGACGGCACAAAGAGCGCCCCACGCCATCCCCATCGTTCCGCCGATTCACTCGCCACCAGGTAGGTCAGTCCCAGCGTGATCTGGTAACCGGTGCCGATCACTCCGAGGGCCCAGCCTCGTCTGTTGAGCGGAATCCAGTTCCCGATCACGCGGACACATGGCGTCCAGCCGAGGCTCTGGCAATAGCCGTTTGCCGCCCAGACAAACAGGAGAAAATAGAACCCCGTCATGAGTCCGAAAGCGACATTGAGCGCAGCGGAGCCGACCATGCCAATCGCGAGCAACACGCGAGGGGCCACGCGCTCGGACAATTGACCATTGATCAGCTGACCAAGGCCATAGGCAATTTTCAGTGACGCGAGAATCCAACCAACCTGCTCGCCAGACAGCCCCAAGCCCCCGTCGGCTGTCGCAGCACTCAGGCTCGGCACGGCCGCCGAGATGTTTGTGCGGCAGAAGTAGAACGAGCCATACACGAGCCAAATGGCCCAGATCGTCCGGTTTTCACCAGGACGCATTGCCAGCGATTCTCGCGGCGAGGACGCAGAATCAGCCATCCGGATTCCCAACGTGCCAAGGGGGCCTCAGGATGGCTGATCACCACCCTCGTTGCAATCTCGTGCCGCACAGGCCAGCTCATCCAGGTCGCATCGCGCCACGTCGAGAATCTGGTTCATCAGTTCCTGGCCATCGACGGCGTCGTAATTCTCCAGGCCACCAACGATCCCGTTGAGCCTTTCATTCTCGACGCGAGCGATAAACTCAGGCAGGTCACTCGACAAGGCAACGGCGTCATCCAGGGACAACTGCCCCGCTACCAGTTCCTCCCGCCGAGCCGGCCACCACCGCCTGTCGACCAGTGCCGGGTCGATCCACTCAATCAAGGCCGTCTCCACGCCTCCGGCATGCTGGTCTCCCCGTTGACCTGACACCGGTACAAGAGGATCGTGCAGCCAACGAAATCGCCACGGTCTCAATCGACTCAGAGACAACCCATCCTGGATCGCCGTGCGGTGGACAATGGAGCCATGAACGTCGACGACGTAGGCCGCCCTGGGCTTCAGCCAATCCACGATGGCATTGGCGTAGCCTGTCACATAGCGGGACAGCAAGGCCGCCGTAATGTCGATGCTCATCCCGAATGGCAACCCCCATGTCAACTGACCATAGTCGACCGGGGGAGCCACCAGGTGGTCAGCCCGTTCGTCCGCCAGTCTCTCAAGGACGGCATAGCTCTGCAGGGTATCCGTCGCCAGTGGCAGATGCGGGCCATGCTCCTCGACCGCCGTGTCGACGCTGAACATCACGACGGCCCCCTCGGGCCCGCAGGGAGGGTAGGACGCCTCTGGCAACTCGACCACCTCGAACGACGCCGATCCAGCTCGGGTCGTCTCGTGATAGTACGGAAAGCAATCGCTCATCCGATCAAGCAACTCACGCTTCAACTCCCCGTCAAGTGCCTCGTGGTAAAGCGGGGGCAGAACGAGAGGCGCCAGCCGACTGATCTCGTCAAACGGTGTGCCGAGAGAGCAAATCGGCAGCACGACCCGATCCGTTGAAATCCGATCGACCAGCGCGTTCAGTGTATAGCCGGTCAGCCACGAGCCGGTGTTGATTCGCGAGGGCCGCCAGGCGAGAGGATTGTCCATGGTGCTTCCGTCAGAGGCAGACTGTAACCGTCGGTTTCTGCGACTCATGCTACCAGCAAAAAAACAGTGATCTGTCACTCGTTTCATCCCGAATGTGGCTGGTTCCTGCCGAAGGGGTAGTGGGCGCCTGATGTGGGGCATGTCATCCTGAATCAGGGCGCTCCGCGCGCATCCGCATCGGTGTACTGAGTCGAGGACATGACGTGCGACGCGGTTTCATCGAGTCATGGCGACGCCTGGAGGCGGGTTGGCCGGAAGGTGCGAGATTCGTGCGTTTCGGCTGCGTGGGCGCCTCGGGTGTCCTGGTCGATGCCGGTGCCACCCACGTCGCTGCACTGGCTGTCCACCCCGATCTCGCCCTGGCAATCGGGATTGTTGTAGCGATGACCTGGAACTTTGCCTGGAATCGCGTTTTCACCTTCGCGGACGCTGACCCGCAGGTGGTCTGGCGCCAGTATCTCGGATTCTGCGCCAGTTGTTCGGTCGGTGCGCTGGTGAGCTATGCCACCCGGTACCTGCTGCGACGCCAGTTGGAGATCGTGGCCCGACACATCGTGCTGGCCGTGCCGATCGGCGTGCTCGCTGGGATGATGTTCAATTATCTGCTGTGCCGTCGCTGGGTCTTTCGGAGGACGGACGCGAACTGAGCATCGTCATCGCGCGGACCGAGTACTCAACGCCGCTGTAGACGGTGACGGCCACCGTGCCCCAGAGCGTGACATCCCGCACGGGAACCAGCCAGGCCCACCGCTGGGCCAGGTCGCTGTCCAGCGACAACAGGCACAACGGTACAGCTGCACACTGAACAACCATCTTGAGCTTGCCGGAGAGTGCGGCCGAGAAGTCCCTTCCCTGCTGCTCGAGAAATCCTCGCAGACTGGTGACAAACATCTCGCGGGCCAGAACGACGACCACGATCCAGGCCGTCATCCCACAGTCTCGTCCACTCGAGTCAACCGCCAGCAGAAAGACGAACGAACCGCAGATGATGATCTTGTCAGCAAACGGGTCAAGAATCCGCCCCAGTGGCGTCACCAGCCCGTAGCGACGGGCGATGTAGCCATCGAGAAAGTCGGTCGCGGCTGCCACCATGAACAACACGGTTGCCGTCTTCCACCAGCCATCCGCCTCGATCAAGACAAACAACACGGCTGCCAGGATCAGCCGTGCGATCGTGATCATATTCGGCGTGTTCAGCCAGTGACCTGGCCGGGCGGCCTGCTGCGACACCAGGTTGTCTCCCCATCCCTCGAGTCGACGTCTGACCACTCAAGAGTCTCAATCGCCCGAGTCAGTCGAGAAATGAGCCGGCCAGATCGTACCCCTGCCTGGCCAGGATCTCAACAGGCACCATCTGCCCCACGTGCAGACCCTCCCCCTCCACATGCACGACGCCATCAATGTCAGGAGCATCGGCAAAAGTCCGACCGACCCACATGGCATCCTCGTCAGACGGACTGTCGATCAGGACATCCAGTTCATAGCCAACCAGCGAATCCCCAAACGAAAACGCGTGAGACTGTTGAATGGCCATCAACTCGTTCTGTCTCTCCTCCTTGACGGAATCCGGCAGGTGCCCGTCCAACTTCTCGGCCGGGGTGCCTGGCTCAAGCGAGTAGGTGAAAACGCCCATCCGCTGAAAATGCCCCTCATCCACGAAGGCCGCCAACTCGGAGAATTGATCGTCGGTCTCACCCGGAAACCCTGTGATGAAGGTCGTCCTGAGCACCAGGTTCGGAATCCGTTCACGCAGCGTCTTCAACAGCGCCTCGGTTCCCGCTCGATCCACCCGCCGTTGCATTCTCTTGAGGACAGCAGAGTTGATGTGCTGGAGTGGAAGATCGAGATACGGAAGAATCTTGGCGGAATCGCCGATCACGCCGATCAACTCGTCGTTGAAGTGAATCGGGTAGAGGTACATCAGTCGGATCCAGTCGAGACCTTCAACCTGCTCCAGCCGTCTCAGCAGATCCGCGAGCCGCACCTCGCCGTAAAGATCCAGCCCGTAGTAGGTCGTGTCCTGGGCCACCAGCACAAGTTCCCTGACGCCATCACCAACGAGCTCCTCGGCCTCCCGCACCACCTCGTCCATCGGCTTCGTCACGTGTTTGCCCCGCATCTTGGGGATCGCACAAAACGTGCAAGTCCGATCGCAGCCTTCCGAGATTTTCAGGTAGGCGAAATGGCGGGGGGTGATGCGCAGTCGCCCCCGGTCCTGCAATGCAGTGATGGGCGCCGGGCGAAACAACTCGCGTTGTTCCCGCGCGCGTCCCACGAGATGGTCAGCCACCCTGTGAATCTCATCACGACCAAACACGCCCACCACGTGATCGATCTCGGGCCGCTCCTCGATCAGGCTGCTGCCGACACGCTCCGGCAGGCACCCGGCAACAATCACCCCTCCCGTCTGCCCGGCGCGCTTCAGGTTGATCATCTCATCGATGACCGAGCACGACTCCGCACGGGCGCTCTCGATGAACCCGCAGGTGTTGACGATCACGAAGTCCGCACCGGCCGGCTCGGGGACGAGCGTGTAGCCATCGAGTGCCAGCGTTCCGAGCATTTTCTCGCTGTCGACGAGGTTTTTCGGGCACCCCAGGCTGACAAAGGCGTAGTTGCCCTTGGAGGGCATCCCGTCCGGCTCGCCGGGCAGGCCGGGAGTCGTTATCTCAAGGCTCACCACATCCGTCATACCGTCATGCTCCCGCCACCGCCCGCGTCACTTCCCAACCAAAAGCCGCGTAGAAGACAACCATCGCAATTCCCAGCAGAACCGAAAGCCTGGCGGGGACGGGCAATCTCACCGCGGCAGCCGGTCCGGGTGGGCACTCCACACTCCGGTACACCGGCCACCACCAGCGTCCGTTCTCAAATTGAAACTCAACCCGAGTCTGCCAGAAATAACCAACCGCAGCGATCCCGCTGAGCACTGCGGGAACGAGAACGTACCAGGGAGCTGCCTCGTCGCCACTGAGCAGCTTGACGGTTCCCTCGTCGGCACGCAAGAACGCGTGGGCCAAAATCGCGGCCCAGCCATTGACCAGGAAGTGCAAGAGCACCGGGGCGAGGATGGACCGTGTGGCCAGATACACGATGTGCAACAAAACGCCCAGCGGAAAGACGGAGATGACGTGAGCAGGATGGACATGGGCCATGGCAAACAGCAGTGAGCTCAGGAGAACGCCCCGAATCACACCACACCGCGCCACCAGGCCGCGACCAATCGCGCCCCGAAACACCAATTCCTCGCCAATGGCTGGCAGGACGGCCAGAACCACCACCAGTGCTGGCAGCGGCATGCTCTCGACCAGGTTGGACAAGACGTTGACTTCCTGCACCGTCTGCACATCTGGCAGGCCAGGCATCCACTCGAGCAGCGAACGCCACACTCGGTTTGCGGCCTGGAACAACTGGCCGCAAGCGAGCGAAACGGGAATCACGGCCGCCACCAGCGGCAGCAAGTGACTGAGGCGGATCCGCAGTCGCCCCAGCCGATTGTGCAGCCGGGCCATTGCTCCCAGCTGCGGGTCCCCGGGAATGGCCAATCGTAGCCCGACCGCGACCAAGACGGCCAACACGAACAGGAACTGGTCGCCTCCCATGACGACGCCGATGCTGCTGTTAACCAGCTCCTGCATCTTTTTTGGCTGCTCGGCCAACGTCCGATCCCCGCTGGAAACCACCGCAAACATGGCGACCATCACCACCATGAACACGCTTGCCACCAGGTGGACTATCACGACTCCAACCAGCCAGCCCACGGCCTCGAATGGACCTGGCCCGGGGATTCGCACAGCTGGCACCCTGTCTCCATCCGGCCGTGGCACCCCAGTCTCTTCCACCATCGGTTCCATCATCAGTTCCGGCGCGGCTTCGGGAGGCGCCGGCTCGCCTCGCTCTTGAACCTCCGTCTCGTTTGGCGAAGGTCCGGCATCTCCCTCGTGACCCGACGTCGACGGAAACTCCCGGTCCGACTCCTGTGGATCTTCAGCGAAGGGTGTCGGTGGTGTGATTTCAATCATCGGGTGAAGCAGGCAACGAATGAACAACGCGCAGTCCGACCAATCACCGCGTCTGAATTCCGGCCATACAACCCTTCCGGGTATTCTCCTCGACTATAACCGCCCGACGGACCCACTGCGAAGGCCGCTGACAGGCACGGCAGACGGTTGGCTCAGCAATCCGATTGACCTGACCGATCCACACCCCTGTCCGCAGCCTGCAAGCGTCATTCCGGCACAACCGTCACAATCGATGCGCACAGACTACCGACCCCCCTGGCAATGTTCCGACATATTGACCCGTCGAAAAACACGGGACTATATTTGAATGGCCTTGCGCCATCATTCTTCCCAGAGCCTCCTGCCAAGAGACCGACACCATGACCGGTCCCTCGCTCACCAGAACACTTGCACTCCTCGGTGCCCTCGTCCTGCTTGGCCACGGTGCCCAGGGACAACAGCCTGCGCAACCGGCTCCTCGGTCGGCTCGTCAATCGACGAATCCGCTTCGGGGATTCAGCGTTTTCATGGCGTCTCAGGCGTCAGGCGAAGAGCTGAACCAGCAAACGGACTTGTGGGTGCTCGAGGTGAGGTTCAAGCCACTCAGGCTCATCAGGCTCAACCTCACCGATCCCAAGACCGGCAAGGCTTCGCCTCAACTCGTCTGGTACCTCGTCTATCGAGCCATCAATCGCCCGCTGCCAATCAAGGGGGATCCCAATGGCGTGGCCCCCATCAACGAATTTGATCCGTCGCCGGGCAAACCGATCTTTGCACCAGAATTCACACTGGTCACCAATGACAATGATGGCCAGAAAATCTACTCGGACAACATCATTCCTGAGGCCCAGTCGGCCATCGCGGCTCGAGAACGCCTCCCGCAACTCAAGAATTCTGTGCAGGTGGTCGGGCCGATTCCCGACGCCACACCCAAGGATGCCAAGCAGGACACGGACCCCGTCTACGGCGTCGTGACCTGGACGGGCATCGACCCGCGCACCGACAACGTCACGCTATACATGTCGGGCTTTTCCAATGGGTACCGGTATGTTCGCGGCCCGGTCCCTTACGCCACCCTGACACAATCTCTCACCGCAGGCACACTCCGACGATCCACCGCAGTCTGGAATGGTGTCATGACTGACAACTGGACAAATATGCACGACTTGCTTCAGTCTTCGAAGGCCAACGCGGCCAGGAAACAGGCAATCGAGGCCTCCAACTGGTTCTACGTGGTTAAACCTGGCGCCACAGGTTCTCCCGCAAACTCGATTCTCTGGCGCAAGACACTGGTTCAAAGATACTGGCGCCCCGGTGACGCCATCGACCAGGATGAAGCAGAGTTCTTCCTGAAGGGACCCAACGACGAAGTCTACGAACCGCGGTGGGTTTATCGGCCCGAGACGTTGAAGCCCGTCGGGCTGCCGTCGAGCAAGCCATCGCCCGCAGGGGATGATGCGCCCTCAGACTCGCCAAAACCGGCCTCGAACTGATACAATCGTCCCTTCGCGCCGGCATGCCCGGCGCGAATGTGGCCGTGATAAAGCGGCCCGGTTCCATACCCAGGTACCCCCAGGCGACGGTCAGAGCGATGGCACACAAGAAGGGACAGGGATCCAGCCGCAACGGACGTGACTCGAACGCCCAGCGTCGAGGCATCAAGAAGTTCGGTGGTGAGGCCGTCAACACCGGCAACATTCTCGTTCGCCAGTGTGGCACCAAGTGGCACCCCGGTCAAAACGTCGGCATGGGCAACGACTACACGCTGTTTTCACTGATCGACGGCACCGTGTTTTTTGACCGTGGTGGCCGACGCATCAACGTTGCCGCTGCCGAGTAGACCGAGTCGCCGGTTTGCGCGGAAAACCGGCTAAGGGGATGGCTCATCACCCCCCAGCCGTACCACCACCTCGATCCGCCGGGCTGCGCGAATCACGCCCAAGGTCACTCGATCCCCTGGCTTCTTGCTCTCGACGTGATCAAGCAGTCCCTCGAATGTCGTGACAGGCTTTCCGTCTGCCGACACGATCACATCGGCCGCCGTACGATCCATCCTCTGGATGACCAGCGGACCTCGTCTCAGGCGAACAAGCCGTGGACCTCGCAATCCAGCCTCCTCGGCCGGCCCTCCTCGCTTCAATCCGGCCACCATCAGTCCCGCCTCAGTCTTGTAGACACGCGAGATGCCAAGATCCGGTCGAATCACACGTCCGTGTGCCAGGAGTTGAGGCAAGACCCGTGAAAGCAGGTTGGCAGGAATTGCGAAACCCACTCCAGAACTCTGACCGCTCTTGCTGTAGATCGCCACGTTCATCCCGATCACATCACCACGGTTGTCCATCAGCGGACCGCCGGAATTGCCAGGATTGATCGCTGCGTCGGTTTGAATAATCGAACCGATCGTCCGCCCCCGAACAAGCTGCAAGCTCCGATTGAGGCTCGACACCACGCCCGTCGTCAAGGTGCGTTCCAAGCCGAACGGGTTGCCAATGGCAAAAACCCGGCGGCCCACCTTGAGTTTTGTGGCGTCTCCCAACTGGACCGGCCACAGGGTCTTGGGATCGGCATCGACCTTGATCACCGCCACGTCGTTGATCGGATCGGCACCGACGAATGCCGCCGTGTAGGTCTCGCCATTGTACAAAGTCACCGACACGGCTCGAGCATCCTCGATCACGTGAAAATTCGTCACGATGTGCCCCTTCTTGTCGACCACGAAACCGGAACCGTTGCCTTCGACCGGCCCACCGTCAAACAGGAAAAACCCCTCACTGCGGTAGCTGCGAGTCGTGATGTGGACAACCGCCCGATTTACACGTTCGTACACGGCCACGTTGACCACTTCATCGGGCGTCAACCTGATCTCGTGGTGGCCGTCGTGTTCGCCACGAGCCTGTCCCCCGGCCTCCACGGCCGGCACATCCTGGGCTGTTCCTTCGGGCAAGAGATGAGGCACCGGGCCACTGCTCGCCATGGATGCCACCAGACCGCCAACCAATGCCGCCCCGAAGCACATCAGAAATCCACGCATTGCCTCGCTCCTTGACTTCACGCGTAGTCGTGATAACTCACTGGCGCATATATAAGCTGTGACTACCAGCCACTCAAGATCCTCTCCGGGAGGCTTCACTAATGGCCCGACTTGCCATCCTCACGGCCGGCGGTGACACACCCGCCCTGAATGCCACGCTGCATGGCGCCGTGACGCGCGCCAATCAGCTGGAACTCGAAGTGATGGGGGTGATCGACGGATACGCCGGACTGCTCGACGAAACCCTGCCACACATTCTGCTCAACCCTCTGTATGCGACCATTCCTGAACTTGACCCGTGCCGTGGTGGGACGATCCTGGGATCCTCCCGCACCTACCTCGACGGTTCCAACCCGCGACGGGTAGACGAGGTCGCACGGCGCCTGGAACATCTCGGCATTACTGGGCTCATCGCAATCGGCGGAGACGGCACACTCAATGGCCTTCAGCCTCTCGCCAACCGACTCCCGTGCGTGCTGGCTCCCAAGACCATCGACAACGACCTGGGACTGAACGCGCCCGACGAACCGTCATGCTGGACGACTCCCTGGGGCGAAGAACCGACCGCCACAGATGATCACCCGCAGTCGTCGAATCCGACGCCGCTCGATCTCGCCCACATGGTCAACTTTGCGACTCCCGGCTACGCCACTGCGGTGTTTGTTGTTGTCCAGGCCATCAGGAGAATCAGGACCACGGCCGAGAGCCACAGGAGGATTGCCATCGTCGAAGTGATGGGCAGGCAATCTGGCTACATTGCGATGGGGGGCAGCTACGGCCAACCTGACCTGGTTGTGATCCCCGAGGTGCCACTGGACCAGGATCGATTTGTGGAAGATGTGGCGGACGTCTACAGAGAGCAACAGCATGTGGTCGTCGTCATTGGCGAAGGGATTTGCTCCCAGCAGGGGACACAACTCGGAGCGACCTCCTCGAGCGTAGACCCTGCTGGAAACGTGATTTTTCGGGGAGCGGCCGAGGCGTTGAAGCTGCACTTGGCCGAGTCACTCCCCCCGTCGCTCTTTCCGCACCACACCACGCCCGACTCGGCTATCTTCACTCGAAAAGTCGGCCATACGCAAAGAGGAGGACGGCCGGTCCGGTTCGACCGATTTCACGCCTCCGGCCTTGGTGGGTACGCCGTGGACATGCTGCACCAGGGACTGAGCGACCACGTCGCGACTCTCACGTGGTCGCCTGATGGTGGATTTGATGTCGAGGCCACCGCTGGTGATTCGCTCCGCGACCGCTGGGGAGTCGTTCGGCCTCGACAGGTCCACCCATCATTCTTCGACGCTGAACAATGGCACATCTCAACCCTCGGCGCCGAATACCTCGAGGCCATTTTCACTGATGCCGTTGGGGCAGGCGATGTGGAACACCTGCGCAGTGACCTGTTCGATGCCGGGCACCTGTCTGGCAATTACCAGGGCATCACTCGGGCGTTGGCACGCCGAGTCCGCCGGACGGAGCACGCACCGCCTCGGGGCTGACCGATTCCCTGACCGCTGGCCTGGCCGCCGCCTCGTTCGACGGCCTGTTTTGCGGCCGAGCCACCATGAGCCTCAGGGCCTGTTTCAACCAGGTCGGCGCCACACCATCGGCCTCGCCAGCCAGTAACTGGATGTCATCGACCCGGAATCGGCCGGCTTCCAGGACCAGAACGACCCTGGCTCCAAAATCGCGATCCCCGAAAAGAACCACTTCGCGATCTTCTCCTTCTTCAGGATCCATCGCGCGGATCGCGCGTAGCCGAGTCCGCAAGAACCGCGGAACGTGAACAGCCTGATCCGGCATGCGGTTGGGGACCTGGCTCCACACAAGCCGATTGAAATCCGCAGACGCGTGACGTGTCACGCCCTGGCCGCCTCCGTTGTCGAGAGCCCTGGCAAATCCCTGGACGGGGATCAGCCGTTCAAATTGTTGCTTGAGAGATCCGGGCCGGTTGTCCGCGGGGACGCGGATGTCATCCACACGCAACGATCCGTTCTGCTCACGCAACACGAATGTCATGGCTCGATCCCCCTGCGTGACACTCACCTCCGTCACGGCGCCTCGAAAGACAACGCCGGACACGTCCAGGGGAGCATTGGTGAAAGCAAGCCCGAGCACGTCAGGAAGGCTCGCCGAAGTCAACTGGTTCCAGACTCTCTGGTTCAAGTCCACAGACGAATTGTGCCGCAACGCCAGCAGATCGCGCTGCCGCAGTGCGTTCAGGAACAGCCTGAGCCGGGCACTTACCGTGAACACTGAACTGAGCCGGCGTTCCTGTCGGTTGTCAAAATCCACCAGTGTGACCTCGGCGACCTGGAAGCGTCGTGCATGTGCATCAACACTGTCGGCCACCGGGTCTTCAGACGGCTCTCGCACAAGCGAAAGCCGCACGAGACCGTCTGGCTGCTTGATGACGATGTCGCTGAACGTCTGCTGAAGCCGGATCTCGGCGGCCTGGTCGATCCGCCCGGCAGGCGGCAATGTCTCGCTCGCGAGATCAGCACTCGACAGGCCATTCCTGTAAAAGCTCTCCGAGGCATGCTCCTTAATTTTCTCTCGGTCACCTGCTTGGTACGCGTCCAGGAATGCTGCGGCTTTGCCGACCACGCCCGCCAACAGTCTCACCGATTCGGGCCGTCGGCGACTCGATCTAGCCGATAGCACGATATCGTCCACGCGCCATTGCCCCGCCTCGTGGAGCATCGACAGCACGGTGTCACCCTCGGGCCCACCGTATCGCACTTGCGCGGTCCCTTTTTCGAGACTCGCCTTGGGCCTGGCGCTAAACGTCCGTCCGTCCGACACCGCCACGCGAGCAACCAGTACATCAAGATATGAGCCGGGGATCTGCTCGAGTTCTTTCGAAAATGACTCGGTCGTCGAGTCCAACAGTCGCTTGCGATCACCGCTTCCCCAGGCCTCTTGCATCTCGTGGACGCACAGCAGCAGGTCCATCAACTCTGTTGCGGACCGGGTCACCGTCGAACCGCGACGTGTTTGCTTCAGCAACACATCATCGACAAGCCAGGCGCTGGACTCGGGGTCCCGCGACAGTTCATATGTCACCGTCTCGGGCGAGCCTCCGTCCGAGGGAGTCACCTCGACCTTCACGCGGCGACGTGTGTCTGAGAGCTCGTTGACCTCCGCCACTTTGACTTCGCCGGCGGGCCATTCAAGCAGTGCCATGGCCTCGATGGCCGATCCATCCCGGAGTGCCTTCTGTCGGAATCCTGGCGACGTGGCATCACGAAGAGACGCCAGGTCACCAGACTCGAGAGCTCCCGAAAATCGGCTCACCGATCGGGTTTCCACCAGGTGAGAGCACCCACTCCCCACGACAATGGCCACGCCGATCGCCAACCACCGCGATCTCGCTCGTCGACTCATCCCTGTCGCCCTCACGCTCCTGTTTGCATCGAACCGTCCCTGGTTCCATGCCGTCCGGTCAGCCGAAAGACACCCACCGTCCACGCCGATCGGATAGACGGCAGCATCGGCTCCGGGTTGCACCGCCCCGGAGACTCCAGCGGGCGCCTTATCCCGCATTCCACCAACCGGGTCAAGAGCGGTCACCGACGCGAAGGACGACCACCCAACTGCCGAAACGCCGCGCCCGACAGTCCTCGCACACTCGTGTCCACCGGCGGACGAACGGTCCGGGAATCGTGAGACGCGGGCCACTCGGCCACGCGCCTCCGTCGCGCTGCCCGGAATCGATCAGCCAGTGTCTCGCGCGGCGCCACAACCGGATACGACCTGTCCGGAAAACGTCGAGAGGACACGCCAGGCCACCACGGCTCGCTCCACGTCCGGTAGGGAACCCGTCCCGCAGGCATGGGCCAGGAAACCCCAAATGGCATGACCGCAAATGCGCCCTGCGAACCGACCGGGACCACACCAACGACGTACGGAGAATAAACGCCGTTGAAAAAGGAAATCGGATAGCCGGTCAGACCGTTCACCACCCCAGTCGAGCTGACGAGACTTCGATGAGACCCCTGGTAGGCGTAAAAGCCCATTCGCCCCCATGATGAACCACCGCGTACTGACCAACCCGCACGAAGCCCTCCATTGAGCCATCCACCCGCGCCAGCAAAGGGGATCATCGCCGGCGACCCGCCAAATCCACCAATGCAGCGGACCGGCCCGCGGCCACCCATGCCAAATCCGAAGCTCACACCATTTTGCTCATAAAATCGGCTGCTGGTGCCAAAGAGACCGACCCCGCTGGTCACCATCTGGGCACTCGCGGAAGGCGCGAAGCCCCCGTATTCGAAAACCGGCAAACACAGTACGGCGAAAGTGGCCCATGTGACCAACCGATAGATCGATGTCCGAATCACGATGGACAACCCCCAGGCGGGAGACTCAGGACCACGGCGTCTACAAGGCTCTCATGACCATACCGCAGTCCGGCGATGACCGGCAATCGCTGAATCGACTTTCGACTGCGCGAGTCCTGGATCACTTGGCCACGCGGAATGTGTAAAGGCGGGCTCGGTCGAGTTCGAATCTCAACAGCACCGTCTTGCCGGACAGCGAGGAAATCCCTGGCCCCCCCTGCCAACTGACCTCGACAGCCTGGTGATCTCCCATGACAGGCCGAGCCTTCGGTGACTCAAACCCCGGGATCGGGCGTCCCTTGGAATCCAGGACCGAGACGCGGATTGAACCGCCGGGTTTTGTCACGGCATTGAGCAACAGTTTGCGACCGTCCAGGACCACCGGGCGTGAGATCATCATGCCACTCGCCCGCGACTCCAGCCCCACGATCCGGTCTTCACCGATTGTTGCCAGGCCAATCCGCTGCGTCCGCCTGGCCGCAAATCCCGGTCCTCCATGGCGCTCATTGGATCCTCCGTAGTAGATCCAGTGTTTCCCTTGATGAGTGACGATGGTGGAAGTCGGCAAGATCATGTCCTTGTCAAAGGCCCCATCGCCGCCCCGCGGTACGAGAGGCTTGCCCGCATAGACCCACGACAGGTCCCACGAGTCAGCATCGCGGCTGGTGGCGATGTAGTAGTTCATCACATCGCGCTCGTGGCGTTTGATGTTGTCCTGGCCACCTTCGCTGAAGTCGTTGGGCCACTCGTAGACGGTCATCAATGCAAAGTGAACACCATGACGCACCCAATCGGTCAGGGCATAAATCTGCCGTCGGGCTTTCTCCGATTTTCCCTCACGGTCAAAGACCCAGTTTCGGACGGTTTTCCACCTGGTGGGAAACCTCTTCGGATCGGGATTGGTCATCATCCGCGTGCCACGCCATTCCCCCTTGCCGCCACCGGGCCCGAAGTCTGTCCTTGTGAACAGCCGATAGGTGGACGCCGCCTGGTCCCAGAGAAGGAAGTTGTAGGTATCCGCTGCCCTCGTGGTCACCGGTTTGCCGTTGTTGTAAGGGTGAAAGTGGATTCCGTCTGCCGAGCGAGCCAGACCGGCGGCCATCCCGGGTGCGTCGTAGGCCGCCTTGTAACGGTGAGCGGGATCCTTTTCGTGCGGATCAATCATCACGCTCATCGTGAAGTCACCGGCAAAATTGATCCCGGTGATGTCACCTCGCTTCTTGAAATGCACACCGTCGACAGACTCCGAATAGCCGTAACCGACCTGGCCTGGCTTCCGCCACCAGAGCTTGAATTTGCCGTCGTCGTGCAGCACGGTTCCATACAGCCGTTCATTGTTGAGGATCGGTTTGCCGCCATTGGCCTTGGTCACTCGGCCCAGCACTCGCTTGAGGCCCCGGGTGCGTGCCACCAGGTTGTCGTCGACCAGCAATTGCACCTCGTGTCCGATAGCGATCGGCGTGTCGCCTCGTGACTCCAACTCGCATTCGACGGCGCACAGAAAAACTGCTGCGCAGGCAAACAAACACTTGAGGTCACGCTTCATGCTCTCACCTGTCTCAACGGACTTCACTTCTTGTCCAACGTGCCGTTGTCGGTGCCGGGCTTCATCAGCACGACACCCTCCTTTTGGATCTTGGCAAACATCTGCTGGTACGACCTGGACCCGTCATTGTCCCACCACTCGGTCGACAAAGGAGCATCGTAGCTGAACGGGAGGAGTTTTCTCCGATCGGGTCTCACCATGAAGATGGACTCGGCGGGATCGGCAATGTTGTACATCCGTGTCCCGTTCTTGTATGTCGTCTTGATGATCCACTTGGACTGCGCCGGCAGCTTCTGCTTCTTCAGTCGTTCGAGAGCCTCACGATCCAGGGTCACACCGAGACCGGGTGCCGTCGGCACGGGAATCAGCCCATTGGTCGGGTCCACTTTGTTGCTGACCACGTCGTCTCGCCATGTCTCCGCGTCGCAGTGGGTATGCCAGGTCGCCGTCTTGAACGCAGCATGCAGGTGAGACGTCATGGTTCGAGTGATTTCGCCGCCGACATTTTGAAGCATGAAGGGAAGATCCAGCTCGCCGAACAGTCCGGCCTTCCGGATCGCAACACCAATCTTGGAATGGCCCATCATGTAACCGTCGGCCGCACGCCGCACGACCTCGAACGTGGCGCCGAGCGGAGAGTGGTGGTAGAGCACAGGGACCCGTACACGACGACGTAGTTCCTTGTAGGCGTCAATATCCTTCTCGAGCTTGGGATCCTCGAACGCCCCGCAGATCGGGTACTCGGCCATACGAATCAACAGGTCTGGGGTGTGATCGTCAGTGCCGCCCATCGTGAGATCAAACTGGACCTTGAACCCCGCAGGGGCGACCTTCTGCATCGCCTCGAGTTGGTCAAACACATTTTCAAAGGGAGACAGGTGGAATTTCAGCCAGGTGTATCCGCGTCGAGAGTACTGCTTGACGGCATCGGCCATGTGGCTCGGGTCCGCCGAAACCGTCCAGGACCCGACCTTGACCCAGCGTCTCTGCCGGGGTCCGATCAGCCGATGAACGGGCACACCGGCCGCCTGGCCCATCAGGTCATACATCGCGGTTCCCAGTCCCAACGACGTCATATCGCCAACATGATCAAAGATGTTGGTTCCGATGTAGCCCTGGCGAACCCCCTCGGCCTCGAGCGAACCGCTTTCGCCCAGCCCTACGAGACCGGTGTTCGTCTTGACCTCATAGACGACACGCTTGGAGGGGCCATAGAAGTGCTGCAGCTCGTGGTGAATCCACTTGTGATACCGCGGCTGGATCTCGTGTGGCGTGATGGACTCGACACGGATCGGCCCACCCGCTTCCTTCTCGGCTCGTCTGCGTGCTGCCAGAGCGTGATGATAGGCGGGCAGCATGACCACCGCGGCCGCCGCAGAGCCTCCGACTGTTGCCAAGAACCGACGACGATTGGTCACGCCGGGGGCCCTGCAATCGAGTTCATCCAGGAAGCGAGCAAGAATCGAGCGGTGCATGGGAAATAGTTCCTGGGCAGGCCGGGGGAATTTGAAGAGGCAACACGAACGACGAACACGCCGACTGGCGTCAGCATACCCGAGCCTCAGGGCGCCTGCATCTGCACCCGGCTCGTCCCTGCCCACTCGCCCGATCCCCTGCAAACCCGCACGATTGCACCTGCTTGCCGTCCGTTATAGGGGCCAGTAAAATGGCTCTTTCGAGTCGGCGAGCCACACCAGGCTCGCGACGGCCGCCCACAGCAGACACACGACTGGGTCTGCCAGGTTCGCCAGGCGGCCTCAACCCCCCCGCCGGGCGGGGAAAACATTCACACTTGAGAAAGGGTCCTGTTGTGTCCCTGGAAAACAACCGTCCATCCATCGACGAGCTCGAATCGCAAGCCCGTGTGCTCAGACGGCACATCATCGAGATGACCACGGCCGCGGGCAGCGGACATCCGACCAGTAGCCTGTCGGCGACCGAGGTTGTCACCGCCATTTATTTCGGCGGGTACCTGAATCACCGTCCCACGGAGCCTGACTGGGCCGAGAGAGATCGGTTCATCATGAGCAAGGGGCATGCGGTACCGGCTCTGTATGCGGCGATGGCCGAGAGTGGCTACTTTCCAGTCGAGGACTTGCTGACACTCCGAAAACTCGGTAGTCCTCTCGAGGGTCACCCCAACGTTCGACGCCTGCCGGGGATTGAGGCGTCAACCGGATCGCTGGGACAGGGTCTCTCGATCGGCCTCGGCCAGGCACTCGGTTGCCGCATCAATGGTCACGATTCGCGGGTTTTCGTGGTGCTCGGGGATGGCGAGATGGGAGAAGGCCAGGTCTGGGAAGCGATTGCGACGGCACACAAGTACCAAGTCGGAAACCTGACTGCGATCATCGACCAGAATGGATACCAGCAAACCGGTGCCACCTCTGACGTGCTCGACCTGACCCCGTTTGCACCGAAGATCGAGGCTTTCGGGTGGCACGTCCAGACGATCAACGGGAATTGCATGAGCGAGGTGGTGGAAGCCCTCGACGGGGCGACTGCGATCACCGATCGTCCCACGGCGATCGTCGCCAAAACGCAAAAGGGCGCCGGCATCCTTCCGGTGCTTGAGGAAGCTGGAGACATGAACTTCCACGGGCAGGCCCTGCCAGCCGAGGTGGCCGAGAAGGCACTGACCCACCTGGCCTGATCCCTCTGCGACCACAGGGGCGACTCCGCGGTCGCTTCCCATTCCACCCTCAACCCAACAGGCGGACATACGACGATGGCGATTGGAGAACGAAGCGGATTGGCCCAGGGCGGAGCGACACGCGATGCGTTCGGCAAAGCCTTGCTGGCACTCGGTGGACAATTCGAAAACGTGGTGGTGGTTGACGGCGACGTGGGGAACTCAACCCGGACCGAAGCCTTCGCCAAGGCGTTTCCGGATCGGGCCTTCAACGTGGGGATCGCCGAGGCAAACATGGTCAGCGTCGCCGGCGGCCTGGCCAGCTGTGGCAAGACGCCAGTCGTCGCCAGCTTCGCCGCGTTTCTTCTCTGCAACGCCTACGACCAGATCCGCATGTCGGTGACGTTTCCCCAACAGAACGTCAAGCTTGTCGGATCCCACTCGGGCATCTCGATCGGCGAAGACGGTCCCAGCCAGATGGGCATCGAAGACGTGGCCCTGGCCTGTTCACTGCCTGGCATGACCGTCGTGGTTCCTGCCGATGAGTCTTCGACGGCCAAGGCCACTGAGCAGATGCTCACATTGGATGGCCCGGTCTACCTGCGGCTCGGTCGGCCGGCCGTGCCGACGATTTATGACGACTCGACTGAGTTCGTCATAGGACGAGCCAACCGGGTTCGAGAGGGCGACGACATCACGATCATCGCCAACGGACTGATGGTCGCCATGGCACTCGATGCGGCTGCCGAACTGGCCGACGAGGGGATTTCAGCACGCGTGC
>MDTE01170474.1_pt1 | contig 34772 bp, 39 predicted proteins | sample 811231 | NCBI WGS metagenome assembly MDTE01 (sample SAMN05326651, study PRJNA326480) | marine metagenome | isolation source: seawater | place: Indian Ocean: Red Sea | collected 2010
ACCTGCTGGTCCCAAGCCGAGACTGGTTCCGCCCAGCCCATTATCCATAAAGGTATTTCGGGTACGAAGTGTGCCTTCGTGAACAACGTAAACAAGGCCTCTCGGAATATGCACATCTGTGGCATCGGTTGCCCCAGTACCAGCCCATGCCTGTGTTCCCAGCCCTGGGAAGCTCAACACCAGGAGCGATAGGCTAAACAGGGTTCGTATGGAAAATATCTTCACAGACCGTCTCTGTACCAATGCGATTCCGCCCTATAGCAGGAATGTTGAACACGTGCACGTTCCCTTTGAAATCTCAAGGGGAGACACGAGTACTCTTGACGACAGGACACACCGGGTAGTATTCCGCGTGCGGTAATGAAACAATATAATTATGTGAACTCGTAATTCGGCTCTTGAAGCCCAAGCGAGCCTCTGCCATGGCCAACGAATCAAAAAACACTACCACTTCAAGCTCCACTGGAGCATCAGCAACGAAACGTAAGGTTCCGATCTTTCCGATCATTATCGCAGCCCTTATCGTTGTTATTGCCAGTCTTATCGTGGGGTTTAGCCTTCGGGGTAGCACCAAGAATCTGGAAGTCTCGGACCTGACTAAGGATGCAGAGAGTTATCTTGGAGAACGAGTTAAGATCCAGGGAACCATCGCCGGTCATTGGACCGAGAAGAACTCACGGGACATATTTATCCAACTGTCTGGCGATACCGGCGAAGAGGTCGTATTCCATTACACCAAGCCGCTACCAGACCCCTACCAGAAGAACCGTATCGCAATCGCGGAAGGGGTTTTCATAGACGGCATCCGCATTGATCCCAAGAAAGTGCAAGATAGGGAACAGGCAGGAGTACTCCTCGCAAAAATTGTCGGAATACCTGAAGGAGACGCCATAGATCTGGTGTCGAACCCTACAGCTATCACTGCCTACGGGACGTCTGTAACACTATCGAATGAGCGCAAGGTTCCGATCCCAAAGGATGCCTACGAAAAGTTCGAAGCGTCGGAAGAATTCAAAGCGGCTGACAGCCGACTCGCGGGTATCAGCTATACACGCTTCATAGAAGGACGACGGCTCACGGTTAAATGCCCGTCCAAATACGTTCGGGAAGGTGTGAGCCCGAATCAATACGAAGAATATAAGAATAAATACCCAGAACACGTGCCTCAAAGTTAGGAAACAACCCCATGCATGTGTTCGGACAGGTATTACTTGGCCTAGGTTTCCTAGCCTCATTGGGCTACGCAGGAACCGCTTTTCTCGGCGCACGCTTTCGGCGCCAGAATCTATTGGATGCCTCACGGTACGGCCTCTACGCTCTGGCCGGTATGTTCTGGGGGATCTCCCTACTCCTCTCCTACGCCTTTCTCACCCATGATTTTTCGAATACCTATGTAGCTGCCTACAGCGACCGCGGTATGAGCAACATCTATCTCCTTTCAGCCTTCTGGGGAGGCGAAAAGGGCGCGCTGCTATTATGGGTCACATCATTGACCACCTTCTCCGCGATTTCGGTTCATACCAACCGGAACAAAGACCCTCGCTGGATTGGAACAACCACAGGTATTTTGCTCCTGTGTATCGCTTTCTTTGAAATGCTGATGGTCCTGGAGTCGAACCCCTTCTCCACCTGGCTAACCTACGGAGGACCCGCCGACGGCCAGGGAATGAATCCGGTCCTACAGAATGTGACGATGATGATTCATCCTCCCAGCCTGCTGACTGGATATATCTGTTTCACAATTCCCTTCGCCTACGGACTAGCAGCGCTGATCGTCGGCAAGCTCGACACAGAGTGGATTCGAGTCACCCGAGTTTGGACGATCATCTCGTGGCTCTTCTTGTCTGTGGGTCTCATCCTGGGTGGGCTCTGGGCCTACCAGGAACAAGGCTGGGGTGGCTATTGGATGTGGGATCCGGTTGAAAATGCCGGATTGATCCCATGGTTCACTGCCACTGCCTTTCTTCATAGTGTGATGATTCAGGAACGGCGCGGCATGTTGAAGCGCTGGAACGCGATCCTGCTCTGTCTTACATTCCTGCTCACCATCTTCGGCACATTCCTGACCCGAAGCCAGTTGATCGCATCCATCCATGCCTTCGCTGATAGCAAACTGCCTTACTATTTCCTGACGTATATGTTCGTCATCGCGGCCGTTAGCTTCCTGGCAATCCGAAAACGATGGGATGCGTTAAAGAGCGAACACCGCATCGAGTCCTTCTGGTCGCGAGAATCCTTCTTCATTTTGAACAACGTCATGTTGGTCGCCTGCTCGTTCATCGTTATTTATGGGACTCTGTTCCCGAAGATTAGCGATCACTCGGGATTCCGCAGAATGGTCAACAACACCGTCATTGACGGGTACAATTCGACCATTGGCCAGATTCTGCCAAATATGAGTCAGCTCACACAGTCCTCGGACCTGGGACAAGACTTCTTCAATGCAGTCATTCCACCAGTGGCTCTATGCCTCTTGTTCCTTTCGGCAGCTGGACCCATTATCGCCTGGCGACGAGCAACGATCACCAATTTCCGGAAGAACTTCGTCGGACCCCTCCTCTGGTCCATTCTTCCGACTCTGATCACGGTCGCGTTCTTCATAAATCGAACCTACGAACAGCTCACCTTCAAAGGATTGTCGAGCTCAGAAGCCTGGACGGCCCTATGGGCTGGGCACGGTATGCTGGAATTCTATGTCTACCTGACGTTCTACCTCTGTTATTTCGTCATCGCCTGCGTGCTGATGGAATACATACGAGCGATCGCAATTCGGCGTCAGAACAGCGGAGGCTCTAGACTCAAACACGCCTTCATCCTCACCTTTAAAGCGCGGCGACGCTTTGGTGGCTACATCGTACATCTGGGCATGGTCCTTTGTTTCTTCGCTTTCGCGGGAACCGCGATGAAAGCTTCATTCAAGAACAAGATGTTACATCCTGGTGGTACGGTAACCCTGCATGACTATCGTGCCACGCTTGCACGTATGGACTTCGACTATCAATCCGAAGGCAGATATCTCGCAACACGAGCGACAGTCGTCGTGACGCAGCGAAACGAACCGTTCAATCGCCAGATTACTCGAAAGTTCTCCCGCAGCCTGGAATCGAAAGGTATCGATCGAGCCGTGATTCGCGCCAAGGATGGGTTTGCCAAACTCCAGGTCTACCTCCCTGACCAGAACCTAAAGGATCGATTGTTGGCCGCCGGCCTGATCAAGACGGAGTTTGATACCAACTTCATTGCATTGGAAAAGGATATTCGACCCGACGCGGAGCCACCGGTATTCGCCATGCGGTACCGATATAAGCACGAAAAGGCGCTCGAACTAGCGCGATTACCCGATGGTCGCCCCGCATATATGTTTTATGTTCGCGAGTTAAAAGCCCGAATGGCACAGCTCGAATCCCTGGGCATTGAAGGCCGAGTGGATATGTCGAACCCGAAAGTACTCCACGTCGACTTCAAATCATTGGAACATATGCAACGGTTCGAGGCTGAGGTTATGCCCCTCGCCGCGAATCTCCCTGGATCCTATAGCATCCGAGAAGGGCTATCTTCGTACCGTGTTCTGATCGCAGACAATTCGGAAAACATTATCGGAAAATCGTCGAGCAGCAGCGCCGGAGCAACCCCTGCCAACCCGGAAGGAAATGTCGGGCTTCCTACCTTATTTGCGTCCGCAGAGAAAACTCTGGACGTGTTGAACCCCAATATTGACTGGGCCACAGGGTTTCGGAAAGAGAACGCTGTTGGTCTGGACCTGGCCAAGAAACTAAAGAAGACCAGCTCGTTCCTCAATCGACTCGATTACCAGGCACTCATCATACCCGTCGAACGTTTCGGAGCCCCATCCAAAGCTACAGAACAGGCCTGGACCGAACTGAGCCGCTCAATACGACGCAGCAGCCTTCCCTGGATACGGGTGATTCTTGTGGGTTCTGGGGCCAATGCTGCGCAAACCCTGCTAGGGAACCTGGGCGTGCGAAGTTATGTCGCCGAAACGGCACAGGAATTTGAAGCACAATTACGCGCATCGGCCATAAATATAACGCCTGTCGAGATTATACCCAAAGGTATCGGTTCGGTCATGGCCCCCGAAGTTCGTGTCTACGAGAAGATTGGCTCCTCGCAGAGCGCGGAGACCATGACAACAGAGATTGCTGTAGAATCGCACCTCCTGTGGGATGTCTACCTCTCCATGCGACCATCACCTGACTACCGAGGTCTGAGCATGGATGGGTTCCTGAATCCACTGGTCTCGTTCCTATGGTTGGGTGCAGCCGTCATGGTAATCGGTGCCATTATCGCCCTTCTCCCCAACTGGGCCGTCCTGTTCCTATGGCGCAGAAGGCGTAACGATAAGACGACCGGACCTCTGTCCAGCTCTGGGTGGAGCCGAATCGGCGTATTACCATGGCTGACTCTATTGGCCATCGGCTTGCTGACGTTCACACATCTGGCATTCGCCAATACACAGACCGACACACCTCCTGCAGCTCCCGCGACGATCGACGCTCCCAAGTCTCGATTGGAAGTAATATCGGAGCGGATGTTCTGCCCAGACCAGCAAGTAGGCTCCTGGGTAGTGCACCCGGACCGTACATTAAACGACTGTCCCACGGCAGAAGGTCGCCGGGTACGAAAGATCGTACAGGGTATCCTTGATGAGAACCGAGCTTGGGATGTGAACACCAACGAAGGCCGCTTCCTGACGTTTGAGCGACTCATTCAGATCGACCGTTCCACCCCAGGGGGCGGGCAAATCGATACCTTATTACGGGTCCCCCAGGCAAAGTTCAGTAGCATCTGGAACCAGACGAAATGTTTATGTGGTTGTGCACATATCCTTATGCACTGTGGGGCCGAATGTGGACCCGCTGGTCTTCGATGGCGTCCTCGATTTCGTCAGATGTTGACCGCCGGTTACACAACCGACGATGTACGGGCGGATTATGCTAAATACTATGGTTCGACCTCCAGCCAGGCCGTAACCAAGGGGGAAATCGACAAACATAAGAAGGGAACGGGTCCCCCCATCGTACGTATTATACTGTTTCTAGTTGTCGGCCTGACTGCTGTCGTACTGGTGCTCACGAATGTCTTTGGATCCTCCTTGGCTAAGAAAAAACCAAGAAAATCCAAGACCTCGTCTCCCGAACACCCCGTCAAAGAAGAGAGTGATGAATCCGAGCTCATCAGCGAGCTGTTGGATGAGATTGATGATCCCTTGAGCTGATCTCTCGGCTACGCATGGATAATCCCATGAGTAGTACAATCAAGAAGAGCCCGGGTACCGTTCCTTCACGCCCCCGGTTGCATCCTCCCGAACTACTCGGAGGCCCCAAAGGATCGGTCCATGGAGGGCGGTCTAGAAGACCTGCTTCACCACCAAAATGATACCAGTCCAGTTCACAGGCCAACGATTCCTCGTCTGTCGCCTCGCAGACCTCACCAGGCTCCCCCAATTGATTCATAGAAAAAAGAGGCGTGTCTTCTGGTTGCATAACATCGAACGGTTCAACCATCCTTGAGACACCTTTCAATCGGCAAACGTAGGTGTAACCTCCTACAGATTGCAGACAGGTCCAATCGACGTCCACCCCCTGTTGAACGGAGAGACTATTTGCAGCCTCCTCAATCAGCGCACTCTTACCGTCGGCAATAAGAACAAGACTCGAACCGATTTCGACAGGCCCCATTAGATTCTCGAAGGTTTCCTCAGACCGAGACCAGGTGAACTCCCCATCCTCCGAAGGATGGGGCTGTATTCGAACGAGTATTCGCCCTTCCATCGTACTTGCGACCAACCAGATCGTACCGTCGACGGCCAGATGGCGTACGCTTAGATAGTTCCAATCTCCTTCCAGCGGTGATGATAAATGCGACCAATCTTCCGTCGGCTGCCCTTCACCGGGTAATAGAGCCTTCCAGATTTGTGGCAGAGGTCGTGCACCCGCCACCACCACCAGCCCCGGACTCCCCGACTGAAGAGACAACGTATCGGGTGCGAACCCTCCATCATCGGCCGCAGAAGAAAAGGTTGTCTCTATCCGCACGACTCGGTCCAGGCCAAAGCTGATCAACGCACCTTTGGTTTCTTCTCCACCCAGTACGTAAAAGCGACCGTCCACCCAGCCGACATCGCGGGCGTATCCGAATTCTTCAGGCACTTCAACAGCTTCAAATGTACAGCCTCGATCACTCGATGCACGCACAACGCCTCCCCCCAGAGACACTAACTCTATGCCATCCGACGACACCGCAAACTGCGCAGTCTCATACCCATCCCAACGAGACGGGCACCCATACCGGTACGTTCCATCCTCCTCCCGATGTGCCAGTCCGATATTCATCCGAACAAGATCCGGAAACGCGTTGGGTTCCAGCTGGGTCGAACGGGCCTCTCCATTGGAATCCAAAAGTATTTCCAGCGGAGCCGGCGCCGCACCATGAGCGAATACGAAGGTCGCCCAAAATAGAGAAAAGACCGTACCCAACAATAGCTTCAGGGCTCTTCTCCAAACGAAAGTCCACAAGACTCCAGATCGGAATCGCAGGTGCCATCTACGATATGTGGCCTCATACAGGTATAAAGGGCATTGTACTCGTCATTACAAGACGCAAACAGGCACGTCTGTGGGTTATCACAAGCAGCGATACAAGTGCTGACCGCTCCTAATTCCGTGGGGCATATCGGTGCCGAACACGCCGCCAGTGGCATAGTCACGCATTGCGCGCAATCAATACCCGCGTTGATCGCACAAGCGAGAAAGCAGGTTCCATCCTCGCACCCATGAACACAATCTTCGGACCCTGCACAAACGGCAACGGGGTCGTAGTAGGGTAGAGCAACAGCCAGATAGGCCAGGCACATTTCATCTCGGGTACCATCCCCCCAGGTCACCAGCTTGGGATCTTGCTGCTCCCCATTCACAACGGGTTGGTTTTCTACGCTGTTGTCATAGGTACAGGTTAGACGAACCATATGATCCGCTTCCGTATGAATATACGAGTCCTCTGGAAATCCGTACGCCTGTTGCCAGTTGAAATCCCAATCCGGAATATTAATCAGGCATTGGCTCTCGTCTCCATCCAGCAGATCAACGCGAATCTCACGCCCAAGGGTGTGCATATGTGGCGTCACAGCGATGATTCGTCCGCCGTCGGGAACCGGGAAGTCCTGGGACTCCGTCCAGCTTGCTTCATGGGGAGGAATCTCGATGCCTAGATGGGGATACGGAAGAATCTCAACCAGATATTCTGGGGTTGTTCCGCTCGGTAAAGTCCACAACCCCACCTTCGTACGATCCGGTGGTGGCGTCCCTTCATAGTTCAACACATTATAATGCATCTGCATGACAATGCGGGAGCCCGCTGGAATACGAATCGCCATATCTTCGGGGAAAACGCGTGGGACTGTACCGGGAACCCAGCCGCCTACCGTCTCACCCGTACCAACGCTAGGCCCTCCGAAACAAGTGTACCCGGGGCCTTCTTCTGCGGCATCCAATCCTTCCATGCCAGCGATATCATAGTCGGGAACCAGATATAACAGTACATGGTGAACCAGTTCCGATTGGTCTGGGAACACCCAGGAACTGACCAGATAGGTGTCTTCTTCGAAGGTGTGCGGAAGCGGTAAACATCGATAATCGTCCGGTTTCGTTTCATCCGGAATATAGTCCACTCCAGCATCCAACATCATATCTGGGTCACCAGAAGGTCCTATCGGTCCCATTTCCGGCGGAACATAGTCGTCCGGATTACCCTCGGGCTTACCCGCCGCTATCCATTCCTCTAACGCGGCCAGCTCTTCACCAGAAAGGCTTCTATGATCGGCCAACGGATAGCAATCGTCAGCGGGCATCCAGGGGGGCATTCTCCCGGCTATTACACTAGCATTCAGCAGCTCAGCCATGTCCCGCACAAGTTCGAAGCTGGTCAACGCGAAGGGGCCAATTCCACCCTCTTGATGACAAGTCGTACAGTTCTTCTCCACGATGGTTCGGACCGCTCCATGGTAGGTTGGCCCCGTCGTGACCACATCATTATTTGGCGTGTCAGGAGACGATTTCGTACATGACGTTACCATCAGGAGTGTCACCAAGAAAGCGAACGCTACCCCTGATATGCAGATTTTGGGATTCATGGTGCCCTCCCATTCGATTCGAGGCACCGATTCTAGTCGATTCAAACAACGAAAACCAGTGAGAGCTGATTAAAGCCGCTCGATTTTTGCAGAGGAGATTCCGGCCAATAGGTTTCTTGCATCAAAAACCGCCTGCGCATGTTCTACAATCTCGTCGGCTGAAAAGTCGTCATGATCGGTCAAGATCACAACGATATCGGCCTCACTCAGGCAGGCTGCGGACAGAGGAGTCGAATCATACTCCTGTTCTACCACCATAAGATTGCTCACATGCGGATCATGGTAGCGAACATTCGCCCCCTGCTCGGACAACTCCAGCATAACATCGACGGCTGGAGACTCCCTTACATCAGAGACATTCTTTTTATAGGCGACACCAAGTAACAGCACCTTGGCTCCCCGAACAGCGAGCCCCCTATCATTCAACATACCTGCGATTCGTGACACCACATACTGCGGCATCGAACGATTAATATCGTCTGCTAGATCGATAAACCGAGCCTGGGCTCCCTGCCCACGCATCTTCCAGGCAAGATATAAGGGATCGACCGGTATGCAATGCCCGCCGATACCAGGACCAGGATAGAAAGGCATATAGCCAAATGGCTTCGTCGCTGCCGCGTCGGTAACTTCCCAGACGTCGACTCCCAACCCCTGGCAAATCAACGCCATCTCGTTCGCAAGGCCGATATTTACAGACCGAAAGGTGTTTTCCATCAGCTTGGTTAATTCAGCCGTAATGGGCCGTCCCACCCGAACGACATCTTTGACTATCGTGCCATATAGGCAGGCACATAATTCCGTACACGCCTCTGTTACTCCCCCCACGATCTTAGGGGTATTCGCGATCGTCCAAACCTCATTCGCCGGATCGACACGTTCCGGACTCGACGCCACGAATACATTCGTTCCAACCTCAAAACCTGCTGTCCCCACCATAGGCACCAGCAACTCTTCCGTCGTTCCAGGATAGGACGTGCTCTCCAATACAATGAGTTGTCCATCTCGCAGATTTTCACCGATCTTGTCGATAGCCCCTCGAACAAAGGACATATCCGGATCCCTTGTCTTTCGAAGAGGAGTCGGGACACAAATACTAATTGTGCTGGGTTCGCCTAAACGCTCCATATCCGTTGTGGCACAAAACCGACCCGACTCCACCGCGGCCGCAACGGCTGCAGCGTCGATATCGACGACGTAGGACTCTCCGTTCATAAGAGCAGCTACCCGATCCTCGTCGATGTCAAAGCCCAGAACCGAAAAACCCGCCTCTACAAAATGAAGAGCCAGGGGAAGTCCTACATAACCAAGCCCCATCACGCCTACACAGGCGGACCGATCGGCTAATGCAGCCTTCAATTTTTCGAAACGGTCATATGTCTGGGTCATGGATTTACTCAGCTTAGAGTCTCTGCCCTAACAATGTTACGCGACCCATGCAAGGGCACGGCACATAGCTTCGATGATTTATGTCGGAATATGTGGGCCTTCCGAATCCAACAGGGGGTAGCAAAAAAAGAAATGCCGGGCATCATGGATGCCCGGCATTTCTGATTACAGAGGCCTGAACCGGCGTGATTAGTTGCAGGATGTGGAACAGCCCTGACCCGGAAGGCCAAGAACATCGGTCACATTTCCACATGTACCCGAATCACAGGTGCCGGTCTCTGAACAATCAGCAACACAGCGGAAGTTTTCTTGTAGCTGTGTTCCTGTGTTGGAACAGACATAACCAGGCTGACAGTCTGTATGTACTTCACAGGGGACGCATGTGCTGTCCGGAGGAAGACATTTGTATACCGAAGCCTCATTGGCCGGGTCTTCGCGAGGAATCTGTACCTGTGCAAGACAGGCCGTTCCAGGAACAGCGTCACAGCTTGTGGCATCGCTCGGGTCACAGAGACTGCTGCAAACACCGCCAGCGGAGGTGTTTTCACATAACAGACTCGTGCACTCGTAGTATGCATCACAGGACAGGCCTGGACCCTTTGCAGCTTGAACACCTTCACTATCCAGGTTGCTCATGCAAAGGAATTCTACAACCGCTGGTACATCAGGGTTGCTCGCAATCGTCGTGGGTGAACATGCTTCGGACGCAGCGTTACATACGCTCGGATCACCAACACCAGGCGTCGCCGTTGAACAGTCGTTCAGGGTAGAGGCTGGGTCTTCTGGACGACAGATGGATACGTACAGGTCGTCTTTGATGTCAGCATTTTGATTCGAAGAGAAACGAATCGCTTGGCATACGCCGCTCGCGTTGGCGGCATCGCCGTTCAACATCTCGACGTCCACAGGACAATCGGCGGTGCTGCTGCATGCTGCGAAACAGCTCGGTACAGCCTGGCCGTCAGCGCTCTGGTAGAAGTTCAAGCACAAGCTATTCACACACATATTGCCTGTGTCAGCCATACACTTGTCACCGTGGGCACCGGTCATAGCCGCATTCTCGGAAGAGGTGCAGTAGAACTTGAATTCAGCGCCACCACCCGGAGCTGCTACCTGCGTCGGCGTACAGAACTCACCAGGAACGGTACAGTCAGCATCGCCACCACATTCCGTTAGGTCGCCTTCATGCTTGATGGGTTGGCAAACACTCAAAGACATGAATGCATCGCCGACATCACCACTGATGTCGTTTTCGTTCAAGTCGATGGGGAAAGTCTCCACACCACAAATCTGCTTACCTTCGGCACAGTCCGCATCAGTCGAGCAATGCGTGCTGCACATACCGTTGGTGCACCAGATCGGGTTTTCACAGACATCGCCAGGAAAGTCGTCGCTGGGATTGAAGTCACAAGCGGCACCAACTGGAACAGCATTGTTGGGCTTACGCAGGCAGATGTGATCCCAATCGGCCAGCTCGGCAGTTGCTTCACCGTTGTAGAAGGTACGGCAGAAGAAATCCGGGTCGACACAGTCGTTGTTTATATCACAGTTCTTACCAAAGCAGGTTCCGGCTCGGAGCTCAGGAGGACCAGAGGCGAGAAGGAAGTCCTGCTCGCAGAACCATGGAGAGCAATCCGCGTCTGTGTCACAGGTGACATCACCATTATTAGCACAGGTACCTCCGGTACATGCCACACCTTCTGGGAAACAGACGCTGTCATCGGAACCACAGGGAGCTGCACAGCCAATTCCGATGCCGAAGCAAAGGCCGTCGGCACAGTAGGCGAGGTCGTCATTATAGAATATCGCAGGGTTGTGAGGGTTGCTCTCACAGAATTCAGAGACACCCTTTCCACCGTCAATGGCGGTTGCACAATGGAAGCCCTGTACACCAATGAACTGGTGGATCTTGCAGGACTCACCCGTGGGGCAATCCGAAGAAACGGTGCAAGCTTTGAAATCGGTACCTGGGGTACATTGGGTGAAGTCTTGCTCTCCGGCTTGTGGGTTGGTCAGTCGGACACATTTGTATCCATCACCATAGGGGCCATTCGGATCGGCACCAGCACAAAGGCTATCACCATCTTCGATGCCATCGGGCTCCGACGCGCCAGTAATATTGTTTACCGCGTCATCAGCCGCACTCATGGTGCATTGTTTAATGCAGACAGGTTCGCCGAAGACGACATTACAGGAGCCTTCCATACATTGTTGGTCAAGGCATTGGAGGTAGGTCAGAAGCGCGTTCTGATCACTGAAGTCCTCTGGCTCTTTCTCAGCACATTCCGGCGTTATGAAACACTCTTCGCCATAGGCAACGGTACCAACTACGTCTTGTTCACACGTGCCTTGCGCCGTACATGTTGCTCCAGGACCACACAGGCCACAGATTCCACCGCAGCCATCTGGACCACACGCTTTTCCATCACATTGGGGTGTACAGACATTGCCATCAGTGCCACCATTATCGGTTCCACCATTATCGGTTCCACCATTATCGGTTCCACCATTATCAGATCCACCATCCGTGGAAATCGTGTCCGTCTGTGGTTCGGAATCTCCACCACAACCGGGAGCGACAATAAATGTCAGAAATAAAATAGCGAAAATAAAACAACTGCGCTTCATTGGAAGTACCTCCAAACGTTGCCTTCTTTGGCAATATCCGTTGCACGGGAAAGTTACCCCTCTACTGAGGGAGCGCGCATCGTAGGCACCTGGGACGCCTGTGTCAAGCACCAATATTAGATTTCTTCACCGCGGAGAATGGTATCTAGTCCATCATTTCCGCAGTCGTTTCAGAATGTCCCGCAGACCAACGTTATTTAGGCTGTGTTTCGTCCAGAGTTCCCATGCTTTCATGGCCTGTCCGATCAACATGGGTAACCCGTCTGAAACCGGGTTTAGTCCACATTGACGAGCCATCTGCATAAAGGTGGTGCCCGATGCAGATGGGGCATACACCAGGTCTAGAGCGGGAACTCCCGAATGTGGTTCGACCACCGGCCGGAGGAATCCTTCGATCGTTTCCACGTCGCCTTGTTCCAACCCCAAAGACGTACAATGAACGATTAAGTCTATCGCCTGGTCCTTCACCGAATCGTTGTAGGGGACAATACGATTCGGATCCAGTGTACATATTTGTTCCAGTCGATCAGAGCTCCGATTAAAGATAATCGTCCGCCCTACCTTACGCTCAGACAAAACGGAAACAACCGCTCGGGCCGCACCACCGGCCCCAAGCACAAGGATAGAAGCTCCCTCCAGGTGGTACCCCAGATGGTCCAACATCATCGCAAAGCCTGAAACGTCCGTATTGTATGCAGTGAAGCCACCATCCGTTCGAACCAGGGTATTGGCCGCTCCAATCACAGCCACCTCGGGCGAAACAGCACTCACGTGGTCGAGGACCTCCCTCTTATAGGGCACGGTAACATTTGCCCCCACCAGTCCGGGCGTCGCGGATAGTTCCCCGATTGTGTCCTTCAGCGTACCTGGGCTGACATTTCGAAGTGTGTAACGAAACGGTGTGTCAGACTCGTTAGCAAGAATGGCGAAGATATCGGGGGAAAGAGAATGTGCAACCGGATGCCCGATGAGAACCGCCGATGGTTGGACTCCCGCCTCTCCCATCACACTTCCGCTCCTTCCAACACCGTACGGGCCGCAGATATATCCATCTGAATTTGAGCAACTAACGCATCAACGCCATCAAAGCGTTTCTCATCCCGAAGTTTTTTTACAAACTCCAGTCGAACAACCTGCCCATACAGATCTGGATGTTCTCCATCCAATAGATGAACCTCTAATACCGGTGCTGACGTGGCCGGAGTTTCGAACGTAGGTTTAAGTCCTAGATTCGCCACTCCCCGCAACATTCGTAATGGATTCGACTCCGATTGAACCATCACAGCGTATACGCCGAGAGCCGGTATCACTTGTGATCGATAGTCGATATTCGCAGTCGGCACACCGATTGTCTTACCGCGGCCGTCTCCGTGTACTACCGTACCGTAGACGTCATAATGGCGCCCCATCCAATGACAGACACGGTCTACTTCACCATCTCGCAGCAACCGCCGTAAACCCGACGAGGAGATCTTGTCCCCACCGTCAAGCACTGGATCCATCTGTATTACATCAAAGCCAGACTTCTCCCCGCAGCCTCGCAAGAACTCTGTGTCACCAGCCCGATCTTTTCCGAAACGTGTGTCCGGACCTGCAACAAAGGTAACCGGATTGAGGGGCCCCAGGACATAGGTCTCCAAGAATTCATCCGGGGACAAGCTCGCAAGCTCCTCTGTAAATTCGATAACGACCACATGATCGATACCTGCATTCTCAAGCTGTGTCGCTCGTCGCGGGATCGGAACCAGAGTAGGAATCTTTTGCTCCGGACGTAGAACATTTGCAGGGTGCGGATCAAAGGTGAGAACCACGGACGGACAGCCATGGGCGTCTGCACACTCGATAACCTTCTTAACCAAGGCCTGGTGACCAAGATGAAAACCGTCGAAATTTCCCAATGTAACCACCGACGCGGCTAGTTCCACTGGACTGACATAGGGCGGGCTCTGGTGCATCGTGGGAGATCTACCGGATGAAGTGTGGGAGTGGGCCTGAACCAAAAAAACAGCGACCCCACCATTTGGTGGGGTCGAAAAGGGTACCCCGTACGGGATTCGAACCCGTGATACCGGCGTGAGAGGCCGGCGTCCTAACCGCTAGACCAACGGGGCACAAACAAAGGGTTCGGGGACAAGGATTCGAACCTTGACTAGCGGCACCAGAAACCGCCGTCCTGCCATTAGACGATCCCCGAATCGTGTTGCCGTAGGTAGCCAAAACCACCGAACACTGTCAAGACGCCTCTTCACTGGCAGTTTCACCAGCAGTACGATCACTCCATTCGATAATCGAAAGAGGAGCACCATCTCCATGGCGATGACCAACCTTCAGCACGCGGGTATAACCGCCTGCACGGTCCGCAAAACGAGGACCAAGGTTATCAAATAGCTTAGCGAGGGCGTCCTTGGACGTACGCGTCAACACTGTTCCTTTCGACGTCTGAATCTTCACCGTCTGGTTGAACAACATCGTTTGCGCACGGCGCCGAGCGTGGAGGTCTCCTCGTTTTGCCAGGGTAACCAACCGATCGGCGAGTCGTTTCAACGCTTTGGCTTTCGCATCTGTCGTCGTAATCCGCTCGTCAAGGACAAGAGATGTCAGAAGATTCCGAAACATTGCTCGTCGATGTGCTGTCGAACGACTTAATTTCTTTCCGGCTTTGCGGTGACGCATGATTACTTCTCCGTCTGGTTTCTATGCTCAGTCAAAGTCCGGAGCATCGGCTGGGTCAAACCCATCGATTTCCATGTTGAGCGTAAGATTCATGCTGGCCAGAATCTCTTTGATCTCTTTAAGGGACTTCCGACCAAAATTCTTTGTCTGTAGTAGATCGTCTTCCGTTTTCTGCACTAACTCGCCGATATGCCGAATATTGGCATTCTTAAGACAGTTCGCACTACGTACGCTCAGCTCAAGATCATCAACGAGACGGTACAGGTCTTCACTCAGTTGTGGCTCTTCCGGACCAGACTCTTCTTCCTTGATCTCGGCCAGATACTCCTGGTCTCCGGTGAATACCCGGAATTGATCGCGGAGAATGGCGGCTGCAAAGCCAACAGCATCTTCACCTGTGAGGGAGCCGTTGGTCCAGATCTCTAGAACGAGCTTATCATAATCGGTTCGCTGGCCTACACGAGCCGGAGCGATACGATAGTTGACTCGACGAATCGGGCTGTAAATGGAATCTACTGCAATATAGTTAGCAGGATCATCGTCGGTCTTATTTTCTTCGGCCAGAGCATAGCCAACGCCGGTACCTGTGGTCAGTCGCATTGTAAGCTGGCCGCCCTCATTTACCGTAGCAATATAATGATCTGGATTCAGAACAGTAACCGTGCCTGGTACCTGAATGTCACCGGCCGTTACGCGTGCTGGTCCAGCGATATCAATAAGAAGCTCCTGTGGCTCCCATACGTCGGTTCCAATCTGGATTCCCTTCACGTTCAAGATCATAGAAGCAACATCTTCCACGATATTGGGCAGAGCGCTGAACTCATGCAAAGCACCTTCAATATTAATCCCTTTGATGGCTGCACCAGGAATGGACGAAAGCATCACACGGCGCAGAGCATTACCGAGGGTCGTTCCGTAACCACGCTCCAACGGTTCAACAGAAACCTTTGCATAGTTGTTGGTCGCCTCGACTTTCAATTCACGGGGACGAATAAAGTTACTCATATTGGTCAACATGCCTGAGATCCTCCTGGTAACTGAACTCAACGTCAGTACCGGCTACTTTCTGCATTAAATGCTTATTGCGGCTTTGTAGGCCGTAAATACTTCAATACCTACCAAAAATATTCTTATACGCGACGCTTCTTACGCGGACGACAACCGTTATGGGGAATGCCGGTGACGTCACGAATCACGGTAATCTTCAACCCCGCAGCAGAGAGGGCTCGGATCGCGGCTTCTCGGCCACTTCCAGGTCCTTTAACCTGCACGACGATGGTCTTCATACCATGATCCATAGCTGCCTTGGCAGCATCTTGACCAGCCAGCTGGGCGGCAAAGGGTGTGCTTTTGCGAGAACCCTTGAATCCGACCTTGCCTGCACTGGCCCATGAGACCGTGTTTCCCATCATGTCCGTAATCGTAATCAACGTATTGTTGAAGGTAGATCGAACGTGTGCGATTCCATTCGGAATATTCTTCTTTATCTTCTTTTTGCCTGAACGGCGTGGACCAGCCATAGCTTAGTTCCTCTCATTTACCCGGTGTTTTCTTTCCCTTGACGGCCGTTCGTCTCGGTCCCTTACGAGTACGCGCATTCGTATGAGTACGCTGTCCTCGAACAGGCAATCCGCGACGATGACGAAGGCCGCGATAGCAACCTAGATCCATCAAGCGTTTGATATTGGACGTAACTTCACGGCGGAGATCACCTTCAATGGTGTATTCCGCGTTGATGACATTACGAATCCGAATGGTCTCATCTTCATTCAACTCACTAATCTTTTTCCAAGGGTCCACTTGGGCCTTCTCAGAAATAACCAGCGCTGTGTTTTGACCAATCCCATAGATGCGTGTCAACGCAATCACTACAGCTTTGGTAGCTGGAAGATCAATACCTGCTATACGTGCCATCGTTCTTACCTTCTTCTCTTATGTTCAGCCTTGGCGCTGGTTGTGGCGTGCGTTTTCGCAAATTACGCGAATCACGCCACGGCGCTTGATGACCTTACATTTGTCACAGATTTTCTTTACGGAAGCTCGGACCTTCATTGGATCCTCCTACTCTCTATTGCCCACGACGACCGCGGGTTTTCACACGACCACCAACCAGTCCATCATAGGAACGGTTGATAAGCTGTGCTTCGATTTGTTGAGCCGTATCAAGCGCCACACCAACAACGATGAGAAGCGCGGTTCCTCCGAAGTAGAAGGGAACATTGAACTCGGCTTGCATATAGGTTGGGAGAACACAAACGGCAGACACATAGACTGCCCCACCGAAAGTAATTCGACCAAGGACTCGATCAATATACTCAACGGTTTTCTTTCCCGGTCGGACACCAGGAATGAATCCACCGACACGCTTGATATTCTCTGCCACATCGACGGACTTGAACGTAACCGCCGTATAGAAGTAGCAGAAGAAGATAATCATCGCGACGTAGATAACATTATAGAGGTTCGCACCCGGGATAAGTGCGTTCTGGACTTTGATTGCGATCTCGTTACCGGGGAAGAACGTAGTGAGAATCCCTGGAAACATAAGAATGGACGAAGCGAAAATTGGCGGGATAACGCCAGCCATATTGACCTTGAGAGGCAATGTGCTGGTGCGTCCACCGTATACTTTTCGCCCTACGACCTTCTTCGCATAGTGAACTGGTATCCTACGATGTGCCCGTTCAAAGAAGACGATCGTCGCACAAACAGCGTAGACAATGGCGAGAAGGATGATGACTGTCGTAGCCTTCATCTCACCACCACCGAGTACGGACTGCTCAAAGGTCTGGTAGATCGCGCTAGGTAGACCAGCAACGATACCTGCAAAGATCAGAAGACTGATACCATTTCCGATGCCATGCTCCGTAATCTGTTCACCCATCCACATCAGGAACATTGCGCCACCAGTCAGGGACACCACGGTCACAAATGTAAATAGCATGGCATTATCGAACACTACGATTCCTGTCGTGCCCTGTGCCGCATTCATTGACCGCAGATATACGCTGACTCCAAGGCCCTGGACCAACGAGATGGCCACGGTCGCATACCGGGTATATTGGTTGATCTTCTGGCGCCCTGTCTCACCCTCTTTCTGGAGTGCCTCAATATGAGGAATAACAACCCCAAGAAGCTGGAAGATAATCGATGCCGAGATATAAGGCATGATACCAAGAGCAAAGATGGACAACTGTTCAATGGCACCACCACTGAACATGTTGAACAGCCCAAGGAAACCCTGTCCTTGATCTTGCATAAAGTTCTGCATGATCGAACGGTCTACACCTGGGATCGCGATAAACACACCGATCCGATACACACCCAGCAACGCTATGGTGTACAGGATCCGTTTCTTGAGCTCGGGGATCTTCCCGAGTGTGTCTACTCCATTAGCCACTGATCACCTCAACGTTTCCACCAGCTGCCTCAATCTTGGCCGCTGCACTTTTGGACGCCTTATGTACTCGAAGGGTCAGCTTCTTGTCGATCTCACCAGACCCCAACAACTTGATCTTACGGCCACGTCGTACCAAACCGGCGGCAAGCAGTTCTTCTGGTCCGATCTCCGAACCTGCATCAAACCGCTGGATTTGAAACAAATTCACGATATCAAACTCCACACGAAATGGATTCTTGAAGCCATGTTTTGGAAGACGGCGGTACAGGGGCATCTGGCCACCTTCAAATCCAATCGGAACACCGCCACCAGACCGGGAATTCTGCCCATTGTGGCCTCGCCCAGAGGTTTTACCGTTCCCACTTCCTGGTCCACGACCAACTCGATTCCGAGTCCGGGTTGAACCTTCACTGGGTTTCAGATTGCTCAATTCGCTCATCGTTCAATCTCCTTGGCACTCACGCCGCGTCCACGCGGACCAGATGCGTCACTGTACGCACCATTCCACGAATCATTTCTGAATCGTTGTGTTCGCGACTCGCGCCAATCTTATGAAGCCCCAAAGCCTGGAGCGTCTTGCATTGTTTCGGCTTACGCCCATGGGGGCTGCCTACCAATGTGATCTTTATCTTTGCGTCTTTCTTGGCCATGATTTTTACTCCAAACCGAGGACACGAGCCGAGGATATTCCCCGCCGTGACGCAGCCTCATCAGCAGTAATAAGTCGGGAAAGCCCCTCGAACGTCGCACGTACAACATTGTGTGGGTTTCGCGAATTGATGATCTTGGTCAATACATTCTTGTAACCCGCCACCTCGAGGATGGGACGAACTGCGCCACCGGCGATAACACCGGTACCGGGAGCAGCTGGCTTCAAGACCACACTGGCCGCACCAAATTTACCAATGATGGTATGCGGCAATGTTCCATTACGGAGAGGGACCTGCACCATATCACGACGTGCTCGCTCAGAAGCTTTCCGGATCGCCTCCGGAACTTCGTTTGCCTTGCCATGACCCCATCCAACTTTTCCGGCACCGTCACCAACAACTACAAGTGCTGTAAAGGAGAACCGACGTCCACCTTTAACAACCTTGGCCACGCGGCCAATGTTGATTACGCGATCCGCATACTCGTCGGTAGCGGCCCGGCCTCTTTGTTCGGTATTTCGCTTCATTGTCACAGTTCGTCTCCCTGATCCATTCCGTAGTTAAGCCGTCGATTAAAATTCGAGGCCAGCTTCGCGCGCGCCATCGGCCAACGCCTTTACTCGTCCGTGATAAAGAAAACCATTACGGTCGAATACGACCTTCTTGATTCCCTTCTCTTTACATCGTTCCGCGATGAGTTTCCCCACGGCTGTTGCCAAATCAGACTTGGAGGTTGTCTCCAAACCGTCACGGGCCACAGCTTCACGACTTGAAGCCGTTACCAACGTCTCCGCCGTCTCTCCGGCCCGGTTATCATTGATCAGCTGAGCATAGATATGCTGATTGGACCGAAAAACCGACAGTCGGGGCTTTTCTGACGTACCAAGTACATTCTTGCGAACATGCTTCTGACGTCGGATTCGTGCGCTATATCTTCGATTCTTGGTAGCCACAACGGCCTCCTTTACTTAGCCGGCAGTTTTACCAACTTTGATACGTACATACTCATCTTCATATCGAATCCCTTTACCCTTATATGGTTCCGGGGGACGGACACGGCGCACCTGGGCAGCAAATTCACCCAATGCTTGCTTGTCGTTGCTCTCGAGAGAGATGAGAGTGTTCTTGTCTACCTTTGCAGAAATCCCCTCTGGTACCTTCATCTCTACTGGATGGGAGTACCCTACGTTGAGGGTCAAGGTGTTTCCACTTGCGGCAGCTCGGTAACCGGTACCGATAATCGTCAGGTTCTTCTTGAAACCTTCCGATACACCGACGACCATATTATTCAAAAGAGCGCGTGCCAAACCGTGGAACGCACGACCTTTTCCATCATCGGTCGTGGGCTTTACGATGACTCTGGATTCTTCCTGTTCAAAGGAAACCGCCCGGAAGTCACGAGACAATACACCTCGGGGACCCTTTACGCTAACCGAGACGCCATCGATCGTAAGGTCGACGCCACTTGGGATTTCTACTGGTTTATTTCCGATACGTGACACGGTTCTTCTCCTTCACCTGGTCGAGATCACCAGACCTCGCAAATGACTTCGCCGCCTACATTCGCTGCGCGGGCTGATTTGCCTGTCATCACTCCCTGAGGAGTCGACATGACGGCAATACCCATGCCGTTGTAGACACGTGGAATAGCTTTGGCACCACAATATACGCGACGCCCTGGCTTACTGACTCGTCGAAGACCGGTGATCGTTCCATTCTGGAGATCACGATACTTCAGGTCTAGATGTAACACTTTTCCCTTTTCGCCATCGAGAAGGAAATAATCCGTGATATACCCCTCGTCTTTCAGAATTTCGGCGATACGATGCTTCACCTTATTGGTGGGCATTTCTACGCTGTCTTTCCGAACCAGAAGAGCATTCCGGATGCGGGTAAGCATATCTGCAATTGGGTCTGTTGATGGTATCGACATAATTTACTCCTCAGAACTCACCAGGAGGCTTTTGTGACGCCCGGAATCTTGCCCTCAAGGGCCAGAGTCCGGAAACAAATCCGGCAAATGCCGAACTTTCTGTAGACCGAATGGGCACGACCGCATTGAAGACACCGTTTAACCCGGCGTACTTCAAATTTCGGATCGCGTTTCAACGCCTCCATTTGTGCTTTCCTAGCCACGATAACCTCCTAAATCCTCAATGCTTTCGGAAGGGAAAGCCAAGCAGCTCAAGCAGTGCTCGACTCTCTTCGTCCGTATTTGCTGTTGTATTGATGCAGATATTCAGACCCTTCACTTTCTCGACTGTGTCGTAATCGACCTCCGGAAAGATGAGTTGTTCTTTAACACCAAGGGTGTAGTTTCCTCGGCCATCAAAGGCCTTGGGCGAACATCCACGGAAATCTCGTACACGCGGTAGCGCGATGTTGATTAGACGATCGAGAAACTCGAAGGCGCGATCCCGACGTAATGTTACGGATACGCCGATAGGCATACCTTCACGCAACTTGAACGTAGCGACCGATTTACGAGCTCGCTGAATAACGGGCTTCTGACCGGCGATAGCGGTTAGCTGAATAACACCCGCTTCTATAAGCTTTGGGTTCTGAATCGCTTCACCCAGTCCCATGTTCAAGACTACTTTCTTGATCTTGGGTACCTGCATTTTGTTCCGATATTGGAACTTCCCGATCAGAGTGGGAACAACTTCGCTGGTATATTTTGTATATAAAGTGGTCATGTGATGACTCCTCGACCCCGGTTTCCGTACGGGTGCCTCGCCAAAAAAACTTTTCTATAGATTTTGGTCTGTTTTCTTCAGAAAACGCACTCGTTTGGTTTTTCCTGCTTCATTGGCTTCTCGGCGAACACCAACACGACTAGCCGTGCCGTCTCCACCGACCACCATAAGGTTGGACAATGCGATAGGAATCTCTTTCTTGACGATTCCACCCCGTGGGTCTTTTTCGCTCGGCTTACTGTGCTTACTTACTTCGTTCACACCTTGAACCAGTGCACGTGCCTTGCCAGGGAATACACGAAGTACCTCTCCCTGCTTACCACGGTCCTTACCGCTGATTACTACAACCGTATCGCCTTTTCTAATCTTCGGCTTCCGTACCGGTTGTGTTCTTACTTTTGCTTTGCTCTTCGCCATTTCGAACTCCTAGAGAACTTCCGGTGCGAGAGACACAATCTTCATGAACTGTAGAGCTCTCAACTCACGGGCCACTGGACCGAAAATACGGGTACCAATTGGCTCTTTGTCAGTCGTGATAAGAACAGCAGCGTTCTCATCAAATTTGATATAGCTTCCGTCCGCACGACCAACTTCTTTCTTGGTACGAACAATAACGGCTCGCATTACATCGCCCTTTTTCACTTTGGCGCGAGGCATCGCTTCCTTAACACTGACGACGATCACATCACCAAGTGTGGCATAGCGACGTTTGGATCCGCCCAGGACCTTGATACACTGAAGGCGCTTGGCCCCTGAGTTATCGGCCGCGGCGAGTACTGTCTGCATTTGAATCATTGATGCCTCCGTTCAGGATCTAGTGGTTACCTGTTCAGACCTGAACAAACTTGCGAATCGTTTTGATGACACGCCATGTCTTATGACGAGACAGCGGACGTGACTCCTGGATCATGACGAGATCTCCGACCTGGCCGGTGTTCTCTTCGTCGTGAGCCATATACTTCTTCTGACGTGTAATGATCTTGCGGTAACGGGGGTGTTTCACCTGTCGTTCGACCTGAATCACAACGGTCTTGTCAGCCTTGTTCGACACGATTGTACCAATCAATTGTTTCTTTTGACGTGCGTCGGACATGATTATTGCTCCTCACCGGCTGCGGTCGTCTCCGTCGCCGCCTGCTCGGCACGACGTTTCTTCTCTGTTAGAATGCGAGCCACATCCTTGCGAAGTCGTCGGGGACGGCTGGTATCTGCCAACTCACCCATCGTCTTCGAGATGCGGGCCTCAAATAAGGCCTGTCTCGCGTTCAGCTCTGCACCAGCGAGCTGTTGATCGTTCATGGCTCTGATTTCGTCGAGCTTCATAGACTTATCTCCCCTTTCTTCAGGAAACGCGTCTTAAATGGAATCTTGTGCGCAGCCAGACGGAATGCTTCGCGCGCGTCCTCTTCCGGAACACCGTCAATCTCATACATGACCGTTCCGGGTTTAATTTTGGCCATCCAGTATTCTACCGGTGCCTTACCTTTACCTTGACGAGTCTCAAGCGGTTTCTTCGTCATGGGATGATGAGGAAACACTCGAATCCAAATCTTACCACCACGTTTTACATGTCGCGTCATCGCAACACGAGCGGCCTCGATCTGACGGGACGTAAGAAAGCCTGGCACAATAGCCTGCAACCCAAAGCTTCCGAAGGAGACCTCTCCACCGCGCCAAGCTGTACCGCGATTCCGGCCTCGCTGCTGCTTCCGCCATCGTGTTCTATTGGGTGCTAACATAACTTATCTCCAAGTTCGCCAATTGCCGTCCGAATCAGGACGAACGCTGTCTCGTTTTCTGTGGTTCTTCCTGCTCTTGCGCCAGGATATCGCCACGGTATAACCAACATTTCACGCCAATAACGCCGTATGTCGTACGCGCCAGCGCAAAACCATAATCTACATCAGCTCGTAGGGTATGAAGCGGCACACGACCCTTGCGGTACCACTCCCGGCGTCCCATTTCGGCACCACCAAGACGGCCAGAGCACTGTACTCGAACGCCCTTTGCGCCGAATTTCAAAGACGTAAGAACTGATTTCTTCATTGCGCGACGGAAAGCAACACGACGTTCAATCTGAACGGCGATACCTTCGGCCACTAATTTCGCGTCGAGCTCCGGACGACGGATTTCGACTACATCGAGAAATACCTTGCAACCAGTCAATGCGGTTACCAAGGCCTTAATGCCTTCGGCCTCAACACCCTTCTTACCAATGACAAGACCTGGACGCGCCGTGTGAATTCGAATCTTCACGATGGTCGTCTGACGCTCGATCTCGACGGTACTGATGCTCGCATGACTAAGCCGCTTCTCGATCAGCTTACGGATCTTGATATCCTCATGGAGTTTTTGCTGGGTATTCTTCTCGTCGAACCACCGCGATAACCACGGTCGGATATATCCGAGACGAAATCCGTATGGATGTACTTTCTGACCCACAACAGCCTCCTAAGCCTTACTGATCCGCAAGCACCAGGCCGATTTCGACATGGCTGCTTAAACGTTTGATTGGAGTTGCACGACCGTGCGCACGTGGACGCCACTTACGCATGAAGGGAGGACCCTGGTCGACAGTTACAGTTTGGAGCCACAGGGTGGCTTCCGAAATATTCGGGTTGGACTGCTTCGCATTGGCCACCGCCGAGCGGAGGACCTTGAGCAGAACACCAGCACCACGATTCGGCATAAGCATCAGTGTGCTTTGCGCGTCGAGAACAGGCTTATTACGAATCAAATCCGCAATGGCTCGTACTCTACGGGGACCGATCTTCGCGTAACGTAAACGCGCAGTGGACACATAGTCATTCGCTTTTTTATTCAAACTCATAACCATTCACTCCTTCACCGCACCTTGCCTTTGCGGTCACCGGCATGCCCTGAGAAAACGCGCGTGGGCGCGAACTCGCCTAGTTTATGGCCAACCATATTCTCGTTTACGAAAACAGGAATGAACTTCTTTCCGTTATGAACGGCGAACCGCATTCCTACCATCTGCGGTAGAATCGTAGAACGGCGAGACCATGTTTTAATGATCTTTTTGCTTCCGCCCTCTATCGCAGCGTCAACTTTCTTCGTAAGGTGCTGGTCCACAAACGGACCTTTTTTAATTGACCGTGGCACGGGGTTCCCTCATCACTTCTGGTTACGTCGTTTCACAATGTACTGGTCGCTCTTCGGATTCTTGCGAGTCTTCCGTCCCTTCGTGGGCTTACCCCAGGGACTGACCGGATGACGACCACCACTGGTTCGGCCTTCACCACCACCATGTGGATGATCGACGGGATTCATTACAACACCGCGGACGGTGGGTCGTATGCCCAACCAACGCGAACGGCCCGCCTTACCAATGTGGATGCGGTCGTGCTGGACATTTCCGACAACACCAATGGTGGCTCGGCACCGGACCGGTACCTTCCGAAGCTCGCCAGAAGGTAAACGCAGCAGTGCGTGCGCGCCTTCTTTCGCTACCAACTGGGCCGAAGTCCCTGCGGAACGAACAAGCTGACCACCCTTGCCGGGCTTCATCTCAATATTATGGACTACCGTACCGAGAGGCATAGAGCTCATCGGCATAGCGTTACCAACCTGAATGTCTGCCTTGAGGGCGCTGATCACCGTCTGACCAACCTCTAAGCCATCCGGCGCGAGGATGTATCGTTTTTCGCCATCAGCATAGTAAAGCAAGGCGATTCGAGCCGAACGATTGGGATCATATTCGACTGCCGCTACGCGTGCGGGCACACCATACTTATTTCGCTTGAAATCAATGACGCGATACCGGCGCTTATGACCGCCACCCTTGTGGCGACACGTAATGCGACCATTATTATTTCTTCCACCAGTCTGCTTAAGCGGAGCCAGAAGCTTTGCTTCCGGACGTGACTTCGTTACTTCAGCGAAGTCGGACCCCGTCATATTCCGTCGGCCTGGGGAAGTTGGTTTATATTTTTTGATACCCATCGTTTAGCTCACGTTCAAGGATTCAATCTCTTGACCTTCACCGATGCGAACAACGGCCTTCTTCCAATTGGGCCGTTTACCAACGCGTCGTCCAAAGCGCTTTTTCTTTCCACGCACGATGCTCGTTGTCACGTGCTCGACGTGTACACCGAAGATCTGTTGGACGGCTTCGCGAATATCACTCTTTGTCGCGGCCATGGCCACTTCAAATGCGTATTGTCGTTGCTGAAGTCCGATCTGGGTCTTCTCGGTTTGGAGAGGCCTGCGGATTATGGCGTATAGATCTTTCATTGGCCCAAACGTTTCTCTGCTTCTTCCACGGCTGCGGCGGAAATGATTACTGCTTCATGTCGAAGAACGTCATAAACATTGAGTCCATCTACCTGTAAGAAGCTGCTCTTTGGCAGATTCCGAGACGAACGACTCAGTTGTTCATTAGGCCCGTCGATAAGGAGCGCGCCATTTACCCCAAAACCGTTGATAATTTCAAGTACGTTTTTCGTTCGGTATTCTTTCATCTCCAAATTGTCGACTACAAATACCTTGCTTTCCGCTGTACGGTGAGACAATGCGCCGATAAGCGCGGCCTTCCGAACCTTTTTCGGAACCGTGTAACCCCAGTCCTTTTGTTGGGGACCGTGAACTACACCACCACCCCGTAAAAGTGGGGATTTACGAGCCGAGCCTCGACGGGCGCGACCAGTTCCTTTTTGGCGAAACGGCTTTTGGCGACTACCAGCGACGTCCGAACGACCCTTCACGGTCGCGGTGCCGGCGCGGCGTTTAGCTAATTGCCACCGAACAACTTCATGAAAGAGATGAGGCTTAACCTCGGCGCCAAAAACAGCGTCCGAAAGGTTTGTCTTCCCAACCTCTTTACCCTTAGAATTATATAGTGTTACTTCTGGCATCGTTCCACCTCAAGCCTTGATCTCTACGTCCACGCCGGCAGCCAGATCGAGACTCATCAGGGAGTCCAAGGTCTGTGCGGTTGGTTCAACAATGTCGATAAGGCGCTTATGCGTGCGCACCTCAAATTGCTCGCGACTCTTCTTGTTAACGTGTGGTCCCTTGAGTACCGTGTAACGACTGATCGCCGTGGGAAGCGGCACTGGACCGACAATCTGGGCACCGGTAGTGCGAACCGTATCAATAATATCCGAGATCGACTGGTCCAGGAGCTTATGATCATACGCCTTAAGACGGATTCTGATTCTAGACACTGCTGACATTATAAACCTCTTTTTCCCTTGCCGAGTGGTTATTCCGAACCACGTTTATCCAATATCTTCTCAGCGACCGTGGCCGGTACCTCATCATAGTGGTCGAATTGCATCGTATACGTCGCTCGCCCCTGCGTAGCCGACCGTAAATCCGTTGCATAACCAAATAGATTCGCGAGAGGAACCGTCGCGCGGACGATCTGTAGGTTGTCTCGGCTCTCTATCCCCGAAACCTTGCCTCTCCGTCCGTTCAGATCGCCCATCACATCGCCGATGTACTCCTCCGGAGAGACGATCTCCAGGCTCATCATAGGCTCCAACAAGTACAAGCCAGCTCTTCTGGCCGCCTCACGGAAGCCCATCGCACCAGCTACTCGGAAGGCGATCTCGGAAGAGTCCACATCGTGATACGATCCATCGACTAGCTCGACGGTAACATCAACGACCGGATATCCGGCCAGGACACCAGTGGACATCGCGCCCTTGATACCAGTCTCAACCGCCGGGATGTATTCGCGTGGAATGACACCACCCGTGATCTGGTTATCGAACACAAAACCTTCACCGGGTTTGCCGGGCACAAGGTTCATGACAACATGCCCGTATTGACCACGACCACCAGTCTGCTTTTGATGTTTGTAATTCGTCGAGGTTGTTTTCCGGATTGTCTCTCGATAGGCAACCTGCGGACGACCTACCCGGGCTCCAACCTTGAATTCACGAAGGAGACGGGAACATACGATGTCCAGATGAAGCTCGCCCATTCCTGATAGAACGGTCTGGGCTGTCTCCTCATTATAGGCGATCTTCAGAGAAGGATCTTCCAGATGAAGACGCCCTAATGCGTGCGAAAGTTTCTCATTATCCGCCTTGGTCTCAGGCTCAATCGCAACGGAGATAACCGGCTCCGGAAATTCCATCGACTCCAGGGCTACTGGTCTCTTGGGACAAGAGATAGATTCACCGGTAACCGTATTCTTCAGCCCGACAACAGCGACGATATCGCCCGCAAATGCTTCTTTCAGCTCTTCGCGTTTATTCGCGTGCATGCGCATTAAGCGGCCAACACGCTCCTTCCGATTACGACGTACATTCAGAACAGAATCGCCCGTCCGAAGAACACCGGAATAGATTCGCAGGAAAGAGAGCTGCCCGACGAATGTGTCATTCATGATCTTGAACACGAGCGCCGAAAGAGGCTCGTTATCGTCACTTGGGCATTCTACTTCCGACTTATTATATGGGTTTTCACCCTTGATCGCGGGAAGATCCAGTGGTGAGGGTAGGAACTCTATTACAGCATCCAGCAATCCCTGGACGCCCTTATTCTTAAACGCAGATCCGCATAATACGGGCGTAAGCTTCATAGAGTGTGCACCCTCTTTGAGCGCACTGGTGACCATCTCAGCGGAGATATCTTCATCACCGAGATAAGCCTCCATCAACTCATCATCAAATTCGGCCAATCCTTCGAGCATGGTCTGGCGAGCAAGATTTGCCTCGTCTTCTAGCTCGGCAGGAATTTCAACGATCTCGAACTCCGCACCCAGGGTCTCATCGTTGAAGACATGGGCCTTCATGGTGATGAGATCGATATAGCCTTTGTATTCGGCCTCAGCCCCATAAGGAATCTGAATCGGGACCGGATTGGAAGAGAGACGCTTTCGCATCATCTCAAGTACTCGACTGAAGTCGGCTCCGATGCGATCCATCTTATTTACGAACGCGATACGGGGTACACCATAGCGGTCGGCCTGACGCCATACCGTCTCGGATTGTGGCTCTACACCACCCACGGCACAAAATACCGCTACGGCTCCATCCAGAACGCGAAGACTACGCTCGACTTCTACTGTGAAGTCCACATGTCCGGGCGTATCGATGATATTGATTTGATGATCGTTCCATTCACAGGTGGTCGCAGCCGACGTGATCGTAATTCCACGCTCCTGCTCCTGCTCCATCCAGTCCATGGTTGCGGTCCCTTCATGGACCTCACCTATGCGATGAGCTCGTCCTGTATAATATAGAACTCGTTCGGTCGTTGTCGTTTTGCCAGCATCAATATGGGCCATGATGCCGATATTACGAACGCGAGGTATTGGGAAACTACGTGCCACAAAGATCTCCAGTCCACAGAACGAATCTGCTTGCACTTTTAAAGGGAAGACACCCACCCGTTTGAACTGGACGGGCTTCCATATGTAACGGAGACCTCTGGCCAGTTAATCAAAGAGTGAGACGATTACCAACGATAGTGTGCAAATGCTTTATTCGCCTCCGCCATACGGTGTACATCATCTCTCTTCTTTACCGCCGAACCACGTAGGTTCGCCGCGTCCAGAAGCTCTGCCGCCAAACGCTCCGCCATGGAGCGGCCACTACGACCGCGCGCAAAGCCTACAAGCCAACGGATGGCCAGTGAAACCTGCCGAGCGGGGCGAACCTCAATTGGTACCTGGTATGTCGAACCACCGACACGCCGGGATTTTACTTCTACCTGTGGTCGGACGTTTTCAACTGCCTTCTTGAACAGTTCCAATCCATCTTGGCGCGCGCGGGTTTCCATCAGACCAATCGCGTCATACAGGACGTTCTCGGCCGTAGATTTCTTTCCACCAATCATAAGCATATGAACAAACTGTGTAACCAGCGCATCCTTATACTTAGGATCGGGAAGAACTTTCCGCTTAGGTACCTCTCTACGTCTCGGCATCTTCTTGCTCCTACACCAATCCGACTCAGGATTTCTTCGCGCCGTATTTAGAACGGCTACGCTTGCGACCATCGACGCCTGATGCATCAAGATGACCACGAACGATATGATAACGAACGCCCGGAATGTCCTTTACACGACCACCACGAATCAACACGAGCGAATGCTCCTGTAGATTGTGCCCTTCACCCGGGATATAGGCGGTTACCTCAATCCCATTGGTTAAACGAACACGCGCGATCTTACGCAAAGCCGAGTTCGGCTTCTTGGGTGTAGTCGTATACACACGAACACACACACCGCGCTTCTGGGGACATGATTGCAACGCAGGGGATGTCGACTTCGACTTCATGCGTTTTCGTCCTTTTCGGACTAGCTGGTTAATCGTTGGCACTTGGTACCTCGAAATCTCAAGAACAATACGGAAAAAATCTCAAAAGCCTCACTAACGTGTCGTGTAAAGCGTCATTGAACGCACGCACACGAAACAGCGCTTTTGCGAGGGTGCGGGATTATAGGCAGGGGCCTTTCATTGTCAAGCGACAATTCCAGTACGCCAAGCCATTGCAAGGGATCGCGGTGATGCGAACTGCGATCCAGCTTTGAGGGAATCGGGGCTGACCTGTGCGATCACGGCACCAGGATCCTCCAAAGATCGGGGTGGTCCAAAAAAAACGGAAGGTTTACTTCAACCGCTTTCGAAGCCCCATCAAGGCAACCAAAAATAGAAAAGCGCTGACTCCAGCAGAGGAAATAAGTACCTGGCTCCAGACGTCGTCGGCGCTCGCTCTTGAGATACTGGTGGCGATCGCGAGCCCTGCGGTCAAGATACCATACCCCAAAACTTTCGCAGACATTCCTATGATACCTATGAACTCCCGCGATTCGGCGATTCGAACACGGGTTCGACCACTCGCTGTTTGCTTCAAAACCTTACGGAGTTCCATTGGTAGACCGACGGCCTGAATCAACCAGTCCCTTCCCGCCTCTACCATGAACGAGGACCAATCCCGCTCTTCACCTAGGACAAACGCCTCCGCATACGGTCCCACAATCGCGACAGGCTCAAGCTTTGGATCAAGAACCGTGCAGATTCCCGTCAGCAAGATAATCGTTCGTTCTAAAAGCACCCATTCGCGCGGGACCTTGAACATCTCACCGAGCTCGCGGAGCCCAAGGTGCATATGCCTGAGATCGGCCATTATCTCTCGACCCGTCTCGGGCTTCAGACGAATATTATCGAGTTTTAACGCCTCCAGGCGAACGTGATCAGCCACCTTGTCCTGAAAATACCGGATCACCTCTTCAAAACGTTCTTCCCTCGCATTCGGGGCAACAAAGCCCATCTTCCGTAGCGCACCAAATACGGCATCGACGTCTTGATTCAGAGCTCCTCGGAGATATTCCACCATCCCCTCGCGCATCTTCGAGCTAAGTCCACAGACCGCGCCAAAGTCGATTAGAGCAATGCGCCCATCTGGCATGACCAATATATTACCCGGGTGTGGATCGGCATGGTATCGGCCATGGTGGAAGATCTGTTTACAGTAGGCATGCAGTAGATTCTCTGCAATCTGGTGTCGGTCCAGGCCGAGTGCATCCAACTGCGTCACATTTGTAATCTTTACGCCATCCATCCAGGTAGAGGTGAGCACTCGACGCGTGGAATGAGACCAGACGACCTCTGGAAACACCATAACCGGATCATCCGCGAAATTCCCTGCGACCTCGGTAAGGTTTTCTGCTTCATGCCAGAAGTTCAACTCCTCGCTGATGATACCCTTCATCTCCCGGTGTACGTTGTATAGTCCCTGCTGTGGGAAGAAAAAACCAACGATACGAATCATTCGATGGAGAATCTTAAGATCCCGCGTAACCAGGCCTTCTACGCCCCGGTACTGAACCTTCACTGCTACCTTCCGGCCATCTGCCAGGCGAGCCAGATGAACCTGGCCAAGGCTTGCAGCCGCCACAGCATGTGGACGAATTTCTACGAAGTGATTGTCAACCGGCCCACCGAGTTCCGCCTCCAATACCGTACGCATCTCCTTGAAACTGCGGGGCGGAACCCTGTCCTGGAGCCCTTCCAATTCCGTTCGAAACTCTTCGGGTAGAAAGTTCGCAAGAACGCTGACCATCTGGCCAATCTTTATGAACAGACCTCGCAGATCTTCGATCAGTCGACGTAATCGTATGGCACTGCGGATATGCAGAGCCGCCAACTTCGCACGATGCCGTTCCGGCGCCATAAATGGACTACGAAATCGAAGCCAGACATAGGACCAGACCATTCGCCATGTGACCCAATATGCATATATCGATCGAAGTAAGATTACGTTTCGGACGAGGCGTCTCTTTATAGAATCCTGTTGATCCAGAACATCATCAAAATCTGTCACGTTGGCATCAAGCAACGAAACAACGTTGGACTCGTCCTCCACCATGGGATCAGGCGTAGAGGGCATCGTCATTCGCTCTTCCTGGTCTTCTTACGCGGCGCGGCGGTCTTCTTGCGGGGAGCGGTCGTCTTTTTTCGTGTGGTAGCGGTCTTCTTGCGAGGAGCGGCGGCCTTCTTGCGAGGAGTCGTCTTTTTCGCCTTTGTAGAGGCTTTCCGCTTGGATGCCTTTCGCTTCGGCTCCACTTTCTTCGGCTCCTCTTTCGCGACCGCTTCTTGCGCGACTGAAGCTTGCTCGGGCGCCATGGCCTGGGCTTTGCCGTCCTCGTCGATCACATGGACTCCGACCTTCGCTTTCACCTCCGGCTTCACCAATCGCTTGTCATTGGGGATGAAGCGAACCTCTGCTCGCACCTCCAAACTAAGGCTTGTCAGAATCTTCTGCAGTTCCTTCCCGAGATCAACATGTTGAAGAAAGTCATTGAGCTGCCGTCCGATGACTGCGACCACTTCATCTTTCACACCATCAATGGTTCGAACCGCGTAACTCATCGCATCCTTCGGTACGAGGTTCGCAACGATCGCTTTGACGGTTTCCTCACTGATCATGTTCTGAATGACTGTACGCATACGCTCTTCACCACTACCAACACTCCGAACCTTATTGGAGACCGTTCGCCAGATTCGGTCGGTTAGATCTCCGGTCTCGGTTTTCTTTCCACCCACGGTTCCCGCGGATGTCTGTTCTTCTTCGGTGGTCATCAGTTCATTCTCCAATTCGAACGATAGAAACAGGGAAACTCGCCTGTCAATGGTTCTACCATCATTCGTTCCCCGGAGACCAACAAATCTGATCATGGGTATTTATGCGCCGAATTCGTAGTTCAAAACGGTTATAATCAAACGCTCTCTGGTGTCCGAACCGCTCCTACCAAAAGCGATATATACAATTTTAATTGATCCTCTATACCCAATTATGGTTCCACCAATCGCGGGCTCCATCGAAAGACATTACAACTATCTGGTAGGGGTCATCCAACGGCCAGACACAAGCCCAGCAGCGTAATCAACGGCCTTGAAAGAGGTTTGACCAAACGGATGCTTTCCCCGGAAGGGGACCCGTAACTACAGCGAATATCGAACTGTAAATTGACGGCGAGCTTTCAAGATCGCTAGCATGCTTGCGCAAGATAATTTGTATATGGCCCGGGTTGAGAGAGAAACATCGATGAACAAATTTGCTTTACACATTGCGTACACATTTCTGATCTGTCTTCTAGTCTGGGGGTGCGGATCATCCGCCTCGGATGCAAACACAGATTCTGGTGGTGGCGGTGACGTGAATCTCGAAACGGATTCCTCTCCGACTCCTGATGCTGATCAGGATACCAACACGGATACCGCTGGAACGGATGTCTCCGACACCCAGGGGACAGATTCCTCTACAAATACCGACACCATTGGTAACCCCGACCAATCGACTTCGACGGATTCGGATAGTTCCACAACGGACACAGGGCAAGGCACCTTTGGTGAGGAACCGGAGTTCACCGACCTATTCATCCAGATCATTGGTCCGACCGGAAAAGATAGCGGTACAAATATCTCGGGGCTTATGCCTCTAAGCGGAATCCTGTTTGGAGAAGCAACATCCATCACATGGACAGCTTCGGATGGTGCGACCGGTCAGATTACACCCGGTCGATTCTGGAATTCGGGTCCCATCCAGCTCGCTCCAGGAGACAATACGATCACAGTGACGGCCCTCAGCGCAGATGGGCAAGAAGCCTCGGATGAGGTGGTCATCACTTACAACCCTGGCTTCCAGTTCGGTGACTACCTTGAGGTACAACCACCACAGCTCTTCACCAATAAGACAACGGATATGCGCGCATCCATCGCGATGGGAAGCTACGGCACCTATGATGCAAGTACAGTCAAACTTCATCGAGTCGACGCGAGCGGAGTTATCATCGAAACCATCGCAACGATGAAAGATGATGGCCAGGTCGCAACAACCTGTGATGAAATTGAAGGTGATGGTGTCTTCTCTACTTGCATGAGTCGTAACCCGAGCCAACCAGAGACATTACACTTCCGAGTTACCGTAGAGGTTCCGCTGGACCTCAGCGTGTATGACGCCTATTCACCCGTCACCGATATCGAGGCGATCTCGCCTGTCTCACCCGGCATCTGCCAATCCGTTGTACAGCTGACAACCTCGGCCCGTAATACCTACGAGGACCGCATCGCGGATGGACAGAGCCACGAAGATGCCCAGGCCGCCGCACTGTCTGTCTTCACCAACTTTGGTGAAGTAACTCACGCTGGCGTCAGCCCTGATGGTTATGGCCTATGGATGCGGCATCAGACCGGTCTTCTGGGAGTCGTTGGACTTGCTCCAGAAGGATATCGAAGTGGTGACACTGGGACCGTAGACGGAGGTCTTACAAATCTGAGTAACCAACGTTCACTCCTCAGCCGTCATTCGATGGTGTTCGCTCCCTACCGAGAAGACCTGGGTACCATGGATGAATCCATTGAAATCAAGTCTTCTCTCGAAGACGTGGAATGCCCACCGTTCAGCGTCCAGGAGTATGTAAACGCAGACGCACAGTTATCCAAACTTCGTTCCATATATGAGTTCGGTGTCATAGCATTCGCGACCCATGGAGAGGTGATGTTCGACGGGATAGAGCCCGGCGTTGCAGACGCCTATGGATGGGAGAATGAAGGAGCACAAGAGGTCCTATGGACCGGTGAAGAAATCAACTGCAATAATCTGTCGCCAAACACTCCTGTCTGTGAGTCCGAGAACGATTGCGCTACGGGATCCGCCTGTATCGCAGTGAAGGTCACTGCTGGAAATATTGAGGGACGGTGTGTCGAT
>MDTE01198853.1_pt1 | contig 34766 bp, 29 predicted proteins | sample 811231 | NCBI WGS metagenome assembly MDTE01 (sample SAMN05326651, study PRJNA326480) | marine metagenome | isolation source: seawater | place: Indian Ocean: Red Sea | collected 2010
CTTAAAACTGGAGGAATGTAGTGTAAGTTTAATCCCTTAAATCCACCTTCTGCTCTCTCAACTGGTATCACTAAAGGAAATGTGTCATAATATGGAAGTGTGTCTTTAAGTTTAGGATCATAAAAAAACATCATCATACTACCTAACATTGGACTACTTACTTTGTTAATCTCGTCTTCTCTCATTAAAGCTTCACGATTAATACGAGTCAGTTGTTGTACTCTTTTACGAAACCAATCACGCGACTCCTGCGTACGTGGTGTTATTCCTTTTCGAAAGGCTTCAAGTTCAAGTTTTTGAAATAAGTTACTCATAAGACTATTTATATCGTTTTCTACGCTTTTTTCTATATGGTGCTAAAGGTTTATATGTTTTAAGTTTTCCAGGGACAGGTTTAGTTAATAACTTCATTTCTTGTAGTGTTTTCTCTGTCCACACTTGAAACTCCCACCCTCGATCTTTTGCATACTCATTTGCAGCTTCCCACTTATTCATGTTCTTAACATATGTTAAACCTTCAGCTACATACCTTTTTGTTCTCTTAGGTCCTTCAGGTGGCTTTGTTTCTTTTTCTGGTTTAATTTCTACTAAAAGTATTTTATCATCAAATACTATTTTCATATCAACAAAGTAACGATGATACTTCTTATCGACTTCATAGTAATATGGTATGATGGTTTCTTCTGAACTCCATTGCTTTACTTTAGGATTCTTATCACACCACTGAAATACAGCTTTCTCCCACAAAGACCTATATACTATATTGGTGTGGTCTCCTTTATATTTTGTAACATTTTTCGCTTTATATAGACCAGAATAAACCATGATTTTCGTTATAAATAAAGAAATAATACTTTAATATTATCTATAAGGATTACGCATGGAAATATTCGATAAAGCTGGACCTCTTGGAGAAACACTCAAAGGTGGAGGCGGATTAAAAAATCCAATCAAAAATTTTAGTAACGTTGAAGGTGCAATCGAAGAATTTGCAGAAGCAGGTCAGTCATTATTAGGTGCTTTATTTAAAAACTTTGGTGCAGGTGGTAGCACATTAGAATATCCATTGGATGTATCTGGTAATCCTGCCTATGCGGCAACAGTATCATTTCAAACTTTAGAATATACTACACCTGAGTCTGGTAAGAGTCAAAAGTCTCACATGAAACAACAAGAAGATAATCTTAAGCAAGCAAGATTAAAAGAAGCTGATGATGCTAGAAATAAAGCTGCAGGTATGGGACTTGTGGATGGATTAAGTGATGGAGCAAATCGTGGTGTCAGAAACTCCAGTAGCCTTGTAGGTGCCGGTGGATCTGATATTGGTGTAGATTTAAATCCTGTTACTATTTCGGTTGATACCGCAGAAAGATCAAACGTTTCTGGTACGGCCGCGTACGCGGATGACGCGGCTGCATTAAATTTTATTGCAAAGAAAGATACAGAAGTTGAAGCCGCAGTCGCAAAGAAATCTACTCCTACAGTTAGATCAGGTACTAGTTTTTTTCCTAAGAAAGGCGAGCCTACAGTAACAATGTACTTTCCACCAAGTATGTCTTTTGTTGATAATGTTGCATATGATACTAATGCAGAGTTAGGAGTGTTAGGTGCTTCAACATTAGCAGGAATGGAAGGTGGCATGTCAGGTTTAGGTGCTGCTGCTAATGCAATTAAAGGTGAAGGAAGCGCTTTAGTTGATACATTCTTAGGCAGAGAGGGTGCTACAACAGGTGTGTCACAAGGAGTAACAGACACTCTTAAACTTGCAATTGCAAAAGTAAATAATAGATTTACACCAGGGACTGGGTTTAGGAATGCAGCAACTCTTGCTAATAGATTTATTGTCAACCCTAATGTAAGAGCAATATTCAGAGGAGTTAACATACGTGAATTTCAATTTCAATTTAAATTAATAGCAACTTCTCCAGATGAAGCAAGAACAGTACAAAAAATAATTAAGCATTTTCGAAAAGAACTATATCCAAAAGGATTTCCAGTAAATTTTGGCACAGCTTCAGCGGATATAGGTTATCATTTTCCAAATGCATTTAAAATAATATTTAAATTTGAAGGTAGAAGAAATAAAAATTTACCAAAGATTAAGCCTTGTTATCTAAGAAGTTTTAACGCAACAATTAATCCTACTGGTGGTGGATTTAGAACTGACGGACAACCTAATGAAATTGATATTTCAATGGCATTTGTTGAACATGAGACTCTTAAATCACTTGATGTTGAGAAAGGATTCTAATGTTATATTTCAATAATTTTTCAAATATTAGTTACAATTTTGGAGACGAACCAGACCCTGTTATATTTCAAAACATATCCGGATACGCTGATATAATAGATCAAATTAAAGATGATATTACTTTTGCAAACACACATACCATACAAGAAGGATTTAGACCAGATCAAGTATCGATACAGTTGTACGATACACCGTTGCATTACTGGACATTTTATCTCTTAAATGATAATTTAAGAGAGCAAGGCTGGCCTCTACCTAATCAGGAACTAATTACTTACATACATAAAGTTTTTCCAAATACAACAATAACTACAAGAGATGGTGATTTGGCTAATAAGTTTAAGATAGGTCAGACGATATCTGGTAATACATCTGGTCAAAGTGGTAAAGTGATAAAAAGAAATATAGACTTAGGTCAAATTATCGTGGAAGGAAATATATCTTTTACAACTGGAGGAGAAACTTTTACTTCTACAAATTCATCAGGTATAGAAGAAACACTTATTGCCGTATCAGCAGAAAGAGAATATTTATCTGAAAGCCACTATGTAGATGGTAGTGGAGATATTGTGGATATTGATCCAACTATAGGCCCAGGAGCTTTGCTTACTGGTAAAACAAACCAAGATGTATATTACAATGTAAATGAAAGTTTAAAACAAATTAAAGTTATTAAACCAGATTTAATTAATGGAATAGTGACAAGCTTTAAAAAGTCACTAAGAGGTTAAATGGAATTAGCTGCACAATCAAACACCGATTATTTAATAGTTGATGCTGTTATATCATCAACACGTAATAGTACAGAAGTTGATATAAGAACGTTAGTATCTGAATTTATTATTTATGAACATATTGAAAAACCGTATTTAACTGGTAGGCTAACTTTTAAAGAAGAAGAAAATATTTTACAAGATGTTGATTTCCAAGGCGGAGAAAAGCTTACTCTTACTATTCAACACATGGAAGAAACTGTATCTGCTAATACTATTACAAAAGAGTTCTTAATTGATAAGATTGAAAATGTAGTAAGAGTTGATGAAAGAACTGAACTGGTAGTATTACACTTTACTGAATATCATGTATTCGATTCATCTGCACAAAATGTTAATAAGTCATATGTAGGATCTCCTACTAGTATTATAAAAAAGATTACAGAAAGTTTCTTAGATAAAGAGGTTCTTATAGAAGGAACAGATGATGTAAGAGACATGAAGATAATAGTTCCAAACTATCATCCACTCGAAGCTTGTGCGTGGTTAAACAAGAGAGCAACTACTAGTGATGGACTTCCTTTCTTTTTCTTTTCAACTCTTGGTACAGAAAATTTAGTTTTAAAAGACTTAGAAAAAATGTTAACGCAACAACCTATTAATGGTGAGCAACCATATATGTATGCACCTAGTGCTGGTGATGGAAATGAAAACACCAAAAATTATTTAATATCTAGTTATAGGTATGACTCGCAGGAAAACTTATTAAAGATTATGAGAAACGGTCATGTAGGAGCAAAGTATGTTTTTCATGATACGTTTAAAGGTATACCTACAAATGTAGATTATGACGTTGATAATGTGTTTCAAACTTTAATAGGTAAGAACGCTCTCGGTGGTGAAAACTCTCGATACAATCATTCTCCTGAGTTTACAGTAAAAGGTAAAAAAATAGGTAATTATAATTCAAAAATTGTATCACAAATTGCCTCTTCTGGTGCTTATGATACAGTAGGAACAACATTTAAAAGTTATCAAGATGAAAAAACTACAGGTGGTCAAACTAAAAAAATTAATAGAGAATCATTAAGAGAATTTTTAGTAAAAACTCCACTTGTAATTAAAGTAAAGGGAAGAGAATTTATTACAGGTGATGCAAACTATACGATAGGTAAGACTATAAGAATTAGATTCTTGGACACCAATCCTTATTTAGATGATCAAAACGCAAAGTTTGATTTGAAAAAATCCGGAGATTATCTTATAATGACAGCTAAACATGTTTTTTCAGATGAAGCAGTTACTACTGAACTTACATGCGGGAGAGTAGCGTCATTAGGCGTGGAGGTTGAATTATAATGGCAAATTATTACGGTGATGAAACTAGATGGTTCATAGGATATGTCGTTAATAATGTTGATCCTTTAAAACTTGATAGAGTCAAAGTAAGGATAATTGGCATACATACAGATAATACTGAAGATATTCCTGATGATGATTTACCTTGGGCGCAAGTTGGTGTGCCAGTAACTGAAGACGGTAGTTCTGGTCAAGGCGCAAACTCACAATTAAAAATAAGAGCACAGGTCTTTGGTGTATTTCTTGATGGAAAGAATTCACAACTTCCTTTGGTGTTAGGTTCTATTCCAAAGATTGAAACAAATACAAATTCAATTGATGAATCACTGCCTTCAGTGTCAATTCCTATTGATGGAAATACTAATATTGAAAAGGCATTTAATTTTTTCATATCACCTGAAGGTGGTCAATTTACACCTCAACAAGCTTGTGGCATGATTGGAAACTTTTGTGTGGAATCTGGAGCAACTGCAAACAGAGGTGATATTAATCCTGCAGCAGTATCTGGATTTAAAGATGAAGGATCATTTGGAATAGCACAATGGAATCCTGCAAAGAAAGCAGGTAACAGATTTGGTGAGCTTCAAAAGTTTGCTGGTAGAATAAATAAAGATTACAGAGATATGGAAACACAATTAAGATTTGTTAAACATGAATTAGAGACTCTTCCATATTTAGGAATGGGTCAACTAAGACAAACAACTACACTTAAAGATGCCACCATAGTTTTTCAAAATAAGTATGAAAGACCAAACAAAGATCTTGCGCACACAGATCAAAGAATAGCATTTGCACAAGAAACAATGAAAAAACTTGGCACAGGTGTTGATGATGATCCTATCAATCCTGAGGAGTAAAATATATGGCTAGTGAAGAATTTAATCTTAATGGAAAAGCTTTTGCCTTTGGTATAGGACCCATAGGAAAAAATCGCAAATTTGATGGAACGGTATTTTCTTTTGCTCCTGAAGATAAAGGCAGAATAACGAAAATTATTGAAGTCAGAGCAGGAGCAAATAACTTAAGTCAGTCTCTATTAGAACAAGGAATAGGCTATACTTTTAATGGAACTTCGGTAACATTAGTCAATGGTGGTGTAAATTACTTAAGAATTGAATTTGAGAGAGAATCTACTCAAGATGAATTTCTTGAAGCTACAAAAAATGCACCAATCTTAAGAGATGTACAAGCCTTAAATATTTTTCAAGCTTCTGGAGGTTCAGAAGTTGCAACTGTTAAAGTAGAACAAATAAAAAATTCTGTTATGAAAAGTTCTTTCTTTCAAAACCCCGGTGAAAAAGTTTCTGGGTTTTTAAATTTCGGAGTAACATCGAAGCCGTCTAAAGATTTCGTTAAGAGTCCAATGCCTGTTATACTACAAGAAGATGCCGGTGATGGATCGGCAACGGCCTCTTCTCCTAATGCTAGTAATCTGGTTAAATTATTAAAAAAGAAAATGAACTCTATAAACTTAAACAAAGTTGAAATATGCAATGGTACTTTAGATGATATACAAAAAAGTTTAACAAGAAATACTCCGGGATTAAAGCCAGCAGCTCGAAAAAATTTGCTATCAAATAACTTTATGCCAGCAACTGTAAGCGTAAAAGTTTTAGCAAAAGTTGAAGAGGCAGTGGCTGATAAAGAAGAAGGAAAATCGCCTGAAGATATTATTGGTGCAAAACAAAAGGAAGTAACTAAAGCAAGAGCTCAGTTGTTTGGTAACTGTGCATTTAATTTAGGAAAGATTGGTGATTTAGTTCCTCAAGCAGGAAGGTCTTTTGCAAATATACAACCAAATATGCTAGCTACTGCAAAAGGAATTCCGTGTTCTACTGACATAAATAAAGCTATTTCAAATATTCCTGATGGAGTTACCATACCACCTGCACAAAAAGGACAAATCGTTGAAAAATTAATGAAAGGCCAAGATGCTACTACTGGTAAAGTTGATTTTAGTACTAATATGAATAAAGCACTTGCCAAAGGAACTTTAACACCTGACATGACACCAAACATTGGAAAAGAAGAACAAAGTGCTTCGACTTCAGCATCTACCTTTAATGGATTTCTCACACCTGATGATTATGTATTTGAAACTATAGGATCAAAGGTTAAGTTACTAGATTATTTTCAAGGGAGTACCAGATGTAATAGTAAAGGACCAAATGCTCCAACACAATTAATTGTTGATTATACTACTGATGATTATATTTTTGCTAAAGATGCAAAGGGTTTACAGAAGTTAAACAAAGAATGGAATTTAGAAGATACAATAGAAGAACAAAAAAGCAAATTAAATGCAACAGAGGCTAGTGCTGCAGCTCGTAAAATTCTTGAAACAGAAGGTACTACGAAGAAATTTGGAATACAAGCACACTTTGTTGTAAAGAGAGATGGTACTATACAAAAGGGTAGACCGCTTAATGAGATAAACAATGAAGATTTTTTTCCAGAGAGATTTAATAAAATGATCTATGTTGTTATAATAGCTGGTGAAACAAATCCTGTAACTCCTCAACAAGCCACAGCTATTGATGATATTATAGCATTTGCTTATGCCACCATGCCACAAATTTATGTGCTTGGTATTAGTGAAATTGATACTGAGACGGTTGCACCGGGAATAGATATATCTGCTATTAGAGCAAAATATAATAAAATAATATTAGGAGGATCGTCATTAGAGGTATTAGATCCGGGTGGCAAATCAAGAGAAGAACTTGCTGTTGTTAAGTCACCTGAATTCGTTAAATCTGTTCCTACTAAACTCGGTGACATAGAAAAAATAAATCCAAGTAAAATTACAAAAGAATTTGAAAAGATTGATGAAACTACTGGTCTAAAAAAACCAGTAAATATTGATGAAGCTTCAGCTGAAATGAAATCAAAAATAAAAGAAATACAATCAGGAAATATTGATGTTCAAGGTAACTTAGATGCCGCTAAAACAAAGGCTCGAGGTGAAGCAAGTAAAATTATAGGTGATAATAATGCTAACGCGCTTTTTAATAAACTAGATGGAACTATGGGTGATGTTGATGGTCTTATTAAAGATTTAGATGTCAATAAAATTGATGATTTAACAAATAGTATAAAAGATGCCTTTGGAGTATAAAAATGGCAATTGAAAATAAAACAACTAACAGAGTATTACCAAGAGGTATTCAAAAAGCAAATGGTTTTGATGATCCTAATGAAGCATATCCTAAAAAGAGTTTCTTAAATTCTCCTTCTGTAAATGAAAAAGCAAGAGGTACGAAAAAAGTTAATGTAGAACTCGGCGGTGGTAACGCCGATCTTGATTTAGAATTAAAAGATGAACCGGCATCTATATATCCAAATAGCCAAGTTAAAGAGACATCATCAGGCCACATTATAGAATATGATGATACTCCAAATGCCGAACGTATAATGATACGCCATAGAACTGGATCAGGTGTAGAAATGCGTGCGAATGGAACTATGATATATGGTTCAGTAGGTAATACAATAAAAGTTACTGCACAAGACGAAAAGGTTATAGTTGATGGAGATGGCGAATTACATTATAACGGAAACTTAAAATTAAAAGTTGCAGGTGATTTTGATTTAGAAGTTGGTGGTGATTTTAATTTAAGAGTTGATGGTGATGTTGATCAGACTATTAAAAGAAGTTATAAACAAGATATAGGAAAAAGTAAAGAAGTAAAAATTATAGAAAGCAGATCAGAAACTATAGGTATAGATGCAACTACATTCATACATGGTAATAGCACAAATACGATTAAAAAAACAAACAGTATATTTGTTGGAGAAGATGAAGCACACAATGTTGGTGGCACATTATTTATGACTGCAGAAAATGAAGTTTCATTATCAACAAAAAGTATAAATGCCACTGCATCTTCACTTGCAGTGCTAGGTGATAGCGGAACGATAGGTGGAACAAACATGGTTTACTATGGTCATACGGCTCGTATACCAAGAATTAATGCAACTTCTGTTCATGCTACACAAGGTGTGATTGCCGATGTTGGAATGACTGCACCAACATTTAATGGTAATTTATCAGGTAATGCTAGTACAGCAGGAAAGTCTGCAGTTGCTACAGCATTAGGAGCTGGCGCTGGTAGTGCACAAGGCACAGTAACTATTACACCTGCAGCTGATTCAGATACATTAGAGCCAACAACTTCGGTCTTAAATGAATTATTAGAAAAATCTACAGTTGCTATAAAACGTGTTGCTATTGATACTTTTGGTGGATTATTTGATAGGCTTAATAGAAAAACTCATTATGGTGGACTATCAACTACAGATTTAACTACTCGTCAAGTGAGATCTAAATTAAGAGATCCTAATGCTCTTAATAATGAAAAGTTTACAAATGCGTGTCAAGCTGAAGGTGTGTTATCACCATTCTTTACAAGACAAGCTATATTGACAACTGATAGGATTGTTTCAGGCAAAAAGAGTTTAAGAATACCGGATTCAGTTATAGGCAATCCTGATAAACCCATGGAAAGATTCAAAGGTGAGCCTATAAGTGTAAAAACAACTGAGGCTCTACCTGAACCGAACTTTAATCCTGTGTTTCAAGACAATATTACAAGTAGAACAAGACTGGCACCGGGTATCACTATGGCTACTTTCTTAGGTGGTGCTGGAGATCCTGTTACTTTAACTCATATACTTGATGATAATGTCAGATTAAAACTTGCGAAACAATATACGTTACATGCAAGAGTTTTAAGATCTGTTAACTCATATACTGCAGTTAGAGAATTTAAAGATTTTAGATTACAAGTAGTAGAAGGATTATATAGGGCAGAAGAAGGTGAAGAGTTAGATGTTAGTGATGGAATTAATTACTTAATGTCTAGAGGAAGAGCCGTTGTATATGAATTAATTAATATGAAAGGTGAGATTGCTATAGAAAAAACATTTGACTTAGCCGTATATTTAAAAGACACACTTAACTTTGAAAGGCTTATTTTGGATTATGACAACTACAATCCAGATGGATCATTAAATGCTCAAATTATAATAATAATGCCTGAGATAACACCTCCATGGACTGTGACATACAAAAACGAAGTTGAAACTAGATATAATAACTTTTCTCAAGTAACAAATGAGCTTATGGAAGCGTTACCTACTACATAACTGTATAAATAGAACAAAGGAAATAATATGCCAGTAAGAGCTTTTTCAATAGAGGATGGAAACTTAGGAAGTAAGACTATACTTACTTCTCGTACAAAAGTATCTAAAGACATTGACTTATCATTTGCTAAAAAGCCATCTGGCGATGTATTTAAAAAAACAGATGCAGCTGCTGTAAAACAGGCAGTTAAGAATTTATTACTTACAAATTTTAGTGAGAAACCTTTCCTTCCAAGATTTGGTGGAAACTTAAACTCATTATTATTTGCACTTAATACAGATATAGATGATGAAGATTTAGAAGAACAAATAATAAATGCTATTGAAATATATGAGCCTCGTGCAAGAGTTACTAACATAAGTAGTAATCTAAATGATGATCAGCATCAAATAAAAGTTACAGTAACTTTTAGAGTAGTTAACACCAATGAAACTGTAACTACAAATATAGATTTAACAAGGTTAAGATAATGGCAACAACAATTAAATCAACTCAACTCGACTTCGATACCATAAAAAGTAAATTAAAAGAATATTTAAAACAACAAACTGAATTTGCCGATTATGATTTTGAAGCATCAGGACTAAGTAATATATTGGATGTATTAGCATATAACACACATTTTACTGGTTTAAATGCCAACTTTGCTTTAAATGAATCTTTTATTAATACAGCGCAATTAAGAAGTTCAGTAGCTGCACTTGCAGAAGGCTTAGGATATGTTCCAAGGTCTTATGTATCACCAGAAGCTTCTTTAAACTTATCAATAAGTATTACTACAACACCAAGACCTAATGCAATTATATTACCACGAAATACACAATTTACAACTAGTGTAGATGGAACATCATATACATTTCAAACTAGAGAATCTTTTACTGCAAATGATAATGGTTCTGGTACTTATCAATTTTTAAATAGTTCAAGTGGAACTGGAATACCAGTTTTTGAAGGAACAGAAAAAACAAAAACATTTTTTGTAGGTGATACGACAGATACACAAATATATGTGATACCTGATGTTACGATGGATACTACAACTATTAGAGTTCGTGTGTTTCCTACAGCATCATCTACTCTTTTTGATACGTACACAGATATTAAGAAAGCAGTTAGAATAGAAAACGATTCAACCTACTATCAAATTAAAGAAGTTCCTAATGGATATTATGAATTAATATTTGGTGATGGTCTTACTACAGGTAAAGCACCAGTGGCAGGTAATAAGATAATAGTTGATTACTTGTCGACTCAAGGTGATGCAGCAAATACAGCAAATACATTTACGCCATCTTCAACACTAACCGTTAACTCAGTAGCTTATAATATAACAACCGTGACAGAATCAAATGCAGCAGGTGGTGCTTTTAAAGAAAGTATAGAGTCTATAAGGCAAAATGCTCCTATAGCTTTTACTTCACAGAGAAGATTAGTTACAGCAGAAGATTATAAAGGACAGATATTATCAAACTTTAGTGCGTATTTAGATGATGTCACATCTTATGGTGGTGCTGATAATGTTCCAGCAATATATGGCGTAGTGTTTGTTGGATTAAAATTTAAAGATGGTATTACTGATAGTACTCAGCAAACTGTTAAAGACCAAATAAAAACTGATCTTACGGACAACATGTCAGTGATGTCAATTACAACTCAGTTTGTTGATCCTATAACAACGAATTTACAACTTACAACTACTTTTAATTTAGATCCAGACTTAACAAGCTCAACTGCACAATCTATGCAAAATTTAGTTCAAACAAGAATTAATAGTTTTTTTGACACAAACTTACAAAGGTTCAATAAAGTTTTTAGAAGATCAAATCTACTTACAATTATAGATGCATTGGATCCCGCAATATTAAACTCGAAAATAGATGTTAAGATGGTACAAACATTTATACCAACTAATAATGTATCTTTAGGTTATGATATATCTTTTCCAGTAAAGCTTGCAGTACCTGCTATAGATTTACCAGTGTTAACTTCATCAGGATTTACTTTTAACAGCCAACAATGTTTTCTACAAAATAAATTAAATAGTACAAAGATACAAATAGTATCAATTGACGGTACAGTTGAAGTTGATAATGCAGGAACATATAATCAAGATACCGGGGTTGTAAGCTTAGTTGGATTTAAACCTACATCAATTGATGGAAACTTTATATCAATAACTGTAACACCAGCAAATCAAAATACTATAAGGCCATTACGTAACTATGTTCTTGACATTGATCAATCAACATCAACTTCTAGAGCATTACTTGATTTTCAAAATACACAGGTTAGCATTTAATGTCTATTAATTATCATAGTAAAAGAAGGCTTAAAAACTTTCAGGTAAGAAAGGTACGTGAAGCTCTACCTGAATATTACACAAGTGAGTTTCCAACACTTGTAACTTTTCTAGAAAAATACTATGACTTTTTAGATTCAGATAATGGTTCTCATGCTTTTGGTGATGACATAAGGCAGTTGTTTTCGAAAAAAGACGCAAGGGAAATGCCTAGTGACTTATTAAATAATCTTGTTCGTGAACTTGCTGGTGGATTAGAAACAGGTGAAAACTTTACAGATACAAGATATGCATTAACAAGACTTGCCGAACTGGCGAGAAATAAAGGTACAAAATTTAGTTTCCAAGAATTTTTTAGATTATTTTTTCAACAAGTTGCTGATGTTGAATATGGTAAACAATCGATATTTAATATCGGAGACTCTGCAAGCCAAATAGGCGTTGAGTCATTAAAATTTTTACAAGACAATGAGTTATTCCAAACTTTTGGTCTCTTAGTAAAAACAGGTATTGATACAACTAAATGGACAGAATTATATAAAAAGTTTATTCATCCTGCAGGTTTTTATTTTAAAGGTCAAGTAATTTCCGACACGGTTGGTGCTTTTAATATGACAGCACCATTGTCATTAGTGGATTCATCACCGGGACCGACATTAGTTTCAGAAGCTTCTACAGTATTTTCATTACCATTTGTTCAATCAACTGTGTTGATAGATTCTGGTGGTGGTAATGTTAGAACTAATTTAAATGAGCTAGTTAGTGATTATCAAAACTTTACTCTATCACAGCTTGACACAACTTATCATACATTAAGACAAGTAATAACTCCAAACTCATTTACCTTTGATGATAGTTCGATTAGAGATAGTGATGAAAATGCATCACCTGATTTCTCAATAACACTAGAAACAATGGATAATGAAATATTCACTAGAAGAGTAACTGACTCGGCTTTCTAGTATAAATAGACTTATTAGGATTTAACATGACAAGACAAAATATAAATGTAGGTTCATCGGCAAACGACGGTACAGGAGATACCTTACGTAGTGCTGGTACTAAAATAAATCAAAACTTTCAAGAGTTATATACACAGCTCGGAGGTGATAGTTCAACGTTAAGTACAAGAGTTATCATAAAAGATTCAGGTGGTGAAGGCACTATTATATTTGAAGGATCAAGCACAGATTCACACGAAACCAAATTAATTGCAACTGATCCTACAGCTGATAGAACTATTACTTTACCAAATGCTGGCGGTAATGTTGTATTAGATACTGCAACACAAACACTAACTAATAAAACTTTAACAACTCCAACTATAGCATCAATTACGAATGGTGGAACGATAACTATACCAAGTGGCGCTGACACTATTGCCACAATAGCAGCATCACAAACATTAACTAATAAGACACTAACTTCACCAACTATTAATACACCTATAATAGGAACGTCTTTAAATGATGCTAACGGAAATGAATTTATAAAATTTACAACAACCGGAAGTGCAGTTAATGAACTAACAATAGCAAATGGAGCATCAACAACTGGCCCTACTCTATCAGCGACAGGTGGTGGAGCTAACTTAAATATCATAATGACACCTAAAGGAACAGGATCAGTTGAATTAAATAAGGCGGCATTTACGTCTTCTACAATAACTGCAAATGGAGCAGCAAGCACTTCGGCAACTTTAATTATAGGAAATAAAGGTTCTGCCCTGTCAGTAAGTTTAGCAGATGGAACAACAGTTGGAGAATATAAAATTTTTACAAATAAAGGTGCAGGTGCCATGACGGTAACACCTACTAATTTTGCTCAAGGTACAGATTTTGCATTAGCACAAAATGATGGATGCACTTGTATATGGGACGGATCAAACTGGTTCTTAGTAGGAAACCAAGGCGAAGTAACGGTATCATAAGGAATAGAATATGTCAGCAATAATTACAGACCCGTTTAAAAAACTACTAACTCAAAAAATATTTGATGAAGTTGCAAACACAACTAATAGGTACTACATAGGAATTGGTAGGTCTGAACCATGGGATAGTTCAGAAACAGTTCCAACACCAACAAACAGCCCAAGGACGATCAGGAATGTAAGAGCCGGGTTGCAATCTATAAAATCAGCAACTGATTTATCATATGTTGTACCAAGATACAACTGGTCATCTGGATCAATATATCAAGGTTATGATGATAATTTTATAGGTATACCTGACACAAATCCTTATGCAGTTTTAACTGAAGATAACCAAGTTTATATGGTTCTTCAACAAGCTAAAAATAATGCTGGTACAGCTACAACATCTACTATAAAACCAACTGGCACAAGCACAAAGCCATTTAAAACTTCTGATGGATATGTATGGAAATTTTTATATACACTTAGTGCAGCAAGATCAAGTGCGTTTTTATCAGCAAACTTTTTACCTGTAGAAAAAATATTAGATTCTGCAAGAGTCAATGACTTAACAGGTACTACAACATTATCGGTATTAGAAATTCAACAGGCATTGGTTCAGGATTCTGCAGTCCCAGGACAAATCATAGGTATAACTGTAACAGATGGAGGTACGGGTTATACGAGTACTCCTACTGTAACAATACAAGGTGATGGTGTTAGAGCGGCAGCAACTGCAACTGTTTCAGGTGGAGCTGTTACAAAAATTGAACTTGATTCAAGTACTGATAGTGCCATGACAATGGGTCAAGGATATAATTTCGCAAGTATAGCGATAACGGGTGGTGGTGGAAGTGGTGCAACTGCTCGAGCCATTATAGGGCCTGATAGTGGATTAGGCGCCGATCCTCGAGATGATTTAAGATCAACATCACTCATGTTTAATACAAAACCAAACGGCATTGAAGATAGCAACTTCATTATAGGACAAGACTTTAGACAAGTTGCATTAATAAGAGATCCTAAGAAAACTACTGATGATTCTGATTTTACAACATCAAGTGGTAAAGTACTAAAGTTTCTTAAATTAACTGCAGCAGCAAATACAAACTTTTTAGATGCAACAATAACTGGCGGAACAACAGGAGCCAAAGCATTAGTTGATGAAGTTGATAGTGATAGGTTATACTTTCATCAAACTGAAGCTACAGGATTCTTGCCATTTGCTGAAGGTGAAGCAATAACTGGAGGTGGAACTTCTGGTACGCTCGTCGCAGAAGGTGTCGATGTTGATAGTGATGCTTTTACTAAAGATGACGTTGACAACCTTTCTGGTAAGATAGTATATATAGAAAATAGAGCACCAGTAACAAGATCTGCAAATCAACAAGAAGACATTAAAGTTGTAATATCACTGTAAGGAATAAACTATGGCAACCAATTTAACTGAAACCACCTTTCCAAGTACGTATAAAGATGATTTTGCCGATAGTGCAAACTTTCATAAGATACTTTTTAATTCAGGTAAAGCACTACAAGCAAGAGAATTAACTCAATTACAAACAATATTACAAGACCAAATATCAAAATTTGGTAATAATATATTTAAAGAAGGTGCCGTTGTAAAACCGGGTGGTGCAACAATCAACCAAAAATATGAGTTCATAAAACTTAATACTACTCTAAATACTCTTCCTACTGATACATCAACATTAGTAGGCACTTCCTTTACAGGCCAATCTTCTGGTGTTATAGTTAAAGTATTACAGGTAGTGGCTGCAACTGGATCCGATCCTGACACATTGTATGTTCAGTATACTAATACAAGTTCCGGCTCTGCAGGAACATCAACAATAAGAATGACAGCTGGTGAAGATATAAACAATGGATCTATCACATTAACTGTTCAAACTACAAATACCGCTACTAATCCAGCAACCGGAGTTGGAATATTAATCACACTATTATCTGGTGTCTATTATGCTCGCGGTCATTTTGTATTCACCGAAGATCAATCAAAAATAATTTCAAAATACACTGATGTCGCAAATACTAGTATAGGATTTAAAGCTGTTGAATCTATTGTTACTGCTGTTGATAATGAAGCATTATTTGATAATCAAGGTGCGGTACCAAATCTCACTGCACCGGGTGCAGATCGATACAAAATTGAGTTAACTATTGTCGAAGAAAGCGATGTTGATTCAGATGAAAACTTTATACATGTAGCCACAGTTAAAGATGGTGTAATTTATAGTGCAGTTAGCCCGAATGATGCATATAATGTACCTAATGAAGTTGTCGCTAGAAGAATATTTGAAAACTCAGGTGACTACTTTGTAAAACCATTTACTGCAAGATTTACTTTAGACTCTGCAACAACACACTTAAATTTAGAAGTTAGCCCCGGAACGGCAGTTGTTGAAGGATTTAGAGCATCAAGAGACTTTCCTACAACTTTAAGAATAAGCAAAGCAACTGATACTATAACTATTAACAATGATGTTACTGGCACGGACTTTGGTAACTATGTTTTTGTAGATAATGGTACATTTGGTGATTCTGCCGCATTCGGCTTGCCAAATATTAACGTATTTGAAAAGTTGGACTTAAAAGATGGACTTGATTATACAGGATCAACTATTGGTACAGCAAGAGTTAAAGCAATAAACGAAGATGGCACTAATTTAAGATACCATTTATTTGATATACAAATGAATAGCGGTCAAGCTTTTAGAAATGTTAAGAGTATTGGAACAAGTACATCAAGTTATTTTAGACCTACACTTGAAAATAGTAAAGCTGTTTTAAAAGAAACATCTAGGAACACATCATTATTTGCCTTGCCTCGTATAAGACCCCAATCACTGACTGATATTTCTTTTGCAGTGCAAAGGCGTTTTACTGCAACTTCTAATGGATCAGGTCAAGCTTCAATATCACTTTCAGCTACAGGAGAGACATTTACCAACACCGATGATTGGATTGTAGGAACAGATAGTGATGTCTATTTAAATGCATCAATATCAGGAACTGGTAGTACATCAGCTACTTTAACTGGTTTACCAGCAAGCCAAGCAGTTGAAATACTTGGTTACGTTAATAAAAGTCAAGCTACAATAAAAACAAAAACATTAACTTCACGTTCAATAACAGTTGGAATTGATTCAGATGGAAATGGTCAAAAATTTGTACCGTTATCTAAAGCTGATATATTTGATGTTGAAGAGATACTAAAAGCTGGTGATAGTAATGTTAGTTACGCAAACAGATTTACGCTAGATGATGGACAAAGAGATAATCACTATGCATTAGGAAGATTATTACTTAATGCTGGTCAAAGTGCTCCAGCTGCATCACCCGGTGTATTCGTAAAATTTAGACACTTTGAACATGGTGTTTCAGGTGATTTCTTTGCAGTTAATTCATATACCGGTCAAGTTACTTATGATCAAATACCTAAGTATAGATTTTCAAATGGAACTAGGGTGAGACTATATAACTACTTAGACTTCAGATCAGTTATGGATTCAGCTGGAGAATTTTCTTCTAGTGGAACTGGAGCGAGAGCAATTGAACTTCCTCAACCAACTTCTTTAGTAACAGCTGATGTAACTTACTTCTTACCTCAAGCTGGAAAATTAGTAATCGATAAAGATGGTATCATAAGAACAGTTTTTGGTCCATCAGGATTTGCTGCAACTAGTCCAGTAAAACCTGCAGGAACATTAGGCTTATACGATTTTAAGTTAAATGCAAATACATTAAACGATTCAGACATTAAAATGACTAAAATCGAACATAAGCGATTTACTATGAAAGATATTGGTCTACTTGAAAAACGAGTTGATAAGTTAGAAGAAGTGGCAACATTAAGTGCATTAGAACTTGATACAAAACACTTTCAAGTGTTAGACTCTGCAGGAAATGACAGGACTAAATCTGGATTCTTTGTTGATAATTTCTTAGATGCATCTCTTTCTGATACTAGAACAACAAACTATAGAGCTGCTCTTGATCCTCTTGAAAACACCATAAGGCCTGCTTTTACTGAAGATAATATAAGATTAATTTATGATTCAGCATCATCAACTAATACTATAAGAAAAGGTGATAACATTTACATAGCCTATGATGAGGAACCTTATATAAATCAAAATTTAGCAACAAAGTCTATAAACATAAATCCTTTCTCAGTAGTCATATATGAAGGCGTTGTAACATTATCACCTGCTTCTGATGAATGGAGAGATGTTACAATTAATTCAGAAAGAACTATTGCTGGTGGCTCAAGACTAAGTACAAATTCTGCATATAACTGGGGTAACTGGGCTTGGAACTGGGGTGGAGTTCCAGTAGAAAACTTAGGTATAGGAAGTAGAACAAATAATATCGGTGGTACAGTAAATAGAGTCGTAAGTTCAGAAACAGTTCTTGATGTTGTGGAGGATAGAGTAATACAAACTGCGTTACTGCCGTTTGCGAGATCAAGAAAAGTATTCTTTAAAGCTGATGGATTAAGACCAAACAGTAGAGTGTTTCCAATACTTGATGGTAATAACATAAGTGATTTTACGAGATCAGAAACATTTCAATTTTATTCTGATTATGATTCAGATTTTGGTAATACGTTGAAAGGATTAACTGCACATCCAGACGGGTCAACAAACTTAACTACTGATGCTAATGGTTCAATATCGGGTTCTTTCATAATACCAAGTAATGATACATTAAAAATAAGATGTGGAACGCGTGAGTTTAAACTTTTAGATGTAAGTATAGACAATGAACAAGGTGCATCAATTATAGCTAAAGCATCTTATACCATGTTAGGATATTTAGATACAGTTGATAGAACTTATGCCTCAACTCGTGTATTAAATGTTCAAGGTTATAGGCCACGTGATAATGCTACTTATGATACTTCAGATAATTCAGGAGATGGTGGACGAGGACAGTCATTATCAAGAAATAATCAGTCTGGTATCGATGGTCATTGGAGTGTCCAATCTTTTGGAAACCCAGGTGTTGGTAACGAAATTGATGGTCCTAGCCAAGGTACTAGTGGAAATACTGGTGATCCAAACGGCGGTGGCGGCGCATCAGATGTCGGTGGAGAAGGTGGTGGCTCAGGCGGCACAGGAGGCACATACATTTGTACTGCTACATTTAATGCCAACTTAATCGACTTTAAACAGTTCAGAGCTTTATCAGTTTACGGTGAAAAGTTAAGACGTACTGATAAACATTTAATGAAAGCTTATGATAAGATCGGGCCATGGGTTGCTAAAAAGATGCCAAAGAAGATTGCAAGAAAATTTTCAAGAGCTTACCTATCGGCTCAATATAATAATCCATCAATGTTCTATAAGTTAATAACAGTCACATCACGACCAATAATGAGGTTCATAGGAAGGTTTTTATAATGAGAAGAATATTTGAAAGTTCTGGAATAAAATTAAGATTACTGCTTTTACTTAATGTATTTGCATCAGTATCTTTTATTTTATTTTATGGAATGACTTTAACTAATATAGTTACCGTAAGTGCAATGTATTTTTTATTCATGGCAGTAGGAATGGTTTCAACTTTTCATAGATTTTATTCACATAAATCATTTGAATTTAGAAATAAATTTTTAGAATACTTTTGTACATCATTAGGTTTACTATCAGGATCAGGTTCAGTGTTTGGTTGGTGTGCAGTTCATAATAAGCATCATGATAAACATGACACACCTGAAGATCCTCATGATCCAAATAGAGGCTTACTAAGTTTATTAACATTAAATTATGATTATAATATTGAATTAAAATACGTTAAGTACTTATTTAAAAATAAATTTCTTATGTTTACTCATAAGTATTATTACTTACTAATAATATCATATATCGGATTACTTTATTCGTTATTTGGTCTTCAAGGTATAATTTTCGGATTTTGCATGCCATCTGCATTATGTGTGGTTGGGCAGGGTATGACAACATATTTCTTACATAAAGATGGAAATCCGCAGTGTGTGCGATGGATGAATTTTTTAGTATTTGGAGATGGCAATCACAGTGAGCACCATCAAAACACTAAGAAATATAAGTTAAAATATGATGACGTATCAGGCTGGATCATAGAAAACTTATTAATTAGTAGTAGTATAAATATAGCAGATGCTGTGAAAAGGAATTACAAATGGCAATAACCACTCTCGGATATCAAGTAAATAAACAACCTATAGCTCAATCGTTTTATATTAACGAAAGAAACGGAATATATTGTACAAAAGTTGAATTATTCTTTGCAGCAAAAGATGCATCATTGCCGGTTCAAATACAAATAAGACCAATGATTAACGGTTTTCCATCTTCTAATAAAATCATACCAGGGACTACAAAAATGTTACCAGCTGGTAGCGTTAATGTTGATACAACAGGTCCTGCGCTAACCTCAACAGTATTTACATTTGATGAACCAATATTTTTAAAAGGACAGGAAGATTATGCTCTGGTTGTAATAGCAGATTCGAAAGACTATAGAATTTATGTTTCTGAAATTAATGAATTTCAGTTTGGTTCAACTGAAAGAAGAGTTAACAAACAACCAGACTTAGGTAGCTTATTCTTTTCACAAAATGGTGTTACTTGGACTGCATCACAAAATGAAGATTTAGCATTTATTATACATCAAGCCAAATTTAAACACACATCAGCAACCGCCATATTACACAATGCTTCAGTGCCAAAAAAGAAACTTTTACCAGATCCCTTTACAGTTGTATCAGGTGATGCAACCGTAACAACTAAACATATAGGCCATGGATTACAAGTTGGAAATGCTATTGAAATTTCAGGTGCCACTGCAACTGGAGGAATAAGTGCATCGAGTTTGAATGGTAGAAGAACAATTACTCATGTTGACTGGACAGGATATAAATTTGAAGCTGATTCGGCAGCAGACTCTGATGCGATAGCTGGCGGTTCTGCAGTATTAGCTACAAAAAATATTCCATATAGTTTAATTTATCCTATTACACAAACTATAATTCCAAGAGACACCGACTTAGCTTCGTCTATTAAAGCAACCACTGGAAAATCTTTTGCTGGAACAGAAACATCATTTCAAAAACAATCTACATTTCAAGGTGTAAAGCTTAATGAAAATAACCAAGCAGCTGAACCATACATAATTGCATTTGACAGCGCTGAAACTGCTGAACTTGGTGCTGGTGTTAAATCATTTGATATGCAATTAAAAATGGCGACTGCAGACTCAAACGTATCACCTGTTATTGACTTACAAAGAACTTCAATATCATTAGTTAATAATCTAATTGATAAGCAAGATTCATCTTCAACATCTGGTTTTAACGTACCTTTAACATATATCGATGAAACATCAGCAACTGGTGGAAGTTCTGCTGCAAAACATTTAACAAAAGTAGTTACACTTGAAAATGATGCAGTTGGTCTTAAAGTTTTATTAACTGCCAATAGGCCAAATGGAACAGATTTTTTACTGTATTTTAGAACCGGCACAGGTGATGAAGTCTTAAATGAAAAACCTTTTACTTTACAAGCACCTGAAACCACTCTACCTACTGATGAAAATACACAAGTATTTAGAGATTATAGATACTTAATAGGTGGACAAAATGGAGTCTTACCTGCATTTACTAAGTTTCAAGTAAAAATTGTGTTTAGAAGTATTAGTAGTGCTAAGGTTCCAAGAATTAGAGACTTAAGGATTATTGCATTGAGTGTATAATGAATCATGTTAAAGTTGAAGGCCACGAAGGCTACGTTAGAGATGAACAAAGTGGGGCCATATTGAATACAAATAAAGAAGAAATTGAAGCAGCAAAGAAACGTAAAGCTGATAGATTAAATAGAGATAAAGAACTTAGTGATTTAAAAGATGAAGTAAGTGACATAAAAAAAATGTTAACTAAAATAGTAGAGAAGCTCGATGGCTAAAACAATTATAAACTTATCAGATCCAGTATCAACTCTTGTTAGTAAGACTAATGATATTTCTGATGATATTGGTGATATTACACAGCTTGCAGTTGGCGCATCAAATGACTCTGACTTAGTTCAAGCCATAAATTATTTAAATAGTAACTTACAGGATTCTGCTGGAATTATTCTTACAGCTAAATCTGGATTTCAAAAAGATAGTGCAAATGCTATAGGATTTGATTCATCACAAGGACGATTCTTTGTGCCTTCAAATACAATTAATACTGCTATGATAGAGCCAGATGCTATAGATGGAACTAAGATCGCTGATAACGCAATTAATAGTGAACATTATACTGATGCTTCTGTTGACAGCGAACATTTATCGGCTCTTGTTATATCAACTGGAAAGATACAAGCGGATGCTGTTACAGAAGCCAAGATAGCTGATGATGCAGTTGGTCAAGATCAAATGAAAACATTGTCAACATTATTGATTAAAGACGTCAATGGAACTACACTGAAAACTATCCACGGCGCTGGAGCTTAAATTATGGCGGACATAGTCCTAAAACAGACATCTTCAGGTGGTGTTATTCAGGAGATGGATTCTTCCGATAAGGGCTATATTTCTCATGTTATTCTTACAGATTTCAACTCTCTTGACTCCGGCGTAGGTACACTATCTGTAAATCCAGCATCAACAACTGGTTTAACTCTAATAGGTTCTTTCGTTGATACAAAAAGGAATGATGCAGTAGGTACTCATCCTGTTTCTTCTGGTGCAATAACAACTGTTTCCACTTTTAATTTTTATCAAGACTTAGGAAGTGATAGTGAATTTATAACTGATGCTATAAGACCAGTGGCACTTGATGGCTCAGCAGATATACAACGCATGTCTGATTCAGAAGTCAATGATGATTTTGTTCGCGACATACAGCAAGACATTTATGAAGGTGGAGTAGGAAGTTATAGACTACAACCATCTGCGCCAACTGACGGTACTTGGGTAAGTAAGGGAACTATTACTAATACTAAAGTATCTGGTGGTTCCAATTCTTCACAACTTTGGAGAAAATCCGCACCAGCATCCACGCCTACCACTGTAAGACCTTTAAAATTTGTAGTCAGTAATGGTTCATTAAGAGAAATGACTGATACAGAAATTAAAAAATTTACTCCAAGACTAAGAAACAGAATAGTAGCAAATGGAATAGGAACTTATAAAGTACAGGCAAGTGCACCAACCAGTGGTGGAACATGGGTACAACTAGGCGATGCTTTTACAGATACAAGGCATGAAGTGGCCAATCAAACTTACACACAAAATTTTTCGAATACGTTTTCTAATACTTTTACTAATACGTTTGCAGGTTTTTTTAGTTCTAACTATAATAGATTTGCACCGTTTAGTGGTGCATTTCAAGGTAGTTTTTCCGGAAGTAGAACTAAATTTTTTACTGGTACATTTACTGGTTTCTTTACTGGTTTCTTTACTGGGTCATTTACAGGCTTAACTGTACAATCATCAACTGAAAATGTTACTGAAGCAAAATTATGGGTGAGAGTCGCTTAATTATTATTGGAGTTTATTATGAAAAGAACTATTAAAAATCCCTATTGGGGCAATGACGAGAAAACTCAAGTCATGTGTGAGTTTCATTTCGAAAATGGACCTATACAGACTGCTGCTGTAACTCAGACAAAAGAAGGCAATCCTGATTGGGAAGAAATATTTCAAAATTTTTCTATAGAAGAAATAGATAAGTTAACTGAAAATGCTTTATCCGAGGCTCGTGAAGAACACGAAAAAAGAAAACAACAAGAAAAAGATGATATTGAAAGAATGAAAGTGGATGCTTTGTTTCAAGCTAAACTCGATGCTTTTGATATTGATATTATTAAAAATTCAAAAAATAGACAACTCAAATCTAGGATAAGAAAAGCTAAAACGTTACTTGAAGTAACTGCATTTGCATCTGCACTTATAACTTTAGAACATGAAAAATAACGGATTTATTTACGTAGCAAGTAATTACAAAGAATTTATACAAGCAGCAAGATTTTCAGCAACAAGTCTTAAAGATTATTGGCCTGAAGCAGACATTACGCTGTTCACTCATCCTGAATGGGTAAAAGAAAGTGATAGCAATTTATTTAATACTATCATAACAAAAGATGTTCCTTATCATAAAAGAGCAAAGCTTTGGGCTTTAGATAAAACTCCATATAATTTAACATGTTATATAGATGCTGACACTTATATTGAGCATGAAGATATACGAAATATATTTGAACAACATGACATAGAGTCTGATATAACAATAACAAAAGCAAGAAGATACGCTGCATCCATAGAATCAAAATTTAAAGGTGGCCAGCTTATAGATCATTGTGGATTGTTCATATATAATAATGAAGCACAAACTCTTAATTTCATGAAACAGTGGTGGCTTTTATATTGTAAACAAGATGAAGGCAAATGGAATTGGGACACTGATTTATATCCAGAATATTTAAGAAAATGGGACATGTGGACTTATTGGTGGTTACAAAATAAAACAGAACATAAAATTAAAAGGTCTTACTTTCCACATCCAGACGCTAGATGGAATTTTGTTTGTGTATATGATGAAAAAGAACTTGATGGCCAAGAAGCCGTAATATATCATCAACCTGTACCGAGAAAAAAATGAATAATTTAGAAATAAAAAATAAAGATCTAATTAACTTGTTAAATGACTATTCTAGTTGGTTTGAAAGTGTTGATAAATCTTTAATAAAAGTTCAAGGCGAAAAAGATGAGAATGAATATTATACAAGTAATGAATATCTTGAAACAATAGATAAAAAGAACCATGAGGGATTTCCAGAAAAAACACATGGCATTGATTTAGTTTTTTGTGATTCCACAAATGACGAAATAAGAAAAAGGATAAGACAAGTTGATTTAGATTTTAATAGTGTATTAGGCTCTAAACATTGTGCAGTAAAAATGTATTATCCAGAAGGTGGTTACATGGGCTGGCACAATAATCATAATGCTCACGGTTATAATATATTATTTTCATATACTAAAAATGGAAAAGGTTTTTTTAGATTTCAAGATACAACGGTACCTACAAAAATAACGATAGATGATAGACCGGGTTGGACCGCAAAAGTTGGTTATTATGGAAGCAATAATGAACCAGATAAATTATTCTGGCATTGTGCAAGAGCTTATGAAGATAGACTCACTCTAGGATTTGTTATACCCAATGAAGACTTTTGGAAAATGATGATAGAAGATATCGAATCAGAATAATCCAATAACCATAAACCTACTATAAGTTTCCATGTTCTGTGTACCTGAATATAATATTTTGTTTAGACCACTTTTTTCTATAAGCTCTTCTTTTGAATTAACACAATTAGTATGATCATCTACATCAAATAAATTGTTACTTTGTAGAGCAAACACGCATGATTTATTATATGATTTATTTTTTATAAGATCAAGTAAATCAGGCATGTGTTCAGAAGAAGTATTGATAACTAAGTCTATATCTTTAAAATCACCAGAAACTTCTAAGACATTGGCATATAAAGATTTAACATAATTATGATTAAAATAAAATTCAGAAAATCGATTACATGTTCTTGTAGCAGTTCTATCAAAATCAATATTAAGTAAACTTTTTATCTTATATGTTTTATCCAAATAATCAATGATTGGATATCCGAACCAGCCACCATACAAATGAATATTTTCAAAATCTCTTGGTACTTCAATCAGTTTACGTATTAACCATTTTTTACATAAAAGTTGTTTTGGTGACACACTTTGTATATATTCTTTTATCTTATCTGGATATCTTCTATAAAACCAACCAAGACTTTCGCTGTACCTTTCGTCCATTAATCACTCCAATATTTTTCAAAGCCAATATACGCATCATCATCGATACCTTCTCCTCCAAATGGCTTATCCATCTTCCACTTATTAAATATACATATTTTATAATTTTCATCATAAAATAAATTCTTTTTAGATTCATACCACCACATTTGTTTTTCGTCCATACCATGAAGCCTAGAGTATATTTCTTTTTTAGGAAAAAAGTTTAGTATGTTTTTATGATGAAAATATAAGTATGAATCCATACCTTGATACTTACACATAAAATAATCTGGTTGATCATAAAATTCTTTCCAAACTTGAGTGCAGTCACCTTTCCAAATCATAACAGAAGAATTTAAATCCATATCATAACCCGGCGATTGTGGTTTTAAGTTTCTTGCATGAGGTTTCCAATAAGCCTTTATAGTTCTTATTTTATTATCATCACATAAACTTATATAGTTAGAAATATCACGTTGTATAACAATATCTAAATCTAAAAACATAGTAGGTTCATCAGCTATGTTTTCGAATAAAGTTAATTTCCACCACCACTTTTCTAAATCATACTCTTGTTTTAAAGGATATATTTTAATCTCTTCATTAATTTGTGAAGAATTTTCTGTGTAACATATAAATTTAAAATTATGAGTAAAGTTCTTTTTAACCATTTTATATAATCGATTAACATGTTCATGGCTAAATTTTGTTCCCCATTTTAAGCATACTATATTCATGTATAAAAAACTTTCAATGTTGGATAATGGCTGTGAGTAAAAGTTTCATAATCTAAATCCGGTATATGTGTTGTGCAATTTCCAGAATGTAAGTTACCATTTCTTAACTTTGATAACTCTACTACTATGATATGATTATGATTAGGAAACTTTAAATTCATAGGATATAGTTTTTCGCCATGAAAAGTTATGATAGTTTTTTCTTTAATAGTCACATCATCAAATATTACATCTTTATTTTCATAATTTAAAAACATGTCTCTATCTATTATTCTCTTAGGATTTAATGATTCTGCAAAATCTTTCCAGTTATTACCCGGAGCTACTACAGTTATGTCATCGTAAGAGTTTTCAATTATTAATAATTTTATTAAGCTCATAGCTTGACCAAATCTCTCGTACCCAGTCATTTGCTTCATGCAATTCATAAGCTGAATTATCCTTTAAATGCGATGTGTTAAATATGCAGCATACTGCAGATTCATTATAAGTTTTATTAAAATTATAATTATAAAACAATCCTTCTTTCCAAAATGATAAATGATTTTTTCTATAGTGTTGATAAAATAAATATTTGTCTAGTGATTTATATGTATAGAATGCATATTTACTTTTATCTACTAATGAATCATAGATATGTTCACCTTGATTATCTTTCCATTTTACAAAAGAACTGTTTACAAAACATTGTCCACCTCTTCCATATTGATGCTTCATTAACTCTTTAGTGTATGTCCAATAGTTCCATATGAAAACAGGTTTAGTTGTTTCTTTTTCTATTATTTCAGTGATATCATTATGTATTAATATGTCTAAATCAAGCCAAACATTTAATCCTCTATTAAATTTTTTAAACAACACAAGTTTCTCACGAGTAAAAACTCTGTCTTTCGGATAGTCAAACGTATCAAAAGTATCATAATCAATAATTTGTATATTCTTATTGATTTCTTTATTATTATCTGTTATGCAAGTAAAAGTAAATTTATTTTTATAAAATTTGCAAATGGAACTATATAATCTATTTACATACTTCGAAGAATACTTGTTACCCCACTTAAAAACAAAAAAATTAGTCACTAGTCCATATTTCTCTTATTGGCTCACCTTCATGAAATGTGACATTACTTTTACTAGGAGGTTCTATCCAATCAGGTTTTATTTTTTTATTATTAATGATTATAGGTTTTTCAACTTGCCATCTATTTGACTTTAATAAAACAAAAGAAAGTTTATATTTTGATGCTATTTTTATTGCCTTAGGTATTTGGTGTTCATTGTGCTTAAAAGGAATAAATTGCCAACTTATAAAATGTTTTTTTGATCCTAGCAACATTGCTTTAAATGCTGATAAAAATTTTTGTCCTATTCTATGAAGCTCGACTGTTTTTTGATCTATACCATCTATTCCAAATGTCCATTTAACGTTATTAACTTCAAATGCTTCTTTCCAAAATTTTAATTTTTTTCCAGAGCCATTAGTATGAACACCAATTAGATTAGAATTTTGTTCTGCATACTTTAAATATTTTATAAACTCAGGGTGATATATAGGATCACTAAGTTGTCCACATAGATGAATTCTCTTAAATGTTTTACTTATTTTTTTAAAATCATCAAACGGCATATCACGTGATCTTTTTATTTTTTCTTTACCAGTTTCTCTTTGACGCATACAAAATACACATTGTAAAATACACTTGTTAGTTAAGTCTATATTTACAGAAGATTTTAATGCAGCACTTAAATAATCATTATAAAATTCACGCATTTTTTAAATCTTTATGATAAAATTGAGGCTCATTACATTTTCTTTTACAGACATCAGGTGCTGTATGTGGTTCTTCTAATAGAATTTTATGAAATGTATACCATTCCGGTGATTGTAGTATTTCACTATATATATCATCTACATTAGATAGTTTTAAATCTTCTTCGTATAAACCAAGTAACTCAAATTGTTGTCTTATTTTAGGTTGATCTCTATCACACCAACAACAAGGTAATAGATAACCTTCGGCGGTGTAAGCTACTCCTTTAACATGAGGATTTTTAATTTTTTTATTATTTTCGTTCCAATATGGATGGCATTTAGGATATAATTTATTAGTCATGAATTTATTTATAAAACCTAATTTGTATAAATAGTTTAAATGGCAGGGGCGTACGCGTCCGACAAAGAAATAAGGAACATTTCATGGCCCAATATCACGAATTTACCTTGGATCAAGGTACAGACACCACTATAGAACTTCATTTAGTTGACACAAACGGAGCCGCTAAGAACCTATTAGGCTATACTGTATCAGGTAGAATTAAGAAGAACTATAACAGTGATAGTTCTGACACCACTGTATTTACTACACAAATTACGAGTAATACTGAAGGTACAGCAACTCTATCTCTTACCAATACACAAACTAATGCCATGAAAGCCGGAAGGCATGTCTATGATGTTGAAATAGCTCACGATGATAGTTCGGGCAACACTATCGTTGAAAGAGTTCTTGAAGGCCGAATACAAGTAACTCCGTCAGTAACTAAATGAGGAAATAATGGCAATTAAGGTCACAACCGGTCAACAAACCTTCATAAAAAAGATTGTCATTGGAACACCAATTTCCACTGCACAAACTGGATTGTCTATCGATAATTTTTCAGACTTTAGTGTTGCGACTAAATCTGATGGTCAGGTACTCGTATATGATTCTGCTGAAGGCGCATTTAAAAATTATGACTTTTTAGTTGATAATGGTTTAGCAAAAGCGTTTACTCCCGGTACAGATAAACTACTATTAAGAATTGATTCTGATAAAACTCCAGTGATGACTGGATTACAAACTAAGGGTCACATAGTACCGACTCTTGATAGTACATTTGACTTAGGTGACAGTGCCAAAAAATTTAAAGACCTATATTTAAGTGGTGGAACAATACATCTTGGTGGAATTGACTTAAAAGATTCAGGCGGAACCTTTGGTGCAAAAGACAGCACTGGTTCTCCAGTAAATATTGACTTACAAGGTTCTATCGCTCAAATAAGAGAAATGTTTGCTAGTGGTGGTGATTTAACTTATGACACTGGAACTGGTATATTTCAATTTGATGTTGAGCAAGTCTACACCAAAGAAAACTTTGACTCTGACTTTAATGTAACACTTGATAGCGCTGTACTTGAAGGTGTAGGTTTAACTTATAATAATGCAACAAATACTTTAAGTATCGATTCTTCAGAACTAGAAGCTAACTTTAAACAAGACATACGTGGTTATTTTAGCTCAGGTGGTGACTTATCATATAATGCTTCTACAGGTCAGTTTAGTTTTGATGTAGAACAAGTTTATACGAGAGCAAACTTCGAATCAGACTTAGGTGAGGCAGTTGACGGCGGTGTGGGTATTGCATTTGATTCAGCCACTGATACTATAAGAATCGACTCATCAGAGCTATCATCATTTTTCAGACAAGACATTAGAGGTTACATAAGTGCCACAGACGCAGGTGGTGACGGATCTTTCTCATACAACTCTGGAACTGGTGTATTCACTTACACTGGTCCAAGTCCTGCCGAAGTAAGAGCACATCTATCGGTTACTGACGCCGGTGGAGATGGTGCGTTTGCTTATAACAGTAGCACTGGAGTATTTACATATACTGGACCGAGTGCCACTGAAGTAAGAGCTCATTTGGCGGCTGTTGATGCAGGCGGTGATGGAAGTTTTTCATATGATAGTTCAACTGGTGCATATACTTATACAGGACCAAGTGCAGCTGAAGTACGAGCACATATGGCAGTTGTTGATAATGGCGGTGACGGATCATTAACTTATGATTCTTCTACTGGTACATATACTTATACTGGTCCTTCAGCATCAGAAGTAAGAGCACACTTTTCTGCAGGTGAAGGTATTGACATATCATCAGGTGAAATATCTGGAGAAGATGCCACAACATCTAATAAAGGCATAGCATCATTTAACACTGAACACTTTAGCGTATCTTCAGGCGCAGTAAGTATAAAAACAGACGGTATTGATGATACACATATCGACTTTGGTACCGGAACAAATCAAGTTAGCACAGCAGATATACCTGAACAAACGAACTTATATTATACCGTAGCAAGAAGTGATTCTGATTTTGATAAAAACTTAGACTCGGCTTCAACAGACAAGTTAAGTGAAGGTTCTAATAACTTATATTATACTGTTGCCAGAAGTGATTCAGACTTTGATAAGAACCTTGATTCTGCAAGTACCGATAAACTTTCTGAAGGTTCTAATAATCTTTACTATACGGTTGCAAGAGCAGATAGTGCGGCAAAAGCTGCATTATTAGGTGGAACTGGTGTAACATATGACTCATCAACTGGTGTCATTGCAATAGGACAACCGGTTGCAACTACTGATAACGTTACATTTAATCAGGTAAGAGGTCCTGCAGAATTTATAATAGATCCTGCAACTGTAGGCGATAATACTGGTACAGTTAAGATACTTGGTAACTTACAAGTTGAAGGTACACAAACGGTAATTAATTCTACCACAGTAAGTATAAATGATAAGAACATAGTACTTGCAGATTCTGCTGCAGATGCTGCAGCTGCCGATGGTGCAGGTATAACAATAAATGGTGCATCAGCCACACTTACGTATTCAGCATCTGGTGATAAGTTTGTATTTAATAAACCTTTCGAAGGTCAGTACTTAGGATTTGACTCTGACTTCGACTCAGCACTTGGCACTAAAACTACTAGTGATGTAGCAGAAGGCACTAATCTCTATTATACGGTTGCACGTAGTGATTCAGACTTTGATAAGAACTTAGACTCAGCTTCAACAGATAAGTTAAGTGAAGGTTCGACTAACTTATACTACACAGTTGCTAGAAGTGATTCTGATTTTGATAAGAACTTAGACTCTGCATCAACTGATAAGCTATCCGAAGGAACCACTAATCTTTATTATACTGTAGCAAGAAGCGATTCAGACTTCGATAAAAACTTGGATTCAGCTTCGACTGATAAACTTTCAGAAGGTACCACTAATCTTTACTATACAACAGCACGTGCTGATAGTGATGCTAAAGCTTCATTACTTGCAATAGATGCTGGCGGTGACGGATCATTTACATATGATTCTGCTACCGGTGTAATGACATACACTGGACCAAGTGCTTCAGAAGTTCGAGCTCATATCACCGCAAACAAAGGTGTAAGTATTACATCGGGTGAAATTAATATTGACTCTGCGAACGTACGAGGAATGTTTTCAGCCGGCGGTGACTTAAGTTATAATTCAGGCACTGGTCAGTTTAGTATAGATGTTGAACAAATCTATACAGCAGATAATTTTGACAGTGACTACATTCTTGCAAGAGATTCAGCAAATACTTCTGTATTACGTGGTAAACATACGGACACAATAAAAGAATTTGCTGTTACAGTTGCGACAAAAGACGATGATCATGTTTACAATGGTTCAGGTAGTGGAAACGGCTATAAAGTTGATGGTACATTTTCACCAGTAATTCACTTACAGATGGGTAGGACATATCAGTTTAACTTAAGTTCAAGTGATATGTCAAGTCATCCGTTTAGATTTTATCTTAATGCTGATAAGTCTGGTGGTGAATACACAACAGGTGTAACAACTAGTTCAACATATGCAAGAATTGCAATATCTGAATCAACGCCTCCAGTATTACATTATCAATGTTCATCTCATGGATATATGGGTCATGCTCTTGTAATTGGCACACGTAACTTAACTGGACTCACTACTGATAATTTAAGTGAAGGCTCAAGCAATGTATATTATACAAATGCAAGAGTTGAAAGTTATATAAACGCTGGTGAAGGTATAGACTTTTCAAGTGGTACAATATCTGGTGAAGATGCTACATCATCTAATAAAGGTATTGCATCATTTAGTAGTGATCATTTTACAGTTTCATCTGGTGCAGTAACACTTAAAGCTGATGGAATAGATGATACTCATATCGATTTTGGTACAGGTACGAATCAAGTAAGTACCGCAGATATTCCAGAACAAACAAACTTATACTATACAACCGCAAGAACTAATAGTGACGCTGGTGCATTAATTGATTCCGCGTACGTACAGGCACGTCAGTTACCTTCAACTGATTCTGCTGCTACACAAGCAATGATTGATTCAAATCTTAATAATGATATTACGTTTGGTGGCGATGTAACATTTGATTCTGCTGGTGCCATACTATTCGATAAATCAGATCAAGCACTCGAAGTTAATACAGCTACACACTCTATTAACTTAGTTGATAATGCGAAAATTCAGTTTGGTACTGGTCAGGATGGTTATGTAACTCATACTGGATCTAACTTGCAATTAGGTAATACTGTAAGTGGTGGACTTCAAATTCTTCAATATGTAAATGATCAAGATGTTGATATTTTTTCAGACGATGGATCTGGTGGAGTAACAGTATATTTTAGAGCTGATGGTTCTACTGGTGAAGCAAAATTATTTTATTATGGAAGTGAAAAGTTTAAGACTACGGATTCTGGTGTAACGGTAACTGGTGAGCTTACTGCAGATTCGGCAACTATTGGTGGATTAAGATTTCCAAAGTCTGATGGTTTAAATAATCAGGTCATAAGAACTGATGGTAATGGCAACTTATCATTCACGTCAGTTTCGGCAATAAGTGGTAACTTAGACTCAGCACAAGTAATTGACTTAGTTGATTCTGCTTACGTACAAGCAAGAACTTCTGCAGGTACGGATTCAGCCGCCACACAAGCGATGATTGACTCATCAATATCTTTTCAAGTTGACTCAGCGTATGTTCAAGCAAGACAAACTGGTGCAACTATAACCATACAAGAAGAAGGATCAGCATTATCGCAAGGAGCAACTACATTAAACTTTGTTGGAGATAATGTAACTGCGACAGGTTCAGGCGCTACTAAAACAATTACAATAACTGGAACAGATGCTGGTGTAACTGGTTTCATTAATAATGTAAAAGCCGATGCTTTTACTGGCGATGCAAGTACAACCGCGTTTGCTTTATCAAATGCTCCGGCTGACTCTGATGATGTACTTGTATTCATAAATGGTGTATTACAACATACAAATACTTACAGCATATCCGGATCTACATTAACACTTGACTCCGCACCAGACTCTGCAAGTGAGATTGAGGCAAGAACACACTTATTACAATCCGCCGCCTTAATTCTTAGAGATCATAAATCATATGTTTATACTTTAGATGCAACTACCGATTCAGTAAGTGGCGCTGACTCAGCAGGAGTAACACTGACATATGATGTAGGTAAGGTTGACGTATTTGCAAACGGTTCAAGACTGGTAACAGGAAAAGACTTTACTGCAACTGATGGAACATCAATTGTATTTGACTCAGCTTTTACATCTGGAAACGTTATTGAAGTCGTAAGTCATTCTAAAGCAACTACTGCAGATCTTAATGGTATACTTTCGATTGACAGTGACTTAACAACTACAGGTGCCAATCAGATTATATACACATATGCGGCAGCAAATCATAGAACATTAAAATTTACTGCACAAATAGAACATGACTCAAGTTCAAGTTATCATGCTGAAGAAGTTTTATTGACACACAATGATTCAAGCGTGGCGATGACAACATACGCACAAGTATTACTTGACTCAAACCTAGGAACATTTGATGCAGATATAAATAGTGGTAATGTTAGAATAAAATTTTCACCGACGAAAACAAATACTAGCATTAAATTACGAGCGATAAGGACTCCAGCGTAATGGGAACAAAGATAACACCATTTAATCTACACACATCGGTAGATAGCCATGTTAAGGGACTCATTGATTCTGATTATGTTCAGGCAAGATCAGGATCAGGTGGTACTGATTCCGCTTCAACTCAGGCAATGATTGATTCAAACTTTACTAATATGGATATTAATGTTCATATGCCAGATAACCAAAAGATAACATTTGGTGCTGATAGTGATTTAGAGATTATGCATCTTGGCACTTATTCACGAATAAGAGACAAAGGCACAGGAAATCTGGTTCTTGCAGTTGATGATTTGCAAGTAACAAATTCGGCAGTAACCGAAAATATTTTAATAGCACAAGAAGATGGTGCAGTCGAACTTTACTATGATAACACTAAAAAGTTTGAAACTACTGATTCTGGTGCAACAGTTACTGGTGATTTACAAGTCTTATCTACAGATGGAGGTGGGGGCAATGGCCCTGTTTTAGATTTGTGGCGTAATAGTCCAAGTCCTTCTAATGGAGATCATATTGGTACAATCCAGTTTAATTTTGAAAATGATGCAGATGAAAAAATACAAGGTGCCAGAATTTATGCTGAAATAGATGATGATACAAATGGTACAGAAGATGGTGCAATTTTTATTGATGGACTAAGAAATGGCTCTACTTATGGATATATGGAAATGGCTTTTGGTAGAGTTAATATTTTAAGTGATACTTTACAATTAAA
>MDTE01089266.1_pt1 | contig 34740 bp, 33 predicted proteins | sample 811231 | NCBI WGS metagenome assembly MDTE01 (sample SAMN05326651, study PRJNA326480) | marine metagenome | isolation source: seawater | place: Indian Ocean: Red Sea | collected 2010
ATTATTTTTTCCATTTGCTTTTTCTAATGTTATATCGGAAATATTATTTCTTTTAATATAATTTTCTATTTTATTAAACAACTGATTTCTTTTTTTTAAATTTTCACAGAATACAAACCCTGTTGGTCCCCATGATGTTTGTCCTAAACCATTGATATTATTTTTTTTTAAAAAAGTGAATATGTTTTGGATTTTTAAACTAGTAAATTTTTTTGTTTTTGGATAAAAAATTTTAGACATATTACTTTGAATTATTTCAAGTCCTGTAGCAAATTCATCAAAGTTTTTTTCAACTAAACCAGGCAAGATACTCTTAATCAATGCGATACTATTGTTTTTTGCTATATCTGGTTTTACTTTTTTAATCTTTTTAAATTCTTGTATTTCTTTCCCACCTGAAATACCTAGACTAGATTTATCTAAAATTAAGATAATTTTCCAATTAGATGGCCACTCATGATTCATGATAATTGGTGGAATTAATTTTGATCCCTTCTTTTTTCCTCCATCAACTATAAATCCACCCGATTTGAAAGATTCAATCCCAATTCCAGATCTCAACCCCCTTTCAAGTAATAAACTTATTTGGCCTAGACTTAATTTAAGGTTATTGAAATCTGAAATAAGTAAGCCAATTCCAAGAGATAATTGAGTGCCAGATCCCAAACCTATATGTTGAGGAATAAACTCCTGAATTTTGAAACAACAAATTTTTATTTTATATTTTTTTAAAAATATTTTAAAAATATTTTCTACCCTTTTTTTTATATCAATATTTTCTGATATAACTTGAAATTTATCAGAAGCATAGACTTCTAAAACATTTTTATATTTATCAATTGTTAAACCCAAACTTCCAAAGCTTCTTCCAGAATCATGATTTAATTCTATGAAACCCAAGTGAAGTCTTGAAGGTGTTTCAATTTTAATTCTTTTTCTCATAATTAATAAGCAAATAAGGTTATAAAATGAATTATAATTATGATATTTATATTTTATTAAAGTATTTAATAACAAATTTGGGAGTATTTTAAAATGAATGAAAAAGAAATTAAAATTTACAATTCAAATGAAGTGGAAGATTTTATAAAGAATAATTTAAAAGGGTGGGAATATGATGGAAAGTGGATTCGTAAAACCTATAAAACTCATAGCTGGAAAGGAACGTTAATGCTAATAAATGCAATTGGCCATTTGGCAGAGGTTGCATGGCATCACCCGGACCTAGTTGCTTCTTATGCTTTTGTAGAGGTTAAGTTAATGAATCATGCTAAAAAAGGAATTACAGATTTAGACTTTGATTTAGCAAAAAAAATTGATCAATTTATTTTATGGAATCCACAAAAAGAAAAATCTTCATTAGAGGGAACACCGTCTGACCAAAGATTTGCTTACGTCAAATATGAGTAATTTAAATAAAAATAAAATTAATTCTGAAAAATCTAAAGATTTAAACATTCTTGATGGATATTTAGATCTTAAAAACAATTCACAAAATTATACCAGTAATAGTTATCCGATGATTAAGGGTAAAAAAACTTCTCTAGAAAAAACTATAATTGAGATTAAAAAGTTAATTAAAAATTCTGATGGAATTCATATTGATGGTTTATGCTGTGACCAAATTTCGTTGAATAAAACAATCTCCTTTGCTGAAAAAAATCAATTTTCTTTTAACCATATGAATACTAATGAAATTTCTAGTTTTTATTCAAATTGTCAGAGGTTTGGAGCATCGTTTGCGTCATTTAATGAAACAAAAAATAGATCAGACTTTATTTTATTTATTGGATGGAATCCTAAAGAAAATTTTATAAAAAACTTTATTAAAAATCTTAATTGGAGTTCTTCAAAAAAGAAAAAAATTTTTTTTTTGAGTGAATCCCATCAGTTTAACAAAAGTAAAAATTTTCTCCAAATTTCAAAAAACGATATGGTAGGTGGATTAATGGATTTAGCTAGATTATTTTTTAAAAAAAAAATAAAAAAACAATATGAATATATTTCTCGCTGTTATTTTGATGCTATTTATCCAGTATTCATTCCTAAAATAAAATCAAATAATACTCCATTAATTTTAAGTCTTTTTAGTATTCTTAGAGATTTAAATGATTTAAAGCCAACAAGAATATTAAATACTTTGGGTTACAACAATATTGCTGGTTTTATTAATGTTTGCCTTACAAGAACAGGCTTTCCAAATGCTTTATGCTTTTCTGAAGTAGGGCCATTACATAATCCATATGAGTTTAATAGTGAAAAATTAATGAAATCGTGTGATTTACAGATTTTTTTATCAAACCTAAATTTTAAACCTAATATTAATTATTTTAAAAAGAATATTTTTATTGGTCATCCGAGTATAAAAAATAAAAATTCTTTTGATGTATTTATTCCAACAAAAATCCCAGGAATAGATTCTGATGGATTGATTATGAAACATGACTTAATAAGTTTAATAAAACTAAGTAAAATTTTTGAATCAAATTATCCTAAATTAGATCAAGTTTTTGAACTTATTTCAGATTAAAAATGGTTGCAAAAAAAATTAAAATTGAAAATACGTTTGCAGAAGCTTTTCCAATGAAAGCAACACGTTTGATAATTACTGCACACAATAAAAAATGGGCAATTGAAGCAGCAAAATCTTTTACTGGATTTGCCACATCAGTAATAGCTTGTGGTTGTGAATCTGGTATAGAACAGGAATTAAATCCAAATCAAACACCAGATAATAGACCAGGAGTCTCTATTTTGATTTTTTCGATGTCTTCTAGTGATTTGGCAAAACAAGTTTTAAATAGAACGGGACAATCGATTATGACTGCACCTTCAACTGCAGTTTTTTCAGGAAATTCAGGCATAAAAGAAATAAAATTAGGAAATGCATTAAGATATTTTGGAGATGGATATCAAATTTCTAAATATCTTGGGGGAAAAAGATTTTGGAGAATACCCGTAATGGATGGAGAATTTTTATGTGAAGATTACGCTTATGAAATGAAAGCAATAGGCGGTGGGAATTTTTTGATATTAGGCAAAACTTTAGAACAGGTACTTTTATCTTGTGAAATAGCAGTTAAAGAAATGAAAAAAATAAAGAATATAATTTTACCTTTTCCTGGAGGTATCGTTCGCTCAGGATCAAAAGTTGGTTCAAAATATAAAGGTCTAATTGCATCAACAAATTTTGAATATTGTCCAAGTTTAAAAAATGTAGTTAACTCTAAAATCACAAATAAAGTTAAATGTGTTTTAGAGATTGTAATTGATGGTTTGACAGAAAAAGATATTTCAAAGGCAATGAAAATTGGAATAGAATCAATTATTGATAAGGGACCAGAGAGTGGTGTTGAAATGATTTCTGCAGGTAATTATGGAGGTAAACTTGGACCTCATTTGTTTCATCTTAAGTCGATTTTGAAATGAAAATAATACTAAAGCTAAAAATTGACTTAAAAAAAAATTTAGATTTATCAGAATTGTCTAAATTAAATAATTGCAATATTACAATAAAAAAAATTAAAAGTTTAAAATTTCTATATGGAACAAATTTGATTAATATTGAAAAAGTTTTTTCAATTAAATTAACTAAAACCAAATTAGAATTCAATGATTTTGTAATCGAAGGTTCATCACCTTTTTTTAATTATTTAGGTTTTAATTGGATACACGATAATTTAGTTATTCATGGTGACGTCGGGTCATATCTTGGACAAAGTATGAAAAGTGGAAAAATATTTGTAAATGGAAATTGTAGAGATTTTGTTGGTTCAGAAATGATCGGTGGATTAATTAAAATAAAAAAAAATGCTGGGCACTACGTAGGTGCCCCAGGTATTGGTAGTAGATCTGGAATGAATGGTGGGGAGATTTTTATTGCTGGAAATGCAGGCAAATATTTAGCAAATTTTATGAGAAGGGGATTAATTGTAGTTTTAGGAAATGTTGGAGATTATTGTTGCTTTCATATGATAGCAGGATCAGTGATTATAAAAAAAAGAGTAGGAAAAAATTTTGCTAATATGATGAAAAGAGGAACATTAATTTTATTTGATTCTTCAAATAAAATAACCTCTAAAGATAAATTCAGTAATTTAGATGACCTAGTTTTTCTAAAACTATTTGCAAAATATCTTAAACAACAATTCGATTTTAAAATAACTTTTAAAAAAGAAGTTAAAAGATATATTGTTCAAGGATATAGTGATAATTTAGGTGAAATATTGATCTTGTAACAATTAAAGTTTGGATTAATTTTTTATTATAAATTTTTCCTTGATTGAGTTAGCTAAAGTACTAATACCATTTTCTTTAATTATACTACTAAACTCTGATTTTTTTGTTGCAATTTCACTTATTGTTCCATCCAAAAGCACATCAAAAATCTTCCACTCTTTATCAATATTTCTAAATAAATAATCAATTTGAATTTTTTCATCTTTTGAGATAACTAAATAGGTTCTAACTAATTTATATTTTTTTCCAATATCTTGATAATCCCTTAATTCAAATGAAAAGTTATTTATATTACTAAATCTTTTAATATAGTTATATGAAATATATATCTGAAAAGTCTCAATCAATTCAATTCTTTGCTCGGTATTAATAGTCTTCCAGTTATCCATGCCCACAATCATTTTTATCATCTTTTCGTAGTCATAAACATTAACTATTATTTTCTTTAACTTATTAATATCTTCATTTGAAACTGTTTCCTTCTTAGAAATATTTAAAATGCCTTCATGAAGTAAATTTACTTTTTGAATTAAATTATCGTTACTTTTTGAAAATGAAAAAAAAGAAAAATAAGTTATAATTAATAATATTAAAATTATAAGCTTGTAAAAATTAGTTGATATTACTTTATACATAGATAATCTCAATATTTTTTACTATCTTAACATTTGGTATTTATGTCAAAGAAAATTTTAATTACTGGGGCGAATGGTTTTTTAGGATCTAGTTTAGTAAAGTTAGCATTAAAAAAAAAATACACCGTAAACGTACTTGTAAGAAAAAAATCTAATCTTAAAAATCTGGATAGATATGTTTCTAAAATTAACTTATATTATGGAGATATTAGGGATATAGAATCTTTAAATAATCCGATTAAAAGCTCTGATATTATATTTCATGTAGCTGCAGATTATAGACTCTGGGCAAAAAAAATTTCTGATTTATATGAAACTAATGTTTATGGTACAGAAAATATTTTATCTTTAGTAAGTAGAAATAATAAAAAACTAATTTTTACTTCAAGTGTTGCTACGCTTGGAATAATTGATAACAAGGTTTCTACCGAAAAAACTCCAGTAAACTTAGGAGATATGATAGGGCATTATAAAAGATCAAAATATTTAGCTGAAGAGTTAGTTCTAAACTATGTAAAAAAAAAAAAATAAAAGCTATTATAACCAATCCCTCAACCCCTATTGGTCCAGGAGACATAAAACCTACTCCTACGGGGAAGATAATACTTGATGTTATGAAAAAAAAAATGCCTGCATACGTCGATACAGGATTAAATTTTGTCCATGTTGATGATGTTGCGGAAGGTCATTTTTTAGCACTGAAACATGGTGTATACGGAGAAAAATATATTCTTGGTGGAGACAATCTCACTCTTAAACAATTTTTAGATCAAATTTCAGAATTATCTGGAGTACCAGAAGTTAAAATTAAATTACACACATCTTATTTATACCCTTTTGCTTTACTTAATGAGTTTTTTTCGAAATATTTTTTTAATTTTAATCCAAATTTTACAATTGATGGATTAAGGATGTCTGAAAAAAAAATGTTTTTTTCATCTGATAAAGCAAAAAAAGAACTTCATTATAGACCAAGACCATCAAAAAATGCTATAAAAGATTCAATAAATTGGATGAAAAAAAACTTTATTTTTTAAAAAGTTACATATGAAAAAAAATTTGAAACCTTTAAAAATTTATCTTGCGCAACCAAGAGGCTTTTGTGCTGGTGTAGAAAGGGCAATTGAAATTGTTGAAAGAGCTCTTAAAATTTATGGTCCACCAGTTTATGTCAGGCATGAGATTGTTCATAATAAAAGGGTTGTAAATAATTTAAGTTCTAAAGGAGCAATTTTTGTTCAAGAGCTTGATCAAATTCCCCAAGGAGCAGTCACAATCTTCAGTGCTCATGGAGTTGCACAAAAAGTTGAAGATACTGCAAATCATAGAAAGTTACCCATTCTTGATGCCACGTGCCCTTTGGTAGCTAAAGTTCATAAAGAGGGCCAGAGATATTCAGCAAAAGGATACGAGGTTATTTTAATTGGACATGAGGGGCATCCAGAAGTTGAAGGAACAATGGGTAGAATAAGTGGGGACGTTTATCTAGTCTCTAATACTGATGATGTTTTTAAACTTAAAGTTAAAAACCCTGAGAAGTTGTCCTACATAAGTCAAACTACTTTGTCAGTTGATGATACCAGAGTTGTTATAAATGCTCTGAAGAAAAGATTTCCATCTATTGAAGGACCAGACGTCAAGGATATATGCTATGCTACACAAAATAGACAATCTGCTGTTCGAGATCTAGTTAATCATGTTAACTTAATGCTCGTGGTTGGAGCAAAAAATAGTTCTAATTCAAATAGGCTCAGAGATTTAGGTGAAGAATCTGGCGTAGATACTTATTTAATCGAGACAGCTGATGATTTAGATAGCTCATGGTTTAATGATGTTGATTCAATAGGAATTTCTTCAGGAGCTTCGACTCCAGATGAACTTGTAAAAGAAGTTATGAATAGAATATCAACATTTAGAAAAATAAAAATAGAAAAAAGACCAGGAATTGAGGAAAATATAGTTTTCAAACTTCCAAAAGAATTAACTAATATTGAGGCAGTAAATTAACCTTTACATTTTTAGAACAATCAACTAATAATATTTTATGGGTATACCAATAATACAACAACTTAGAGTTGGGTCATATATTTTAAAGCAAAAACTGCTTAGAAAAACAAAATATCCTCTGGTTTTAATGCTAGAGCCACTTTTTAGGTGTAATTTAGCTTGTGCTGGTTGTGGTAAGATTGATTACCCTAAAGAAATTCTTAATCAAAGAATGTCAGTTAATGAATGCCTAGAGGCTGCGGAAGAATGTGGTGCTCCAATTATATCAATTCCTGGAGGTGAACCTTTAATTCACAAAGAAATGCCAGAAATCGTTGAGCAATTAATTAAAAGGAAAAAATTTGTTTATTTGTGTACTAATGCAGTTTTAATGGAAAAAAAACTATCTGATTATAAACCTACACCATATTTTACATGGTCAGTACATTTAGATGGAATGAAAAAAGAGCATGACAAATCAGTTTGTCAAGATGGAGTTTTTGACAGGTGCGTATCTGCAATAAAAAAAGCTAAGTCATTAGGTTTTAGATGTAATGTAAATTGCACTATATTTGATTATGCTCATGAAAATAATATGAAGTCTTTCTTAAATTATGTCACTGATGAATTAAAAGTTGATGGAATTACAATTTCACCTGGCTTTGCCTATGAAAGAGCACCAGATCAAATGCATTTTATAAAAAGATCTAATACTAAAAATTTTTTTAGAAAAATATTCAAATCAAAAAACTTTAAGAAATGGGATTTTAGTCATTCAGGTTTATACCTAGATTTTTTAGCAGGTAACCAATCTTATAAATGCACTCCTTGGGGAAATCCAACTAGGAATATCTTTGGTTGGCAAAAACCATGTTATCTTATTGGTGAAGGATATGTTAAGTCATTTAAAGAACTTATGGATACAACAGACTGGGATAAGTATGGTACAGGAAACTATGACAAATGTTCTGACTGTATGGCTCATTGTGGGTACGAAGCTTCTGCTGTTGAGGATACTTTTAAGAATCCATTTAAAGCAGTTAATGCGTTTTTTAAAGGACCAAAAACTGAAGGAGCAATGGCAGAAGAAATAGATCTGTCAAACTCGCGTGATCCTGATTTTGTTTTCGATGAGCATGTTCAAAAAATGTTAAATCAAATTCATAATGAAAAGAAATCCGTTAGCTAAAAGCTTCTAAATGCTTCATTAGATATTTTTTTTAAAATAAAAGATGCCTTATTGTATTTTTTTGAAAGTTCAATGAGTTTTAAAATTCTATTTGGTTTTAAAATAAGATTAACTAAAAGTTTAAAAAAAATTAAGTTACCATTTTTATCAATACATTTTTCTAAAAATCGAGGTATAGAAAAATTTAAATCATCAAAAATCACTCTCAAAGTGATGAATGGGATTTTTTTTTTAATAGCTTCCTGTTGAATATAACTTGACTCCATATCTACGAATGAAATTTTTCTTTTAAGGTATTTTTTGTTATTCAAATCATATTCAACTTTGTCAAGCGTCATTAGGTTTTGTTCATAAACTTTTCCTATGATTCTTTTTTTAAAAAATTCTGAATATTCTTTTGATACATTTTTTTGTTTTCCAAATTTATCAATAATTTTTTGAGGAATTATAACTTTTCCATTTAGGACTTTAGGATTAATTGAACCAGCAAACCCAAAACTTATAATTACATCTGGATTTTCGGATAAACCTTTTTTAGCCGCAATTAACGCATTTTTCGAGTACCCTTGAAAAGTTTTAATATTACTGATTTTTTTTATAAACCTTAATTCTCTTTCAAGTCCGGCAACAATTGCAACTTTTGGATGAGTTTTTAATTTAGACTCCATATTGAGGTATTGAAGAGTTGAGTTTTAGTTGATTTTTAATTTTCAAAATAGCTAAAAGTGGAAAATATTTAGCATAACCATGATACTTTAAGTAAAAAACTTTTGGAAAACCCACTGCTGTAAAATATTTCTCTTCCCAATCGCAATCCTTCTTATTTTTTAAAAGATATTTTACTCCTTTTTCAACTTCAATGGAGTCTATTTCTCCTGCCGCAGTTAGCCCCATTATTGCCCACGCAGTTTGTGATGGTGTACTTTTTTTAGCAATATTTTTTGAATTTTCAAAATAAGTAATACCGTCCTCACCCCACCCGCCATCAGATCTTTGTTGTTTTTTTAAATAATTTGAGGCCTTTTCTAAAATTTTCTCCTTATTTTCAAAATCAATTAAATTAATTGCACAAAGCGTTGACCATGTGCCGTAAATATAATTTGTCCCCCACCTTCCATACCAACTTCCATCCATCTCTTGATTTTCTAAAATATACTTAAGACCTTTTTCAATAACAGCTTTGTCTTCAGGCCTATTAAGCTGTTTCAGAAAACTAATACACCTAGCTGATACATCCACAGTAGGAGGATCGAGGAGAGCTCCATGGTCAGCAAAAGGAATTGAATTAAGATAACTTTTATTATTATCTATATCAAAGGCCCCCCACCCACCATTTTTTGACTGCATACCTATAATCCATGATCTTGTTCTTTCAATACAATCTAAAATTCTTTTATCTTTATTCTTCTTATAATATCTATCTAAAAACATTCCAACCAAAGCTGTATCATCAACATCTGGATAAAATTCATTATTAAATTGAAAAGCCCATCCACCTGGTTTTAAGTTCTTCTTTTCTTTCCAATCTCCTTTAATTTTAATTTCTTTTTTTAGAAACCAACTAGCTAATTTATCAACATTTTTATCGTTTTCTAATAATACGTGGCCCATCCAACCAGAGTCCCATATTGGAGAAACACATGGCTGACAATAAGCTGATTTTTTATTATTTATAATTAATTTATCTATTGATCTTTCTGCTAATTTAACCTCTTTCTTAAATCTTTTCTTTTCATCTATTTCCAGAGCAATTAAAGAATTTACCATTGCAGGAAAAATCCCGCCTAACCCGTCTAAACCATTAATCCTTTCAGTTATCCATTTATAAGAATCTTCAACACATTTCTCTTTAAATTTTTTCGGTAAGATAGGAAAAACATTCCTTGCAATCTTATCAACTTGAATAAATAGAGATGAAATAATTTTATTACTAGTTTTTCCTACTTCTAACGGAATAAATTTTCCTTTTTTTTTGAAAATCTCATCGATTGAAATACAGTTAGGGTTATTTGCTTGAGGTTTTTTGTACATCATTATGAGCAAAGGCACTAATACAGTTCTAGACCAATAGGAAACTTTATAAATATTAAAAGGAAACCATTTTGGAAAATTAATAATTTCAATAGGCATGTAGGGGATTGAATTCCAAGAGACTTGACCAAAAAGAGCTAATGCAATTTTTGTGAAAACGTTTGAATTTTCAGCTCCACCCATTTTCAAAATTAATTTTTTTGCCTTTATCATTATTTCTGATGATACATCTTGACCAGATAGTTTTAATGCAAAATATGCTTTTACTGATGTACTTAAATTTGACTCACCGTCGAAGTATAATGGCCATCCACCCTCTTGATTTTGCTTTTCAATAATATAATTTTTGATTTTATCTTGTAACTTTAGATTAATTTGACCACGAAAATGCATAAGCATAATATATTCTGATGGAATAGTTGTATCTGCTTCTAGCTCATAAACAAAACAACCTTCAGTTAGTTTATTTTTGTTTTGCCGTGAAATTTCTTTTTTTAAATTAAAGTTATATATCTTTATGAGGTTATCAAAATTAACCATAACTTTTAATAAACTAAAATTCTAATAATTCAACTGCTTTTTTTCCTGACAAAATAGAGCCTTCTATTGTGCAGGGTAAGTCAGTTTGTGTCCAATCACCGGCAAGTGAGAGATTAGTGGGCAGCTTAGAAATATTTTTTATAAGAAAATTATTTTCTGGTGATTGGGCATATGTAGCTTTCTTTTCTTTTATCACTCTAAATTCTTTTAAAAGAATTTGTTTACCAAGAAATATACAAATTTCAGTCCATACTAATTTTGCAATTTCATCTGATGGAATTTGTTGTAAATTATTAGCATCACTTATAGTCACTGAGATATGTCTATCTTTAACAAATATCCAGTGAGAAAATGAATTAATTAATCCTATTATTTCTTTTTTAAAAAGATTAAGTATTGATTTGGGTAATTTATAATGAATATTTAGGATTGTATTAAATTCAGAGGGAATTTGATACTCTGGAAAAAAATTTGCAAAACTGGTAAGCGGTAATGCAAAAATAACATGATCTTCTGGATTAATTTTGCAAACCTTTTTATTAAAAATTAGACTGGTGATTCTTTTTTTTTCAACGATTATTTTTTTTAAAGTAAAATTAAAGTTCACCCTAGTTTCTTTATTATTTAAAAAATTTAATGATGGTTCAATCAAAGTCTTATTCCAATTAATTTTTGGTTGATAAATATGACAAAACTTTTCTCCTCTAAATAATGTTTTTTTTAGAACATTTGAGAGTATTTTTGCAGATGCTTCTTCAGGAGAAGTATTCATTATTCCAAGTGTAAAAGGTTCCCAGAAAGATTTATAGATATTTGATTTACTTGTTAAGTTAAAAACTTTGTCATTTTTATTTACAACCAAAAACTTTAAAAATGTTATGTAGTCTTTAATAGTTGACCCAGGTATTCTTTTATTTTTATTAAAAATTAATTTAATTACTGCTTTATTTGTAAGATCCATAGACCAAAATTTTTTTTTCTCAATATCAAAAAAATTGAAGCTCGGGTTCAATTTTTTTATAGTATTTTGAGAATTTATTAATTTACAAAGTTCATAGAAATTTTCGTTAGCAGATAAAACAATATGGTTGCCGTTATCAATTTCTATCCCCATTCTGTTATCAGGAAAAGAACGACATCTTCCTCCAGCAAAACTTGTGGATTCAAAAACACCGATAGAGAAGCCTTTTTTTTTAGCATTAACTGCCGCTGATAGCCCTGCTAATCCAGCTCCAACAATATAGATTTTTTTAGTTATCTCTTCCTCCAAAAATTATTAGAATAAAAATCCATAGTTTTTCTATGAGATTTAATCTAACCTTTTTTTTAAAATTAAGTACTTTTTTAAACATTTTTTTATGAATTTTTTTATAAAAAAGTTTCATTGTTTCAGAAGCTATTATTTTTTTTTGATCAAGACTTTTAGAAATCTTCTCTGCCTTTAAAAAATGAATATTAGCTTCATCAAGTAAGTCTTGTAAGATTAATTGAATTTTTGGGCTTTTAGATAAACCTGAAATTTTGGGTTGCATTTTATACCTTTTGAAATAATCAATTGGTAAATAACACCTTTTTCTTTCCAAGTCCTCAATAAAATCCCTAACAATATTAGTTAATTGGAAAGCTCTTCCTAAGTTAAATGCGTATTTTCTACCTTCTTTTGAATTTACTCCAAAAATTTTTATTGATAATAGTCCAACAGCAACAGCAACTCTATCACAGTAAAGCTCAAATTTTTTTCTATTAGGAAATTTTATATTTTCTTTAATATCCATTTTCATACCATCAATGATTGACTTTATTTCATTTTTTTCTAGATTGTAAATCTCTGCAGCCAAATGTAGCTCCCTTGATAGAGGATTCTTTAGATCTGGACTTTTAAAAATTAAATTTATTTGTTTTTCCCAAAATGAAATTTTTTTTAATTTTTGGTTCTTTGTTAAGGAGGCTTCATCTGCTATATCGTCTATCACCCTACAAAAAGCATATAGAGCAAACATAGCTCTTTTTTGATGTCCAGAGAGTCTACTCATACCCCAGAAAAAAGAAGTTCCTGAAGTTTTTACAATTTTTTCTACGTGTGATTTGTCAGTAGATTCCATTAAAAGTGATCAGAAAAGTCTATGCTGTTTCTAAAGATACTTTGGTTGTAGGAACAATACCTAAAGCATTAAGTGCAATTTTGGCAATTGATTGAGAGTCAACCCCACACTCAATATTTTGGAGATCTGGCTTTCCATGATTGATGAATTTGTCAGGAAAAAATATTGGTCTAAATTTTAATCCATTGTCTAGTGCACCGGACTTTGTCAAAAAAGACATGACTTGAGCCGAGAAACCTCCTATTGAACCTTCTTCTACACTGACAAATACTTCGTGGTCTCTTGCAAGTTGTGTGATCAAAAGTTCGTCAATTGGTTTTGCAAATCTTGCATCTGCTACAGTAGTTGGTAATCCGTATGAAGCAAGCATTTCTGAAGCTTTGATAGCATCGTTTAGTCTAGTCCCAAGAGATAAAATACATACTTTGCTACCTTGTCTAACTATTCTGCCTTTACCAATTTTCCAGAGTTCAGGTTTTTCAGAAATCTTTACTCCTAAACCTTCTCCTCTAGGGTATCTAAAAGCTGAGGGTTTATCGTTAATCTTAGTTGATGTTGCTACACAATTTGAAAGTTCATTTTCGTCACTTGGGGCCATAACAATAAAATTTGGCAATGTACAAAGATACGCTAAATCAAAAGAACCAGCATGCGTTGCACCATCTGCTCCGACTTGACCAGCTCTATCGATTGCAAATCTAACTGGTAATGACTGGATGGCTACATCATGTACAACCTGATCATAAGCTCTTTGAAGAAATGTTGAATAAATAGTAGCATATGGTTTCATACCTCTTGACGCAAGACCAGCAGCAAAAGTAACGGCATGTTGTTCAGCTATACCTACATCAAAGGTTCTGCTGGGGTGAGCTTTTTGGAATAAATCAAGACCGGTGCCAGATGGCATTGCTGCAGTTATGGCAACAATATTCTTATCGATTTTTGCTTCTCTAATGAGAGAATTGGCAAAGACTTTTGTATAACTTGGAATTTTTGACGATGATTTAACCTGCTCACCAGTAACAACATTAAATTTACTAACCCCGTGATATTTATCCTCTGACTTTTCGGCTGGCTCATAACCATAACCTTTTTTTGTAACCACATGCAAAAATACTGGGCCATCCCAGTTTGATTCGTTTAAATTTCTTAAAACAGGAAGAAGATGATCAAGGTTGTGTCCGTCAACAGGACCCACATAAAAGAAACCAAGTTCTTCAAAAAGTGTTCCTCCAGTAACCATTCCTCTCATGTATTCTTCAGCTTTAGCGGCAACACTTTGAAACCTTTTTGGAAATTTTTTAGCCATTTGTTTAGCAAGAGTTCTCGCAGATTGAAAAGTTTTACCAGATAGTAGCCTGGAAAGATATGCACTCATTGCTCCAACTGGTGGAGCAATCGACATGTCATTATCATTAAGTATTACTATCAGCTTTGCATTCATTGAACCAGCATTATTCATTGCTTCATATGCCATACCTGCACTTATTGCACCGTCACCAATAACACAAATAACCTGATGATTTTCCTTTTTTAAGTCTCTAGCAACAGCCATACCAAGCCCTGCAGAAATTGATGTTGAAGAATGAGCTGCTCCAAATGGATCATACTCACTTTCTGACCTTTTGGTAAAGCCATATAGACCTCCAGGCTGACGAATAGTTCTTATTTTATCTCTTCGACCGGTTATTACTTTATGTGGATAACACTGGTGACCAACATCCCAAATAAGTTTATCTCTTGGAGTATTAAAAACACTATGGATAGCTATTGTTAATTCAACCACTCCCAGTCCAGCACCTAAATGCCCTCCAGTAACTGAAACTGCATCAACAACTTCTTTTCTAAGTTCAATACAAACTTTTTTTAAATCATCATCATTAAATTTTTTTAGATCTTTAGGAAATCTAATTTTATCAAGAAGTGGCGTTTTTAAATTCATACTATAATTTCAATTAACGGAAATTCAATTTTCTATTATTCCTTTTAAAAAACAAAAAATCAAATCAATACGTGATAATTTTACTTTTTTTTCGATAGGGTCGTTAGTTTTTAACAGTTTACATAATTTCATAGCAATATAAAATATTACCAAAGTTTCTTTTCTAAGCCTAATAATACTTATTGAATTAAGGCCTTCCTTGCTATTTCTTAAAATCTTTTCTACATTTTTAAGAAGCTCTATTTTTAGATTCGTAAAATTCTTGGTTGATCTATTAAAATTAAGTTCATCGACTGAAGATCTATATTTTTTAAAATATTCATTTGGTATATATACCCTATTCATCTCTAAAAAGTCTTTTTTACAATCTTGTATGTGATTTAAAATCTGAAGAGCACTGCAAAGACCATCAGAACCTTTATAAATAAGTTTTAAATTTTTTGCCTTTTGTTTTTCAATTTTATAACTTAAATCAATTACAAATCTTCCAACCGGGTTTGCTGAATATTTGCAGTAGTTCATTAAATCATTCCAGTTAGAATATCTTTTTTTATTAGTATCCATTGTGAATGCTTTCAGAAGGTTTTTAGCGTGATATGTACCAACTCCAAATTTCTTTTGAATACTTAAAATTTTATTAAGGACTAATACATTTGATTTTTTCCCCCCTGATAAGATTTTACTAAAATATTCGAGAATCCTCTTTTTATTTGAAGATGTTTCCAATTGATTATCTGCAATATCATCTGCTGTCCTTGCAAAAAAATAAAAGCTTCTTATGTGTTGACGAATTTTTTTTTCTAATAAAATTGAGGAAACCGGAAAATTCTCATCTTTAAAAGATTTACCTGAAAGGAGTTTTGATATAATTTTGTCATTTATCTCACTCATTTTAATACTTTCTACCTTTCCAAACATTACCTTTTTTAAAATAAAAATTATACGCAGAATTTACAGTCATAAGGGTGTAAATTAAAGCAGAAAAAGGTACTGAAAAGTAATAATGTGGAGGTAAATTATAAAATTTAATAGTAGGAACTATTACAAAAATTATCATGGTAATATTAATAAAATTTAAATAATATAACAAAGTATTATCGTAATGATTAAAAATAAATAAATTTAAAAAAGGAACTATATAAATGATTAGTAAACCAATAATTGAAAAAAATAAAAGTAAAATTGAGTTTTTTAGTTGTTCGAATGCGGTTCGTGAAACCATTTTCCATATTTCAGATAATCTTTCATAACTTCGTTGACTTCTGACTAAATCAGTAAGGCCTAACCAAATACTTCCCTTTTTTTTTATTAACTTTGCTAAGTTACAATCGTCAATTATTTTATTTTTAATTTTTTTGTATAAGTTTTCCTTTTTAAATAAATTTGCGTCACATAGAATGAATCCACCAGCTGCTGCAGCTAAATTACTAAAATTACTGTTTACAAGATTAAAAGGGTAAAGTTTTTGAAAAAAGAAAATGAAAGAGGGAATTAATAATTTTTCCCATATAGTTTTACACTTTAATTTAGCCATTAAAGATAACATCAATAAATTTTTACTTTCTAAATACTTAACTGCACTGTTTATCAAACCTTTAGATATAACGATATCAGAATCAATAAATAGAAAATAATCATATTTTTTTTTAACTGATTCTATACCTTGATATAATGCCCAAACCTTTCCACTCCAGCCTTTTGGTAGTTTTTTGCCATTTAATATTTTATAATTCTTAAATTTTTTTTTTTCAAAAATGTTTTTTGCTTTACTTACAGTTAAGTCAGTACTGTTATCGTTAATTATTAAAACAAATAGATTATTTAATTTTTGATTAATTAATGATGTAAGTGTTTTTTCAATAAATTTTTCCTCATTTCTAGCGGGAATAAAAAGACAAATTTTTTTTTGAGAACTAATTTTAAATTTATTTTTTTTATCTGATATTCTTTGTTCAAAGACTATATTTGATGACCAAAAGAAATTATCTTTCGATAAAAATCTCCTTCCATGAAAAAAGATTAAATATATCCAGGAAAAAAATTGAATATAAATTATTGTTGAAAAAGCATCTAGAAAATTCATCGTTGCAAACATACAACAAAAAAAAAAAAAAATGTATTACAATTACAAATTTTGTTGAAATAGTAAAACTTTGAATGTATATTGATTAATAATTAAACAATTTATTAATTGCACAAATTTTAATCAAAAAAAGGGTTTGGAAATATGAAAAAAATACTTTTATTATCGGCTGCTGTGCCTTTCATTATAGGTTCAACGTCAGTTAAATCATTCGAGTTTCCTGAAAAATTACCGTATGGTGAAGTTTCAGCAAACGTTAGTTATTATTCTCAATACATTTGGAGAGGCGAACAACAAAACGCTGGTCAATCTGCTATTCAAGGTGGGTTTGATTACAGTTTAGGTTTAGTAGATACTTATATTGATTTTTATGCAGGTATCTGGGGCTCTAATGTATCTGGTGGAACAAATAGTTTGTCAGGAAATGAATTAGATTATTATGGTGGATTTTCTGGAGCAGTACCTCTATTAGAAGATTATCTATCTTATGACGGTGGGATCTTATATTATGATTATCCAGGAATGACCGATCAAAATACACTGGACGGTGCTAGAAACGTTGATTTTGTTGAATATTATGGATCATTAAGTTTAGCAGTACCTAACCCTGTTACAGATATCGGAATTTCGTATTATTATGGTTATTCACCTGCTGGTTTCCAGCAAGATGATTACGATTATCAAAATGTTGGAATAGAAATAGCTGTTCCTAATACGCCTTTTACAATCTCTGGCGCAGCCGGGTTTACTGGTTCTGAAATGGAAGGCGGCAATTCATATTCTGACTATATTGCTACAATTTCAACTAGTGCCTTTGGTTTAGACTGGGCTATCTCTTACACAACGGTTGATGGATACGGAAGTGATCAAGAAATTGATCAAATAACTTGGTCGGTTGGAGCTAGTTTCTAATAAATTACTTATGACCCTTTATTCAGGTTGGATCTTTTGCAGTCAAGTTCCAACCTGATTTTTTTCAAAATTAAGCTTTGTTTCAGAGAAAATCAAAACTGAAATACTCAATATCAGCATCGATGATAACTGGTGTAATAGTCCTAAATATAACGGTACATATAATAATAAGATAGTAATACCAAGTAAATACTGGAATGTAATCGCAATGAGTAAAATCCAAAAAAAGTTTTTTAATATTTTACTGATTTTGCTTTTTAAACCAACATAACAGGAATAAGAAAAAAGAATAACAGTTAATGATGCTAATAATCTATGCAAAAATTGAAGGAATCCTGTATTATTAAATAAACTTAAAAAATTTGTTTGACGATCTTCAACCAAAATAGGGGGTAAAATTCTATTATCCATTAATGGAAAAGTATTATAAGCAAGGCCTGCATCAGTTCCTGCAACAAAGGCTCCAGAACCAATTGTCACAAACAATAAAACTATTGAAGTGATTATGAACATTCTGATTTTGCATTCTTCCTTCAACATTTTAGATGAAATTTTGGAAATAGGTCTGCATGTCTCCCAAAACTTATATAATAACATACTGTATATAACAAATGCTATGAGTAGATGTGCAGATAGTCTAAAATGACTTACATCTGGTTTATCTATTAATCCACTTTTAACCATAAACCATCCCATGAAAGCTTGGAAAAAACCTATTATTGATAATATTAAAAAAAATTTTTTATCGTTAGTTGAAAATTTATCTGATAACCAAAAGTAAATTAATGGAATAAAAAAAATTATACCAATCATTCTTCCCCATACACGATGAAGGTATTCCCAAAAAAAAATAAATTTAAATTCATCTATAGACATTCCCAAGTTTCGTATCAAATATTCTGGTGTTCCTTTGTATTGATTGAAATATTCTTCCCACTCATTTTCATTCATTGGGGGCAAGATTCCCATCACCAAGCGCCAATCAGTCATTGACAGTCCAGAATCAGTTAACCTTGTAATTCCACCAATGATTACCATGCAAATAACCATGATTATATTTGCTGACAACCAAATTTGAATCGGCGTTTCTTTTTTAATACTTTTCATAATCTATTTAATAATGATAAAAAAAAAAATTAAAATACATTAATTTTATGTATAATAATTATTTTTACATTTTTAATTGATAAAATATTATTGACAAATTTCTTTTTATGTCATTAATAGATGTATGTCTGATTTTTCTAAAGAAATTAGTTTTCTTAACCGAGATTTTGAAAATAAAAAAGCTGAAAAAATTTTAGAGTTTTGTATTCAAGAAAGATTTTTTAATAAAATTGCTTACGTCTGTTCTTTTGGTGCAGAGTCAGCTGTTATTCTTGATATTATTTCAAAAATTGACAATAAACTCCCTGTAATTTTTTTAAATACTCATTTCTTATTTGACGAAACAATCGAATACAAAAATTTTTTGATTGATAAATTAAAACTTTTGAATGTACAAGAAGTTTTTCCTAACGAGAATGATTTAATTGCAGATGATAAAAATGGAAATTTGTGGAAATCTAATCCTGACAAATGTTGTAGAATTAGGAAAGTTTTACCACTTGAAGAAAAATTACAAAATTTTGATGCCTGGGTATCAGGTAGAAAAGCATACCAAAAAGGTGAGCGGGAGTTTTTAAAAATTTTCGAAATTCAAAATGAAAAGATTATTGTCAATCCCCTAATTAATTATAATTTTGAAAATATTAGCGATTATTTTAGAAGAAACAAACTTCCAAGACATCCACTTTTTTTCAAAAACTTTTTATCAATTGGTTGTACAAATTGTACCGCCCCTTCCACAGATATTAATAATATTAGATCTGGTAGGTGGAGTAAAAAGGGTAAAACAGAATGTGGTATTTATTTGAGAGATAAAAATGGATAATTTAGTAAAATTAGAAAATGACAGTATTTACATAATGAGACAAGCATTCAGGTCAATAAAAAATATTGGTATGCTTTGGTCATTGGGCAAAGACTCGAATGTGATGGTTTGGTTGGCTTTAAAGGCTTTTTTTGGAAAGATCCCTTTTCCTTTGATTCATGTTGATACAGAAAAAAAATTTAAAGAAATGTATGATTTTAGAGATATATATGAAAAAAAGTGGAACTTGAGTCTTATAAAAGGTTATTGTCCGCCTGTTGAAGATATTGACGCATCTCTTCCTCCTGCTGCAAGATCTGCAGCTAGAAAAACGGAGGGATTAAAGAAAATTCTAAATCAATATAACTTTAAAGGAATTATAGCAGGTATTAGAAGAGATGAGCAAAATACAAGAGCTAAAGAGAGAGTTTATAGTCCAAGAGATGATACCGGCAAATGGGATACAAAAAATCAACCACCAGAATTTTGGGATCATTCATATTTTAATTATCCTGAAAATGTTCATTTAAGAATACATCCATTACTTGGTTGGACAGAGCTTGACATTTGGAATTATATTAAAAAAGAAAAAATACCGGTTGTGAGTTTGTATTTTTCTAAAAATGGAAAAAGGTACAGGTCACTGGGTGATTCGGATATTACTTTTCCTGTGTCTAGTAATGCAAAAAATATCGATCAAGTAATTGAAGAATTAAAAATAACAAAAACATCTGAAAGAGAAGGGCGAGCAATGGACCATGAGCAGGAAGATGTTTTTGAAAGATTAAGATTAAAGGGTTATATGTAATGCCGAGTTCATCAATTACTAATCAGATTCCTAAGTTAGTTGTCATCGGTCATGTAGATCATGGAAAATCTTCATTTATTGGAAGGCTAATTCATGATTTGGGTGAAACCACAGATTCTCAAAATAAAGAAATTATGAAAATTAGTAAAAAAAGAGGTTTAGAATTTGAACCAGCCTTTTTTCTGGATGCTTTACAATCAGAAAGGGACCAGGGAGTAACAATTGATACGACCCAAATTTTTTTTAAAACTAAAAAAAGAAATTATGTATTTATAGATTCACCTGGGCACAAAGAATTTATAAAAAATATGATCACAGGTGCATCATCCGCAGATCTTGCATTTTTAATTTTAGATGCACAAGAGGGGATTAAAGAACAAACTACTAAACATGCTTATCTTTTAAAATTATTAGGAATTAGGAATGTCGTATCTTTAGTTAATAAGATGGATATAATAAAATATTGCGAAGAAACTTTTAACAATTTAAAAAATGATTTAGACACATTTTTATCAAAAATCGGAATTCATTCAATTTATACTATACCTATTTCCGCAAAAACGGGCGATAATGTCTACTTAAGAAGTAAAAAAATGAAATGGTATAAAGGTAAAATTTGTGTTGATGCAATTGATGATTTTGAAATTAAAACTCAAACAAATTCATCTGATTTAAGGTTGCCTGTACAGGATATTTATAAAATAAATAATAAAAGAATAATTGTTGGTAGAGTTGAATCTGGTTCATTGATGGTTAACGATGAGTTACTTTTTTTACCATCCAATGAAAAAGTAAAAATTAAATCATTTGAAGGTTGGCCTAGGTCAAAAAAAATATATAACCAGGGTGAGTGCATTGGCTTGACGTTAAAGGATCAAATATTTGTTGATAGAGGGAATTTAATATGTCATCCCAAAAATCCTCCAAAATTAATGAATACGTTTGAGTGTAGCCTCTTTTGGATAGGGGAAAAAAATTTGAAGGAAAAACAAAAACTTACAATGAAAATAAATACCGGAGAATACAATATTACAGTAGAAAAAATTATTAAAATTATAGATACTAATAATCTTGAAAAGAAACAAAAATTAGATGTTGTAAAAAAAAATGAAGTATGTGAATTAATATTACATTCCCCTCAACTTATTCCTATGGATGATTTTACTGAAAATCAAAATACTGGTAGATTTTGTCTTGAAAGTAGAGAGGGGATTGTAGGAGGGGGAATAGTTAATGTTCAAAACTTTCCAGATCAATTAAATCTCGAAAAAGAAAATTCATCTAACATTGTTCCAATAGATTTTTCTGTAAAAGAAGCTGATAGAACATCAAAATTAAATCATAGACCTGGTATTATTTGGTTAACTGGTTTATCAGGCTCTGGAAAAAGTACAATTGCTAAAGAAGTAGAAAAAAAATTATTTTTAAAAAATTATAATGTCTTTGTACTTGATGGTGATAATTTGCGACTTGGACTTAATAGGGGGTTAAATTTCTCACCAGAAGATAGAAAGGAAAATATAAGAAGAACTAGTGAAGTTGCTAAATTATTCACATATGCAGGATTTATTGTAATCGTTTCCTTGATATCTCCATACAGAAGCGAAAGAAAAAAAGCTAGAGATTTAAGACCAGAAGTATTCAGAGAGATTTTTATTAATGCATCAGTAAAAGAATGCATAAAACGGGATGTAAAAGGATTGTATTCTAAAGCACGAAAAGGCGAAATTAGCGATTTTACGGGAATAAGTTCTCCATACGAAGAACCAAAAAAACCCGATCTAATAATAAATACTGAAAAAGCTAAGCCTGAAGATTCTGTTAATGAACTGGTGAAATATATAACAAAAGAATTTGGAATAATTAAATAAATTTATTGACAAAACACGAAAAATAATTACTTTTAGCACTCATGAAGGATAAGTGCTAACAAAGGGCTTGTTCTAGAAACTTGAATTGTCTATTAGTAAAGGAGATTCTGTATGAAATTTAGACCCCTACATGACCGTGTTGTCGTAAAAAGATTAGAAAGCGATGAAAAAACAGCTGGAGGAATTATAATTCCTGATACAGCTAAAGAAAAACCTAGCGAAGGTGAGGTACTTGCCGTTGGTCCAGGTGAAATGACCGAAGATGGAAAATTAAAGCCTATGAACGTAAAAAAAGGTGACAAAATTCTGTTTGGTAAATGGTCTGGAACAGAAGTTAAACTTGATGGTGATGATTTATTGATAATGAAAGAATCAGATATCATGGGAATTTTAGAATAAAAGGAGAAAAAAATGTCAGCAAAAAAAATATCATTTGGATCTGATGCAAGAACTCACATGATTGCAGGTGTAGATGCTTTAGCAAATGCTGTTAAAGTTACACTAGGTCCGAAAGGAAGAAATGTAATATTAGATAAATCTTTTGGGGCACCAAGGGTAACCAAAGATGGAGTTTCCGTTGCAAAAGAAGTTGAACTTAAGGATAAGTTTGAAAATATGGGAGCTCAAATGGTTAAAGAAGTTGCTAGCAAAAGTTCTGATGCTGCTGGTGACGGGACAACAACTGCAACAGTCCTAGCGCAGGCAATCGTTAGACAAGGTGCAAAAGCTGTTGCCTCTGGAATGAACCCAATGGATTTGAAAAGAGGTATTGATTTAGCAGTTGATAAAGTTCTTTCAGACTTAAGAACAAGAAGTAAAAAATTAGGTTCTTCTTCAGAGATTGCCCAAGTCGGAACGATCTCCGCTAATGGAGAAGAAGAAATTGGTAATAAAATAGCTGAAGCTATGGACAAAGTTGGTAGAGATGGAGTTATTACAGTTGAAGAATCTAAGACAAGGGATACTACTCTTGAAACCACAGAAGGTATGCAATTTGACAGAGGTTATTTGTCACCATATTTTATTACTGATGCAGAAAAAATGATCTGTGAATTTGAAGATCCATTTATGCTTTTAAATGAGGGTAAACTCTCAAATTTACAGGATTTACTACCATTATTAGAAGCTGTTGTTAAATCAGGAAAACCTCTTTTAATTATTGCTGAAGATGTTGAGGGTGAAGCATTAGCAACACTTGTTGTCAACAAATTAAGGGGCGGTCTAAAAGTTGCTGCCGTTAAAGCTCCAGGCTTCGGTGATCGAAGAAAAGCTATGTTAGAAGATTTAGCAATACTTACTGGTGGACAAGTAATAAGTGATGAACTTGGAATAAAACTTGAAAACGTGACAATCAATGACCTAGGAACTTGTAAAAAAGCTAGAATTGATAAAGAAGATACAACAATTGTTTCAGGTGGAGGAAGCTCTTCAGACGTTAAAGCTAGATGTGAGCAGATAAAAACTCAAATTGAAACAACAACTTCTGACTATGATAAGGAAAAACTCCAAGAGCGTCTTGCCAAATTATCAGGTGGTGTAGCCGTAATAAATGTGGGTGGATCCACTGAAGTTGAAGTTAAAGAGAGAAAAGATAGAGTTGATGATGCTTTGAATGCTACAAGAGCCGCTGTCGAAGAGGGTATTGTTCCTGGAGGTGGAACGGCATTACTTTACTCAAAAAAATCTCTTGAAGGTCTAAAAGGCAGTAATGCTGACCAGAATGCAGGAATTGACATAATAAGAGCAGCATTAGAACAGCCAACTAGACAAATTGTTGAAAACGCTGGTGTAGAAGGTTCAATCGTAATTGGGAAACTTCTTGAAAGTAAAGAAGCTAACTTCGGATTTGATGCGCAAACTGAAACTTACACTGATCTTGTAAAATCTGGAATAATTGATCCAGTTAAGGTTGTAAGAACTGCACTTGAAAATGCCGCATCAATTGCCGGTTTGTTATTAACAACTGAAGCGATGGTTGCCGAAATGCCTGAACCAAAAGAACCAATGCCTCCGATGCCTCCTGGCGGAATGGGTGGAATGGGTGGAATGGGCGGAATGGGCGGAATGGATTTCTAAACCAAACCACTCAATTTCTTTGAACAAATTAATAAAGCCCAGTAAACAAATTGCTGGGCTTTAAAAAGGTTGATAGTATAAATTAGTGTTGTCTAATTTATACATTTCTATCCAAATGTCCTTGTCTTCTTTATTGATTTCAACAGTATCAAAACCGCTTCTTAATAAAAATACATATTGATCCGGTAAAATATGTCCTGTAGCTCTTATCTCTTTTGAAAAAAGATATTCTTTTCTTAACTTTTTAACAAAAGTAAATGGTCTACCATCTTTAAATGTTTTAAAATTTATTTGAATTAAACATAATTTTTTTAGACTTTCCAAAAGTAAATTAAAGTTATCATCCGAAAAAAATTCAATTCCAAAAGATATATTTTTAATTTCTAAATCATTCTTTAATTTGATCCAATCTTCTATATTAATAATAGTATTGCTATTAATATCATTGATTGTAATTTTTTCACTATTAATTTTAGTAAATTTATTTAATTTAATTTTATCTTTCTCAAGTATTATCATATAAATCTTTTTTAAATGGATCGATTCCAATTCTTCTAAATACTTTAAGAAAATCTTCATTTTTTCTTTTATATTTTTTATATGTTCCAATTATTGTTTCAATTGCTTCGAGAAGATCTGATTCTGAAAATGAAGGACCTACAATTTGTCCAATTGTAGCATCCAATTTTGCTGACCCACCCAAAGTAATTTGATATGATTCTTCACCTTTTCTATCAAGGCCTAAAATACCAATATTCCCAACATGATGATGACCGCAAGCATTAATACATCCAGAAATTTTGATTTTTAAATCTCCAATTTCTTTTTGATTTTTAAGATCTTCAAAATGAGTTGTTATTTTTTGAGATATTGGAATTGATCTGGCTGTTGCCAAAGCACAATAATCCATTCCAGGACAACAAATTGTATCAGTAATAAGGCCAATATTTGCAGTTGCTAAATTATTTTGATTTAATTTTTTCCATACACTGTATAAGTTAGTATTTTTAACATGTGGCAAAACCAAGTTCTGTTCATGGGTTACTCTTATTTCACCAAAAGAATAATCATCTGAAATTTCAGCTAATAACCTCATTTGTTTTGAATTAGCATCTCCTGGAGGTTTATTTAGTGGTTTCAATGAAACCATGACTATTGAATAGCCATTAATTTTATGTTTGAAAACATTTTGTTTTTTCCAGTTCTTAAAATCTTTATTATCAATTTCAGTAATTTTATTTTCATCTGGTTTAAGCTCTGGCAACTTAAAGAAACTAAATATTTCTTTTATTTCCTTCTTTGATAATACTAGATCTTTATTCTCAAATTTCTTATAGTTTTTTTCAACCATTTGCTTGAACTTATTCTTACCTAATTCATTGACTAAAATTTTAATTCTAGCCTTGTAAATATTATCCCTTCTACCAAGCTCGTTATATGTTGTTAGGATCGCTTCTAAATAATTAAGCAAATCTTTCTTTGGAAGAAAATTTTTTATTTTTTTTGCCACAAAGGGACTTCTCCCCTGGCCGCCACCTACATGAACTTCAAACCCAATCTCGTCTTTAATTTTTATTAAACGCAACCCAATATCATGAACTTTTATCGCTGCTCTATCATCATTACATCCAGTAACTGCAATTTTAAATTTTCTAGGTAAAAATGAGAACTCGGGATGAAAGGTTGACCATTTTCTAATTATTTCACACCAAGGACGGGGGTCTTCAATTTCATTTTTTATAATTCCTGCAAAATGATCAGCAGACGTGTTTCTTATACAATTACCAGAAGTTTGAATGGCATGCATCTCTACATCTGCCAATTCCTTTAAAATTTTAGGTACATCCAATAGCTTAGGCCAATTAAATTGTATATTTTGTCTTGTTGTAAAGTGTCCGTAACCTCTGTCATATTTATCAGCTATATCAGCTAGTTTTCTCATTTGCTTTGACGAAAGTTCACCATATGGTATTGCAACTCTTAACATATAAGCGTGAAGTTGAAGATAGAGACCATTCATAAGTCTTAAGGGTTTAAACTCTTCTTCTGTTAACTTGCCTTTTATTCTTCTTTGGACTTGGTTTTCAAATTGCTTTGTTCTATTTATTACAATTTCTTTATCTTTTACAGAATATTTATACATTATTTTAATTCTATAGTTAGACCATTTTGTCTAATTTTATCTCTTAATTTTTTTATATTTCCTAATTCATCAAGCTCAACAAAAACGGGTGAAACTATTAAACAATCTTTTTCATCTTGTTCAACTATCTTATCAAAACTATCTAGTTTATTACGGGGAATTTTTATAGCTTTCTCCGAACTTTTGGACCAGCCATCTTTCGAATAAAATACAACATTTCCTGAAAATAGATCATTAGCAGAAAGTAAAAAAAAATCACCTGTTAATTTCTTTGCCATAAGGAATATATTAATGATTTAATAAAAAAATAATATAATTAAATAATAATACAAGAAAAAAATGTTAAATAATTTATTAAACAAAAAAAAAGTGTATATTATATTTTTTTAAAGCTTGATAAAGATTATAAAAATAATAACTTAAATCTTATAATGAATGAAAATAATTATAAACTCTGGCCTTTTATTGAAGCAAAAAAAATTTTAAAAAAATTCGAAGGAAATAAAGAAAAATCTGAATTTATTTTTCAAACTGGTTATGGTCCATCTGGCTTACCTCATATAGGAACTTTTGGTGAGGTTTTAAGAACATCGATGGTTATAAAAGCCTTTAGACACTTATCTAACGCTACTACAAAATTATATGTTTTTTCCGATGATATGGATGGGCTAAGAAAAGTTCCACAAAATGTACCAAATAAAGATCTAATTCAAAAAAATTTAGATAAACCTCTATCAAATATACCAGACCCATTTAAAAAATTTGATAGCTTTGCTGATCACAATAATCAAATGCTAAAAGATTTTTTGTTACAATTTCAATTTGAATTCGAATTTAAATCTGCAACAAAACTTTATAAGAACGGAGATTTTAACTCTGGTTTGGAATTAATTTTTAAAAATTATGATAAGATTATGAATATAATCCTACCAACTTTAAGAAAAGAAAGAAGAATGACTTATTCTCCTTTTCTTCCCATCTGTAAAACAACGGGGAAAGTCTTACAAGTTAAAATAGACCAATTAGATAAAAAAAGAAAATCTCTAATTTATTCTAATCCTATTTCTGGAGAAAGAGAAGAAACATCGATTTTCGATGGAGAATGTAAACTTCAATGGAAAGTTGATTGGGCAATGAGATGGAAGGTTTTAAATATTGACTATGAGATGAATGGAAAAGACTTAATAGAATCATTTGTTCTTTCAAGTAAGATTAATAAATTGATAGGTGGACATCCTCCCTCTAACTACACTTATGAGCATTTTTTAGATGAAAATGGGGAAAAGATATCTAAATCAATTGGCAACGGTATATCTGTAGAGGATTGGTTAAAATTTTCGCCTCAAGAAAGTTTAGAGTTATTTATGTTTCAAAACCCAAATAGAGCTAAAAGACTATATTTTGATATAATTCCAAAAACTACTGATGAATTTCTAAAACATAAAAATAATTTTAATAAACTCTCTAAAGAAGAGAAATTAGATAATCCTATATGGTTTATAAAATTGAACTCAAATGAAAAGTTTCCAGATAATCTATCTTTTAATATGATTTTAAATCTTGCAAGTGTATGTAATGCAGAGAGTTCTGATATTCTTTGGGGATTTATTGAAAACTATAGTCCAAATATTGTAAGAGAAGATTACCCAATGCTTCAAAAATTATTGGAGTATGGGGTGGAATATTATAATAGATTTGTATTGCCTGAAAAAAAGTATAGAACACCTACAGATTTAGAGAAAAAAGGTTTTCAGATCCTAATTGATTATTTAAAAACTATTAATAATGATATAGAAGCTGAAGATATTCAAACAAAAATTTATGATATTGGGATGTCACTAAAATATGATAATCTTAAAGACTGGTTTTCAGGATTTTATGAAGTGATTTTGGGACAAAGCCAAGGCCCCCGCCTGGGTTCATTTGTAAAATTTTATGGTATTAAGAAAACAGTTGATTTATTGGAAGAAAAAGTCAAATAAAATCTAATGATTAATTTTGTATATAAAATCTTGACTTTGAAAGAATGGATGATTTTTCAAAAAGAGAAAACTATATTGTCTAATTTTGATAAATCGTCTGGGTTTATCCATTTGTCAACAAAAAAGCAAATTAAAGAAACAATTAAAAATTATTTCGTTAATCACAGAAAACTTGTAATCATAAGTTTTAAAGTATCTGAATTTAAAAATAAATTAAAGTGGGAAATGTCAACGAACGGAGATTTATACCCTCATTTATATACAACACTAAATTTTAAAAATATTTACCATTATAGGTTTTTAAATTGTCATGATTTATAATTATTTTTCAAAAGTAAGTAATTCTTTTCCACCTGAATTTCTTCACAAAGTTTTTCTAACTTCTTTAAAAATGGGACTTTTCAAAAAAAGGAAAAAATTTGAAAATTTGGAGTTTAATTTGTTTGACAGTAAATTTATAAATCCGATAGGCTTAGCAGCTGGTTTCGATAAAAATGCTGAAGCGATTAAAGGTGAATTTGATCTTGGTTTTGGTTTTGTAGAATTGGGAACTGTAACGCCCATGAAGCAATTAGGAAACCCCAAACCCAGAGTTTTTAAAATTCCAGAATATCAAGCTGTTATCCAGAGATTGGGTTTTAATAACGAGGGTCTTGAAGCATTTTTAAATAATTTAAAATATTATAGAGAAAAAAATAAATCTAATATTATTGGGGCAAATATTGGAAAAAATAAAAATTCTACTAATCTTTATTCAGACTACCAAATGTTATTCGAGAACATATCACCGTTTGTTAATTATATTACTATAAATATTTCATCGCCAAATACTAAAGGATTACGTGACCTTCAGAAAAAAGGTAATATAGAAAAATTAATTGAGAAAATAATTTTAAGTAATAAGAATAATTTACCTACATTTATAAAAGTATCTCCAGATATTTCAGATAAAGACCTTGAAAATATTTGTAATATTTGTTTGAAAGAGAAAATGATTTCTGGATTAGTAATTTCTAATACAACAGTAACAAGAAGTTCTTTGCATACCAAACAGATTAGAAATTCCTGGAAAATAAACGAAGATGGTGGTTTGTCCGGCCCTCCTCTGAAAACTATAACTAATCTGGTAATAAAAAAAGTTTATAGAATAACGAGAGGAAAAATTTTAATTATTGGTGTTGGAGGAGTTTCAGATGGTTATGATGCTTTTGAAAAAATATCTTTAGGATGTAATTTAGTTCAGATTTACACTTCTTTAATTTATCATGGGCCTGACGTCGTTATAAAAATACTTACAGAACTTAGCGATCTTGTCAAAAAAAATGGTTTCTCAAATATCTCTGAAGTCGTTGGAAAGAATTTAAAAAATGCATGATATTAAGGAAGTTAAAAATTTATCAGAAGTTTCAAATGTCTATGATATTTTTTTTATAGACCTTTGGGGAGTTGTTCATAACGGTATTAATCTTTTTGACCATATAACCAAGGTATTAGTAAATTTAAAAAAAAAAAAAAAAAAATTTTTTTTTAACAAACGCTCCTAGACGATCTTTTATTATAAGTAGACAGTTAGAATACTTTGGATTGAAAAGAGATCTTTATGATCAGGTTATTTCATCCGGAGAAATTACATGGCAAAAGCTCAAGCAAGAATATACTACTAAAAAAAACTGTTTTTTAATTGGTCCAGAAAGAGATTATCATCTGACAGAAGGTTTGAATCTTAATTTAGTGGAGAAACCTGAATTAGCCGAATTAATTATTAATACTGGTCCATGGGGTGATAGTGATGTTTTAGAAAATTATACAAAAATTCTCGATAAGTTAGCATTAAGTAAAGCAATAATGATTTGTTCAAATCCAGATAAAAAAGTAATAAGAGGAGAAAAATTTATGATTTGTGCTGGTGCTTTAGCAGACTATTACGAAAAAGTTGGTGGAGAAGTAAAATATTATGGAAAACCTCATGATGAAATTTATAAATATTGTTATAGCATTACAAAAACTAGGAAGAAAATTTTAGTAATAGGTGATTCCTTGGAAAATGATATCGCTGGAGCAAAAAATCAAAACCTTGATTCAATTTTAATAACTTCAGGAATTCATAGAGAAGTAAATAATGAATCTGGTGTTGATATAAAAAAATTAGATGATTTAATGGAAAAAAAAAAAATTTATCCAAAATATTTTATGAAAAGTTTAATATTTTGAATTTAAATAGGATTATTGATTGTCAAAAAATTATAAATTTACGGATTGGCTTGAAGTCGCAAAGAAAGAACTCAAAGGAAAAGATATTGATGGTTTGAATTGGCAGACTCCAGAAGGTATAGAAGTAAAACCTCTTTATACAGAAGAGGATATTAAATCAATTAAGCATACTATTGGGGTTCCTGGTCTTCCTCCATTCACCAGAGGCCCAAGAGCTACTATGTACTCTAATCGTCCATGGACCATAAGGCAATATGCTGGTTTTTCAACAGCTGAAGAATCTAACAAATTTTATAAAGAGGGATTAAAAAATGGTGTAACAGGATTATCAGTGGCTTTTGATCTTGCAACCCATCGCGGTTATGATTCTGACCATCCAAGAGTAATAGCTGATGTAGGTAATGCAGGCGTGGCAATAGATTCTATAGAAGATATGAATGCGCTTTTTGATGGTATACCTCTAGAGAAAATGAGTGTTTCAATGACTATGAATGGTGCTGTGATCCCAGTGCTAGCTTGTTTTATTGCTTCTGGTGAAGAGCAAGGCTGCTCTAAAAGTAAATTAACAGGTACAATTCAGAATGACATTCTTAAAGAATTTATGGTTAGAAATACTTTTATTTTCCCTCCAAAACCAAGTATGAGAATTGTTGCAGATATAATTGAATATACCTCTAAAGAAATGCCAAAGTTTAATTCAATTTCAATAAGCGGTTATCACATGCAAGAGGCAGGAGCAAACCAAGTTCAGGAATTAGCTTATACTTTAGCTGATGGTAAAGAGTATATAAAAATTGCTTTAGAAAGGGGACTGAAAATTGATGAATTTGCTCCAAGACTTTCTTTTTTCTGGTCAATAGGTATGAATTTTTTTATGGAAATTGCAAAAATGCGAGCTGCAAGATTCATGTGGTCTGAAATTGTAAAAGAATTTAACCCAAAACTTGATAAGAGTCTTGCATTAAGGACCCATTGTCAAACATCTGGAGTTTCTTTAACTGAACAAGATGCATACAATAACATTGTAAGGACAACAATAGAAGCAATGGCTGCAGTACTTGGAGGAACTCAATCATTGCATACTAACAGCTTTGATGAAGCATTAGCATTACCTACACCCTTTTCAGCAAGGATAGCAAGGAATACCCAACTAATTATTTCTGAAGAAACGGGTATAACCAAAGTTGTTGATCCTTTAGCAGGTTCATACTACGTTGAAAGTTTAACATCTAGTATAATAGATGAATCTTTAAAACTGATTAACGAAATAGATGATGCGGGCGGAATGGTCAAAGCAATAGAACTAGGAATTCCAAAAATGCGTATAGAAGAAAGTTCAGCCAAAAGACAGGCAAGAGTCGATTCTTTAGATGATACAATTGTTGGAGTTAATAAATATAAACCACAAGAAAAACAAGAAATCAATATTTTGGCAGTTGATAATGAGAAAGCAAGAACTGAACAAATAAAGAAACTTGAAAAATTAAAAAAATCAAGAAATGAAAATAATGTTAAAAACTTTCTTGATAAAATTGAAGAGGCTGCTAAATCAAACAACACTAATTTATTAGAAATTTGTGTGGAAGCTGCTTTTAATAGATGTACAGTTGGAGAGATGACCTCTGCTATGGAGAAGATTTATGGTAGACATTCTTTGTCAACTAAAACAATCTCTGGAATATACGGTAAGTCTATTAAAAAAACAGATGAGTTAAGCTCAATTGAAAATCATATTCAAAAGTTTATAGATAAAATGGGTAGAAGACCCAGAATGTTGGTAGTAAAAATGGGTCAAGATGGACATGATAGAGGGGCAAAATTAATTGCCACTGCATTTTCGGATCTTGGTTTTGATGTTGATGTTGGACCACTTTTTCAAACTCCTGAGGAGGCTGCAAAGCAAGCAGTTGAAAATGATGTTCATATAATTGGTGTATCAACTCTAGCTGCAGGTCATAAAACTCTTGTCCCATTGCTTATGAAAGCCTTAAAAGAAAACAAGTCCAGTAATATCAAAGTTATTTGTGGAGGAGTTATACCACCACAGGACTACAATTTTTTATTTGATCTTGGGGTAAGTAAAGTTTTTGGTCCAGGAACAAATATACAAGAAGCAGCAATTGAAATCATAGATTTAATATGATACTTTAACCAAATTGGTTAAGTTATGAATTTAAGAACATTCTTAAATACTTATAAAATTACACAAAAAAATTTTTCCAGAGAATTGGGAATTTCTCCAATTTCATTGTCTAGGTATTTATCTGGAGAACGTTTTCCGGAAAAACAAATTTTAGAGAAAATCTATTCTTTAACTGATGGAATAGTTACTGCAAATGATTTTATTAACAATGGAAATGAAGAAAAAAATATTAATAAGGATGATATTAAATCATTAGAAAAATTGATTTTAGATTTAAGAAAAGGCTCTAGATTTCACCTGGCAAAGGCAATAACGATGATTGAGTCATCACTTAAAAGAGATATACAAAATACTGAATTTTTGCTTCAAAAATTAAAACCAGAAAATAATACAATAAGAATTGGTATCACTGGTGTTCCAGGTGTTGGTAAATCCACCTTTATTGAGTCATTAGGAATTAAGCTTATTGAAAAAGGCCATAAAGTAGCAGTATTAGCAGTGGATCCTTCATCAAAAAAAACAGGTGGCTCGATTCTTGGTGACAAAACAAGGATGCAAAAACTTTCAGTAAATGAAAATGCATTTATCCGACCATCTCCAAGTGATGGCCATCTTGGAGGAGTCGCTAAGAAAACTAGAGAATCGATTATTTGTTTAGAAAATGCAGGATATAATATAATTTTTATTGAAACAATGGGTGTCGGTCAAGCAGAGACTACTGTTTGTGATATGGTAGATATTTTTCTTGTACTTTTACTACCAGCTGGTGGTGACGAACTTCAAGGAATAAAAAAAGGTATCATTGAATTAGCTGATGCAATTATCGTAAATAAGGCGGATGGTACTTTAGCAAAATCTGCAGAACTAACCGTAAGAGAATATTCAAATGCAGTTTCAATTATAGGAAAAGACGATTCACAAGAAAATTTAGAAATTTTTAAGTGCTCATCTTTAAACTTAAATGGTTTAGATAAAATCTGGAAATTCATTCAAAACTTTACCGATATAAGAAAAAAGAATAAAAAATTTTATCTTAATAGAGATTCTCAAAGGCTTAAATGGCTTTGGGAATCGATAAATCTTAAATCTTCTGATTATATAAACAAATCTTTAAAAGAAAAAGAATTTGTCAAAGTAATTGAAAAAAATGTAAAAGATAGGTCATTAGGTGTTATTGAGGCATCAAATATAATTTTTAAAATTTTTTCAAAAAAATAATTTGAAATAGGTTTCAATTTAATTTATGACTGTTTATAAATAGGAGATTACAATGGCAAAAAAATGTGACATTACTAAAAAAAAACCTTTAGTTGGGAACAATGTTAGCCATGCTGTTAATAAAACTAAAAGGAGATTTTTACCTAATCTTCAAAACGTTTCGTTTTTCTCGGAAATTTTGAATAAAAAAATAAAATTAAAAGTAACTTCAAGAGCCATTAAAAGTGTTGAAAAAAAGGGTGGAATTGATTCTTATATTTTGAGTTTAAAAAATAGTAAGCACACATCTGAAACAAAAAAAATAAAAAAACTATTTTCTACAGCCTCAAATAAAACCTAGATACTTTGAACTTCTTTTATTAAATTTACCAATTTATCGATAAGCACTTCTGCGAGTTTATTAACATCGTCAATTGTAAATGCATTACTATAATATTTAGATACATCGTGACCTATCCCAATTGCAAGAAGTTTTAGTGATTTATCTCTTTCAATGCTTTGAACAACTTTTTTTAAATGGTCATCTAAAATATTTGAGCTATTTGCTGATAAAGTAGAATCATCTACTGGTGCACCATCAGATATAATTATCAAAATTTTTTTCTTTTCAACTTTTGATTTAAGCCTTTTATTTGCCCAAAGTAAAGCTTCTCCATCAATATTTTCTTTCAAAAGTCCTTCTTTTAAGACTAATGCTAAGTTATTTCTTGATGATCG